>Ga0209611_10007089_pt1 | contig 18059 bp, 15 predicted proteins | sample S1TSphgellanicum_3_FD_187693 | JGI IMG/M metagenome (GOLD analysis project Ga0209611, IMG submission 187693) | Host-associated microbial communities from peat moss isolated from Minnesota, USA - S1T2_Fc - Sphagnum magellanicum MG (SPAdes) (version 2) | ecosystem: Host-associated > Plants > Peat...
CTGGAAAGCGTTGTGCTCTACGCCACGCGCGAGGACTGGGCCCGCGTCAAGCAGGAATTCGAAGAGCTCGCCGACAAGTTCGAATCGCTCCGTGTGCAGCTCCTCACCGACGGGCCGCTGCCGTGGCTCGCGCAGGGGTTGGGCGGCGCCGATGCGGTCAATCTCTTGCAGGGCGATTTCGCACGTACCACCGATTACGGCGAACGTTGGCGCCAATGGCGCACGGCGGCGATGCTCGCCGTGGGCCTGCTGGTCGCGCACGTCGGCGCAGAGGCGCTGCAGATCAGCCGCGCCAATCACGAGTCGGCCGCGCTCGACGGCGAGATCGCGAAGGTCTTCTCCTCGGCCATGCCCACCGAGACCATGAGCGACCCGCGCCGTCAAATGCAGTCGCGGCTGGAGCGCATTCGCAAGTCAGGAGCGGGCCCTGAATACTTTCTGCGCACCCTGCAAACCCTGAGCGGCGCGCTCGCGGTGGCGCCCAAGACCAGCATCGATGCGTTGAGCTATCGCGAGCAATCGCTCGACATGAAGGTGACCGCGCCGAGTCTTGCGGCGCTCTCGCAATTGTCGCAATTCGTCGGCAAGCAGGGGCTCACCGCCGAGATACAATCCTCCACGCCGACTGCCAGCGGAGTGCAGGCGAACCTGCAGATCCGCTCGCCGGGCGCGCGAGCGCCGCGATGAATAAACTTCGTGCGTGGTATGCGGGCTTGGAGGAGCGCGAGCGGCGCTTCGTGCTCTTCGGTGCGATCGGCGTGCTGGTGCTGGTGCTCATCGTCGGCGTTCTCATGCCGTTGCAATCGGCGGTATCGACGGCGGTCACCCGCAGCGAGACCAAGCGCGAGGATCTGGCGTGGATGCAGGTGAACGCCCCCGCGGTCCGCGCCGCCGGCAGCCTGCCGGCGGACACCGGCGAGGCGCCCGTGGTCATGGTGGACAGAGTGGGACGCGAGCTCGGCCTCGCGAGTGCGCTGCGCGGAACGCAGCCGAACGGCACCGGCGTGCGTGTGCAACTCGAGGCGGCGCCGTTCGACACATTGATCACCTGGCTCGCCACGCTCGATCAGCGCTATGGGCTCTCGATCGAATCGATCACGGTGGACCGCGCGGCCCGACCGGGAGTGGTGAATGCCAGCGTCACGTTCACCCAGCCGGGGCGCTAGCGTCCACACGAGGGCCGCCCGGCCCGCGCGCTCTCGTTGGCCGTGGATTCTCATCGGTCTCGCGGCGGTGCTCGCGGTGGCGGTGGCCGCACTGCCCGCCTCCCTCATCAGTCATTTTTTACCGCCGTCGGTGCACGCCGAGGATTTCTCCGGCAGCCTCTGGCACGGCTCCGCCGGAACGATCCGGGTGAATGCGCGTGACGCCGGTGCGCTCGAATGGCGGCTTCACCCGGCTGCGCTGCTGCAACTTGGGCTGGCGGCCGACCTGCACTGGGTCAAAGTGGGCTTTGTCGTCAATGGCGAGGTCACCGTCGATCGTGCCGGCTTCAGTGCGCAGGGCGTCACGGGCGGCGGACCGATCGAGGATCTGCAGGATTTCGGGATCGCGGGCGGCTGGCGCGGGCGTGCGGACCTCCACCTGAGCACTCTCAAGGGCAGTTTTTCCAAACTATCGGCGGCCGTCGGCGACATCACGGTATCGAACCTCTCATCCGCACAAGTGGCAAACGGCGCGGATTTGGGCGGCTACGAGCTGCGCTTGCCCGACGGCGCGGTGAGTGCCGACGGCAGCATCGACTCGGACCTGACCGATACCGGCGGCCCCTTGCAGATCCAGGCGCACATTCGATTCTCGCCGGTGGAACGCACCGGTTTATTGTCGGGTACGCTCAAGGAGCGCGCCGGCTTTCCGGCCGGTCTCGCCGGCCAGCTCGACAGTCTGGCGCAACTCCGCGGCCGCGACGGCCAAGGGCGGATTCCGATCGAGCTGGAGTTCAACTTTTAGGCCGGCGCAACTTTTAGGCCGGCGCCCCCGGATCTCCCTTTTTTGTTCTGACTGTATATATCCACAGTATGACACCAAAGTCAACTCCCAGTAAGGGCCGTACGCTCGAGTCAGCGTAGACGCAGTTGACCCCTACTGGGAACAATTGTCCGGGGGAACTGTGCATCCATACCCGGTGGTGTGCCGAACTGTCATGGCGGTCCACTCGTTGCAGCCTCGAGCAGCGCGCCAGAAAACCGCGCTGTGCTTTTGTTGCAGAGGAGTTGATGCGTATGTCCGTGATGCACATTACAGTGCTCATCGTCTTGCTAGCGTTTTTTTGCGTGATCGCGCCCGTCGCCATCTATGTCTTTGCCAAGTGCTTCACCGGACGCGGATGGACGTTCATGGACTATAACCGCGATGCCGATCCCTCCCATCGTCGCTGGGGACCGTGACTTGGCCGGTTACGCCGGCCATTCGCGCCAAGCGCGCATGAGCGGAAAGTAAAGGCCCAATCGCACGGGTTCCGGGCCAAGCCGCTTCGCGAACGCGGCGTAGCGGTTGAGCTGGGGGCGATAGCGCTCCACCTCGCGGTCCAGGAACTCTTCGAGCCCGCCGCCCAAGTGTTGGCTGGTCTTGTAGTCGATCACCCAGCGCACGCCGTGCTCGTCGATGAAGCTGCGATCGATGACGATGCGCGCCACCTCGCCCTGCCACTCACCCGACAGCGCGTGTTCGCGAAAGTCCTCGCGCGCCGGTTGCAAGATCCAGCGGCCGCGGGGATCCGCGCGCACCTGCAGCAGGGCCGTGACGACGCGCGCGGCCGCCTCCTCGAGACGCTCGGCCGGCACGCCGTGCAGGGCAAGCCAACGCCGGAAATGCGGCGCGCGCGCGCGAATGGACGGCTCATCGCTGCTCGCCAACTGCATCCTCTGAAGTTCGGCGTGCACGAGGCTGCCGACGCGACGCGCGGTCTCACCGGCCCAGTCGAATACCGGAGTCTCCTCGCGTGCTTCGTCGCCCGGTTGATCGCCGGATCGCGGCGGCGCGGCCGGCGATTGCGCCGCGGCGGCGCCGAGACCGGCGTCGGTCCACAAATCCTGCGGGGACCGAGCTTCGCTCAACCAGTGCAGGGGCATGCGCGTCAACTGTCCGCCGCGGGGCGCTTCGACGTCGGCCGTTGGCGGCGCCGCAGGGGATTCGGCCACCGCGAACCCGGCGCGGGCGACGGGCCATAGAACCGCCAGAAGACTGCCCGCGCGTGGCGTGAAGGAGTCGCGCTGCCCGCCGGCCGGCGCGCCCGCCGCTGCGGTTTCGTCCCGCGCTGGCGATTGGCCCACGGTTGCGGTCAGGCGCAGTTGCCATTTCGCCCGGGTGCAGGCCACGTACAACAGCCGTTCGGCTTCGAGCGCGGCGGCATCGCGCAGCTGATGACGCAGAAATTCGTATAGTCTATCGCTGGCGGCGCCGGGTCTGTCGCTGGCGGCGCCGGGTTTGTCGCTGGCGGCGACGGTGGGCGGACGCGCGGCCATGACCATGCCGTCGCGGCCGGTGCGCGCGAATTGATGCGTCAGCAACAGTTGATCGCGGCTCTGCGGTACGAATCGATCCAGCGCCGGCACCACCACCAGGTCGAATTCCAAACCCTTCGCCTTGTGGATGGTCATGATTTCGACGCGGCCTGCCGCGCCATGATCGGCGTACAGATCCGCAAAGCCGGTGAACAGGTCCGCCGCATCGGGCAGTCCGCGAGCCTCGAGATCGCGCAGCCGCGCGAAGGCGGCGCTCGCCAATTGCAAGTCTTCCGCGCCGGACGCGGTGCTCGGGCCGCCGATCGCAAGCCACGTCGTCTCGACCCAGCGCGCGAGCGATGAATCGTTGCGCACGAGAAAGGCCGCCTGCAGCAGGCCGTGCAACCGTCGGCAGCGCACCCGGCCGTCCTCGCTCAATCGAGCCATCACGGCATCGTCGGCCATCGCTTCCCAGACCAAGGGCGCGCCGCGGGAAATCAACAACAGATCCGCGAGGCAGATGCCGGCCCACGGCGCGCGCAGCACCGCGAGCCAGGCGGTACGGTCGCCGAAATGCAGCAGCGCCGCCGTCAGCATGATGATGTCGCGCACGATGGCCCGATCTTGCAGCGGCTCGATGTCGACCGCGCGAAACTCGATGCCGCGCGCGCGCAGACCCGCGGCAATGTCGCGCGCATGCGCTCGGGCGCGCACCAGCACCACGATGCGCCAATCCGGATGCTCGGCGAGCGCCGATCCGATCTCGCCGGCGATGTACGCGGATTCCTCGGCGCGTGAGGCGAAGCCGCGCGTCTCGACGCCCGGCGCGCGCATCGGTTGGGCTGAGTCGCTCGCAGCGGCCTTAGCGGCGGCGACGCTGGCGCGAAATGCGATGGCCCCGCGCTCGCGGTCATCGACTCGCGGCAGGATCGCCGAGAAACTCTCGTTGATCCAATCCACCACCGGCTTGGCGGAACGAAAATTGTCGCTCAAGCGCAGCACCTCGAAGCGCACGTCACCGATGCCCTCCTCGGCCAGTTCCAAGAACGCGCGCACCTCCGCCTGACGGAATCCGTAGATCGATTGCATCGGATCGCCGACGCAGAATACGCTGCGGCCGTCGCCGCGTTGCCAGCCGGCGGTCAAGAGCCGCACCAGTTCCAATTGCGCGCTCGAGGTGTCCTGAAATTCATCGACCAGGATATGCTGCAGGCGATAGTCGAGGCGCAGCCCCAGATCGGTCGGCGCCGCGGACGACCCCAACGCGCGCAGCGCCGCGAGCGACACGGCGGGAAAATCCACCGTGCCCGCATCGCGCCACACCTGATCCAATTGCGCCGCGGACAGCACCAGCACCTGCGCCACCTCGCGCACCCGCGCCCATTGCTCATCGCTGTAGCGCGGCGGCGGAAGGCTCTGTATCTCGATCAGGGTGCGCCGCGCGGCCGGATGCCGGTCGAGTTCTTGCAGCAGATCCAACATCGCGGACTTATCCTGACTCTGCGGGGCAAAGCCCTCGTTCTTGGTGAGGGATCTGCGGATCTTCCGTTCACCGGTGAGGCACAGCTTCGCGAACGCGCGCCAACGGGCAAGATCCGCGGCTTCGGCTCGCAGCGGCGCAGACCGCAGGGTCCATTCGAGCATCTCCGGCAGGATCTTGTCCGCGCGCTCAGCCGACAAGCGCTGCGCTGCGCGATGCATCAACGGCGCGAGCGCATCGAGAAGTTCCTGCCCGAATGTATCGTGCGCGCGGTTCAGGGCGCGAGTCACGAGCAGCTGCAAATCCTGATCGAATTGCTCGCGCACACGGACCAGGCGTGCGTCATCGAGCGCGCTCGCGGCCTGCATGGCGCCGGCGAGCAGGGGCAGCCATCGATCGCGGCTCGGCAGCATCGCCGCAATGAGCGAGACGAGCTTTCTCCAGCGTTGATCATCGAGTGCCAGCACCCGATCGACCGCGGCGCCAAAGCGATCCTGCTCCTGGTACGCCAAGGCGCGGCGCGCCGCCTCTTCGTAGTTCGGCCCGGCATCCGCCTGAACCCTGAGGCCCGACCCCGCGCCGGCGGAGATCGGCAGTTGACCCGCCAGCCATGAGTTGAATGCATCGATGGTCTCGATGCGCAGCCGCGACGGCTGGCGTTCGATATCGAGATTCAGAGTGTCCAGGTGGCGCCGGGCGGCCGCTGCCAGCTCCCAGGTTTGCGGGTTCATGGCGGGCGGACGATCGTCGGCTTGGGCAACTCGTAGCGCCTCGAGCACGCGTTCGCGCATTTCCCCCGCGGCACGGCGGGTAAAGGTGAGCGCCAGAATGCGCTCCGGCGCATCGACCAGCGACAAGAGCCGCAGGTAGCGCTGCACCAGCAGGGTGGTTTTTCCCGAGCCGGCGGGCGCCTGGACCAGCACCGAGCCGTTCGCCTGAATGGCGCGGCGGCGGGCGTCGGCGTCGCTTGCAAGAGGCAGCGCGCGCGGCTCAGTCATGCGAATCCAGGGCAGCCGGGACACGGCACAAACCCTGCAGCGAACAGGATTTGCACGCCTTGACGGTGGGCGCGACCGCAGCCCTGCCGGCGGAGAAATCCGCCGCAAGCTGCTCGATCCGCGTTGCCCAGACCTCGATCAGCTTGGCGAGAGTCGGCAGGCCCTCGAGCGAGGACTGGCGGCTGCGCGGATAGAAAATATCGCGCCGTTCGGATTCGGCGACGAAACCGCATTCCGCGGCGTTCACTCGGCCGTAAGCGACGGCGACCAAGGCCTCCGGGCGCAGCAGCGCATAGATCGGCAGTTGTGGATTATCCGGCCGCTCGCCGCGCCAATCGGCGGCGGCGATGCCGGTCTTGTAGTCGATCAGCACGCGGGCGCCGTCGGCGAGCCGATCCACGCGATCGATCCGCACCGAAAATTCGAGCCCCGCATGGCGGGCCACTTGCGCGCCCTGCTCGATGTATTCGACTTCGAACGGCGCGCGCCGGCGTTCGACGTCGAGCCACTTGCCGAGCAGATTGTGCATACGCTCGCGTTCGCGCTCGCGCCAACGCGGACCGGGATCCCGCACGCGGCACATTTTCTGAAGCGCTCGTTTTACTGCGTCATCGAGCAACTCGGCTTGGGCGTCGGGTGATATCGAATTCAAACGCACCGAGTCGCGCAGTTCGGACCAGACATGCTCGAGCGCGTGGTGCAGCAACTCTCCGCGCTCCCGATCGTTGAAGCCCGGCACCGGCCGGTCCAACCTTTGGGTCTTCAAACGAGTCTCCGCGAAACCGCGAAAGGCGCAGCGCGATTGGGCCTTTAACGTGGAGACGCCGCGGGTGCGCTCTTCTGGGCCAAACGGAGGGGCGAGCTCATCGGTCAATCGTTCGAGCGGCGGCGCCGTGGCGAGCAGCACATGCCAGTGCGGCTGCGGAGTGCCCGGAAGCGGCGCGATGGTCGTCGGCGCAGCGATCGTGGGTGCCGCCGCGGCACTGGTCGGAGCGGCCGCGGTCGTGAGCGCTTGACCCGCCGGCAGCAACGGACTCGGCGAGCCGGGCCGGCCGTCGCCGGCATCCGAGTAACTGAATACGCAGAGAGCGGCGCGGGCCGCCCACCGGCTTTGCAATTCGAGCGCCATGTGCAATTGCGAGTCGGGCGAAGCGCCGATCACGGAATAGTCGCGCTGCAATCTCACCGGCAAGAATGGAATGGGCTGCGCTGCGGGCGGCCACTGGTCGTCGTTGCATCGGCTCACCCAAAGTCCATCGTAGTTCAACCACGGATCGATGGCCTGGCCGCTCACCCAGATGGCCGGCACGCCGGTCTTGACTTGGAACGCCGTGTCGCGCGCTGCGCGGCGCAAGAGCCCGAGCGCCGAGCGGCGCGAGTGCGTGCCGAAGAACGAGTCCGCGGCCGCGAGCTGGCCGAGGAGCTCGCGGAATCGCTCCGCTGATTGATACTCCGCGCTCGACCAGCGCCCTCTCAGTGCCCAAGGACCGGCTTCGAACGCGCGAACCCAGGCGCGCACCCAGCGGCTCAAGTGATGAGCGCCGCGCGGTTCTTCGAGTTGCTCTCGCGCTCCCCGCATGCGCTGCAGGGCGCCGAGGGCCGGCACCCCGTGAGCTTGCGCGAGTTTTTCCGTGAGGACGATCCAGGACACCAGATCGGCCTCGCTGGGTCCGCGGGTCCGCAGCAACAAGTCCGCGAGCGCCGCGGCACAGGCATCGTCCGTCGAGGCCTGCCACTCGGGTGCTCGCAATAGCACGCTGAATCGCTCGAAGGGGATCGATTCTTCGCTCGCGTCCAAGAACCTCAAGGCCGCCTGCACGGGTGCGTAATCGCTGAGCGGAGTGCCGCCGGCCACCGCATAGGGCGCCGGCACATCGGCGCCTGCGTTTAAGAAACGCTGTGGTGCCAATGCCGCATCCATGGCATCGACGATTTCCCCCCGGCGTTGGTTCAAATCCGGGAGGTACACCCAGGCGCGAAACTTTGGCTTGGCGCGCAAATTGACGCGCGCCCAGTCGGCGATCGCAGCGAATTCTTCCGCGGTCGATGGTGCGTGCAGAACACTCGTGCGGCGCGATACATTGAAAGGCGCGGGGAGCCTTTGGCCGTGACGTTCGAGCCACTGCCGCGCCATCGGCCGCCACGACGGACTTTCGATCCACGTGAGCGGCGTCGCGCCGGGACCCGTTTTGCCCAACAACTCATCCGCGCCGATCCAATGCATGTCACGGCAGCGCTCGTCGAACTGCCGGTTCCAATCGAGGAATGCCTCGGACTCTTCCGAGCCGGCGCCTTGCTCGGCGACCGCCCGCAGCGGAATGCCATATTCAAACAGCGCGCGGCGTGCACGCCGCGCGGCCCGCACGGCAGCGGCCGGGTCGAGGAAGTCGGGCTTCGAGTCGCCGGCCTCGATCAGGGTGCGCCACAGTTCGCGCTCTTCGATGTCGCCCAGCAGGCGGGGGGACGTCGAATCCGTCAGCTGCGCCTGCACATGCTCATCGCGCAGCCAACCGCCGAAATCACGCACCCGTGGAGTCGCCCAGATATCGAGTCCGGAGTCGCGGTAAGTGCGCTCGACCGCGTCGTACAGCGCCGCCGCCAGTTCCGTGTTCGGCGCGAGGATGGTGTGGCCGGCCTTGACCGCCGCCATCAGGCCGGCGAGCTTCGGCTCAGCGTCCTCCGACAAGCCGCAAGTCCGGTCCCGCCGCTGTCTGCGCGTCGAGCAATTCCTCGATCCGCGCGAACACGGTGGCGAGGACCTGCGGCTCCGGGAGATTGGTGATGCGGAAACAGTTTCGGTAAGGCACGTTGAAGCTCACGCCGGGCGCGACCAGCACATGCTTGTGCTCGAGCAGCGCGAGTGCGAACACCTGGTCGTCGAAGTCCGGCAACACGTCGGCGCGCACTTCGACGAACGAGTACAGCGCGCCCATGGGACGCGAGAGCGTGAGGTACTTGCTGCGCGCAACGCCCTCCAGAATCATCCGGCGCGATTCGTACAAGCGCCCGCCGGGCCGCGTGAGTTCGCGGATGCTTTGATAGCCGCCCAACGCGGTCTGCACCGCCCACTGGCCGGGAACGTTGCTGCAAAGGCGCAGCGAAGACAGCAATTCCAGCGCGCTCAAGTACTCGCCGGCATTTTCGACGTCGCCGGAAAACGCCGCCCAGCCGACCCGATAGCCGCACGCGCGATAGATTTTTGACAGCCCGCTCATGGTGCAGCACAGGGTGTCGTGCACCAGCGTCGCCATCGGTACGAACTCGGCCTCGTCATACAGGATCTGGTCGTAGATCTCATCGCACAGCACCACCAGCCGATGCTTCTCGGCGATGCGCGCAATCGCGGTGAGGACCTCCCGCGGGTAGACCGCACCGGTGGGATTGTTGGGATTGACGATCACGATGGCGCGCGTGCGTTTGGTCACGAGCGCTTCGATTTCCTCCGGGTCGGGGATGAAGGAGCGCGCCGCGGCGCAGGGGTAATGCACCGCCCGCCCGGTGTTCAGATTCACGGCGGCGGTCCAGAGGGGATAATCCGGACTCGGCACCAGCACCTCATCGCCGGGATTGAGCAGCGCGCGCAGCGTCAGATCGATCAGCTCGCTGACGCCATTGCCGATGAATACTTCCTCGGCCGTCACCCCGCGCACGCCCCGCTCCTGCTGCTGCATCACCACGGCCTCCCGCGCGGGGAAAATTCCCTTCTGATGAACGTAGCCCTCGCTGTTGCGCAGGTTTTCGATCATCGCGAGGCGCATGGTTTCCGGTGTTCGGAACCCGAATGCGTAAGGGTTGCCGATATTGAGCGAGACGATGTCGTAGCCCAAGCGCTCCATGGCGAGCGCACGGCGCGCGAGCTTGCCGCGGATCTCGTAGCGAACATTTGCCAGGCCTTCGCTCGGTCGGACGGGCTTTCGGGGTGTCATGGGCGCGAAGGATAGCGGAATACGGGGGCTCAAAGCACCTTATTATCGCGGCTGTGATTTCGCTGGCCCCTACATGGTGAACTCAATATCGCGCCCTATCGAGCCGTCATGCCCGTCCGTCGCGTGCCTAAGTTTCGCCCATGAGTTCTCGTGCGCGGTGGCAGGCAACGAGATGTCCGGGACGACCTCCTCAGCGGGCATCGCGGCCCAGCGCATGGCCGGCCTGATAGATGCGATCACTCTTGGTTCGCTTGCGTCTGCGTAGAACTCAAGCGGGCAAAGCACTCCAATCAACCTTCATCCGCCGTCGCCAGTGGATCAACCCAAGCGGTAAAAAACCGGCCAGCACCAGCCAGATGGTGGATGGCTCAGGCACCGCCGATGTTGCGATGGTCACGGAAGATACTTCGTCGTACCTTACGCTGCTTGAGTCTTCTATATAAGCAGGATACTCCGTCGGGGGGTTGCCAGAATTGACGAAGTCGAGGGTAAAATTCCCATCCCCGAACAGGATATATCCCCCGTTGGAATTAAAGGCGTTCACGGGCGACCACGTTATCGTCGTCGGCGTGGCTGTAAAGTATCCGAAGGCATCGACAACGTACGACCCTTGGTCCGACGACACCCCCGAGGTGCCATTACTGTCATGGAACGACCACGAGACAATATTATCGATAAAATCATCGCCCTGATAAACCGTGCCGGAATCGCAATTCAGGACTATCTGACCGGTGATCGTGCTGCTCCCGAATGCAAAATTGACGTTATATGAATAATCTAGAGAGCCAGGTGTGGCGCCGCACGTTTCTGCATCGGCGGTCCCACAACCGACAGCAACGGCCAATACGCACACCGCCAACATGCCATGATTTAAGTTCATGCCTGAGTTTCCTTTAACATAACCCCTTCCCTTATCGAACCTTACAATCGAACTCAACGGCGATTATCGGGCGGTGCACGTGTCCCACACGTCAGCTGATCGAGACAGGCGCTCCGCCAAAAAAAAATCGGTTACGTTGAACCTAGCAGAATGCGCTTTGACCTTGCAAATTTTTTTTGAGCAGCGCAAGGAAAGGCATTAAGCGCTACGTTTCTGCTACGGTGCCGCCCTGATTTGACAATCACCCGCCTGGGATTCTGCAGATTCGACCGTATCGGCACACCTTATCCATCGTGGTGTCATCCCGTGAGTTCGCGTGCGCGATGGCACGCAACAAAATGTCCGGGAACAGCTTCGTCGAACGCCGGTACGCTAACTGTGCAGACCGCTAGCGCATATTGGCAGCGGTCACGATACGCGCAGCCAGCGGCTAGACGCGCGGCCGATCCCGAGGTTGGCGTGACGCTCGACGACGGAGGGCGCACTTCCGGTGCGGAGTTCGGCGAAGCTGGTAGCAACGACGGCACGGCCGCCAGTAACGCTCGGGTGTACGGGTGAAGCGGCGCGGCAAACAGTGTATGCCGCGGGGCGAGTTCGACGATTCGGCCCAAGTACATCACCAGCACTCGGTGACTCAAGTGCCGCACGACGGCGAGATTGTGGCTGATGAACAGCATCGACATGCCGACGTCGCGCTGCAAATCGAGCAAGAGGTTCACGATCTGCCCCTGAATGGAAACGTCCAAGGAACTGACGGGTTCGTCGCAGATCAGGAGTTGCGGGTTCAATACCATGGCGCGCGCGATCCCGATGCGCTGGCATTGACCGCCGCTGAATTCTTCAGGGTAACGCTGCCCCATCGCAGGGGTGAGGCCCACACGCACCAACATCGCGTCTACACGCTGCTGCCGCTCGCCGGCACTCAACGTGGGTTCAAAAATCTTGAGCGGCTCGGCGATGGTGTCGCCGACCGTCATGCGCGGATTCAAACTCGCGAGAGGATCCTGAAAAACGATTTGCAGGTCGCGGCGCAGGCGGCGGAGCGCTCGCGCATCGCACGCCAATAAGTCCTGGCCGCGCCACTGTACGGAACCGCGAACGGCGTGCACCAGGCGAAGGATGGCGCGGGCCAGAGTGGTTTTTCCCGATCCTGATTCGCCTACCAGCCCCAGGGTTTCGCCTGCAAAGAGATCGAAGCTGATCTCGTCGACCGCAGCACGGTCGGTCGCGACACGTCCGATCGCGCCAAGCGCGCTAAGCGCGCCAAATACCACGCGCAAGTTTCTGACGCGAAGCAAGACCTCCCGCGGTGGGACGGAGGCACCCATGTCGGACCACTGCGTGCTCACGGTGACAGTGGGCTCATGGCGACGCTGCGCTCAGGCTGACAGCGGGAAGTGGCAGGCGACCTGCGCCCCGCGGCTGATATCTTGAAGCGGCGGCCGCTCGCTTCGACAACGGTCGGCCGCCCGCGGGCATCGCGGCGCGAACGCGCAGCCCTCGATCGAATCACCGGGCTGCGGCGGCTGGCCCGCCAGGGTTGGCAGGCGCTCGAGGCGCGGACCCGACAAACGCGGAATGCAATTGATCAATTCCGCCGTATAGGGATGGCGCGGATGCCACAACAGTTCCGCGGTCGCCCCGCTCTCGACGATTCTGCCGGCGTACATCACGAGGATTCGATCGGCGAGGCCGGCCACCACGGCCAAGTCGTGACTGATGAGCACCAGCGCCATGCCGACTTCGCTGCGCATGGCGCGCAGCAGTTCGATGATTTCCGCTTGGATCGTGACATCGAGCGCCGTGGTGGGTTCATCGGCGATCACGAGCCTGGGCTCACACAGCAAACTCATCGCGATCATGACTCGTTGACGGAGACCGCCGGAGAGTTCGTGGGGGTACTGATCAAAGCGGCGGATGGCCTCGGGCACGCGCACGCGGTCCAGCATGTGGCGGGCGGCCTTGCGCGCCTCGCTCCATGATTGATCGGCGTGGCAGACCAATACTTCCGCGAGCTGCGTGCCGATTTGCAGATGGGGAGTCAACGAGGTCATCGGGTCCTGGAAAATCATGGTGAGCTTCGAGCCGCGGAATCGATTCAAGCGCCGCGCATCGGCGGCCAATAGTTCTTCCCCCTCGAAGCGTACGCTGCCGGAAGATGTCGCGTTGCTTGGGAGCAGTCCCATCGCCGCCATGAACAACTGGGTCTTGCCGGACCCGGATTCGCCGACCAGGCCCACACATTCGCGGGGCGCGACGTCCAACGACACTTGCTGCACGGCGCGAATATCCGCCTCTCGGCGAGCGAAGCTGACCGACAAACTGCGCATGCTCAAGATTGGACTTGAGGGCGTGCCGAAGGCCGGACTCGAGGTCGGGCTGAAGGTCGGTGTCACGATGTCACCGCTCCTTCGCATCGAGCGCGTCGCGCAGGCCGTCGCCGAAGATATTCAGGCAGAGCAGCAATGCGGCGAGAAATCCGCCGGGGATCAGCAGGATCCACGGCGCCGCCTCCATCTCGCCGGCCCCGTCGGCGATCAGGCTGCCGAGGCTCGCGCGCGGCTCCTGGATGCCCAATCCCAGAAAGCTCAAGAAGCTTTCGAACATGATGATCTGCGGCACGGTCAGTGTGGCATAGACAATGACCGGACCGATGACATTGGGAATGACATGCTTGGCGATGATGCGGCCGGTGCCCGCGCCCGAGGCGATGGCGGCCTCGATGAACTCGCGGCGGCGAATGCTCAAGGTCTGGCCGCGCACGATGCGCGCCATGGTGAGCCAGCCGACCGCGCCGATCGAGACGAACAGCAGAGACTCACTGCGGCCGAAAACCACGGTCAGAAAAATGACGAAGAAGATCAGCGGCAGGCCGCTCAAGATCTCGATGATCCTCATCATTAAATGGTCGGTGCGCCCGCCGACGTAGCCGGCCACGGCGCCATAGCCGATGCCGATCAACAAACTCACGGCGCTGGCCACGAGGCCTATGCTCAAGGAGACGCGCGCGCCCTGCAGCGTGCGCGCGTACAGGTCGCGCCCCAAACGGTCGGTACCGAACCAGTGTGCGCTCTTCAGGCTGGGTCCTTCGGCCACGTGCAGCCAATCCAAGTTCTCGATGCCGTTCGGATTGATCCACGGACCGAACACGGTGAGCGCGGTGAGCGCCAAGATCACGGCGAGCGCGAACAGCGCGGCGGGCTTCGATCGAAGGCGGTCCGCGGCACTTTGAAATCGTGTGTTCATTGACCTGAGCACTTTCATCGAGCGAGGACTTTCATCGACTCAGCGCGACGCGCGGATCGAGCCAAGCGTAGAGCAGATCCACGAGCAGACCCATGACGATGAGCATCGTCGAATAGAGGATCACCATCCCCATGACCAGGGTGTAGTCGCGGTTGAGCGCGCCCTGCACCAGATAGCGCCCAATGCCGGGCAATCCGGCAATCGATTCGACCACCAACGATCCGGTCATGATCGAGGCAACCGCCGGCGCGAGAAACCCCGCCACGGGCAACAGGGCGGGACGCAACGCATGGCGCACTATCACGGTGTGCAGCGGCAGTCCCTTGGCAAAGGCGGTGCGGATGAAATGACTGCCGAGCACATCGAGCATGCTCGCGCGCACGAGTCGCGCGATGACGCTCAAGGGCGGGAGCGCCAAGGCAAGCACGGGCAACACCAGATGGCGCGGCGAGCCGGGTTCCCAGCCGGCGACGGGCAGCCAATGAAGATAGATTCCGAACAGTAGGCCGAGAAACGGCAGCACGACGAACGCAGGAATCGCGATCCCTGCGACGGCGAGCGACATGGCCGCGTAGTCGGCGGCGGAGTTGTGGTGAAGCGCGGCGAAGATCCCGGCGGGAATGCCTAACCCCAACGCCAGCGCGAGAGCGGCCGCCCCGAGCTCGAGCGTGACCGGGAAACCCTGGCCGATCAACTCGGTGACCGAGAAATCCTTGTATTTGAACGACGGGCCGAAATCCCCATGCAATAGAGCGCCCAAATAGTGCTCGTATTGGATCCACATCGGTTGATCGAGGCCATAGGCGTTTTGCAGATTTGCCATAATTTTGGGCGGCAGCGTCTGCTCTTGATCGAATGGACCGCCGGGCGCCGCATGGATGAGAAAAAAGGCGAGCGTGACGATGATGAACAACGTCGGAATCGCGCTGCCTAGGCGCATCAGAAAGTAGCGCAACATCGCGGCGAGTCTATCGACTGACCACGAGGTGGACAAGCGAAGCGCCGATGCCTACACTACCGGCCAAAATGTTCGCGTCGCTCGGCGATCGCGCATCTCCTTAGAGGTTTCATGGAATCAACCCGGCCTATCCGCGCGCTCAAGCGCGGCCTCGACGCGCTGACCGTGCTGAATCTCCGGAACGGCGCGACGGTGTCGGAAGTGGCGCAAGAGATTCATCTGCCGCGGACGACCGTCTATAGAATATTGGAAACGCTGTGCAATGCCGGGTTCGTGGTTCGCGACGGGACCGACGATCGCTACCGGTTGACCATCATGGTCCGCGCATTGAGCGACGGCTGGCGGGAACGAGGTTGAGTGTGCGGCCGGCGGCTGCGTAAGGAGCGAACATGCAGAAGATCATGGTGTGTATCAAGCGCGTCGTCGATTACAACGTGCGCATTCGCGTGAAGCCCGACGGCAGCGGCGTGATGCTCGACGGCGTGAAGATGAGCGTCAATCCGTTCGATGAAATCGCGCTCGAGGAAGCGCTGCGCATCAAGGAGCGCGGTGCCGGCATCGAGGTCCTGGCGGTGAGCATCGGTGTGGCCGACGCTCAGCAACAGTTGCGCACGGCGCTCGCGATGGGAGCGGATCGCGCAATTTTGGTACAAACCGACGCGCCCGTGGAACCGTTGACCGCCGCTCAAACGTTTCTGGCGTTGGCGAAAAAGGAACAACCGGATATCGTCTTTCTCGGCAAACAGGCCATCGACGATGACGCCAATCAAACCGGTCAGATGCTGGCCGCGCTCTGGGAGCGGCCGCAGGCGACCTACGCCTCGAAAGTGGAAATCGCGAACGGCAAGGCGACGGTCACTCGCGAAGTCGATGCAGGGCTTGAAACCATCGAAGTGGATCTGCCGGCGGTGGTGAGCGTGGATTTGCGCTTGAATGAGCCGCGCTACGTGAAATTGCCCGACATCATGAAGGCCAAGAAGAAACCCTTGGACGTGACGTCGCTCGACGCGCTCGGCGTGAATGCGGCGATGCTGCTGAAGACGGTGAAGACCGAACCGCCGGCACAGCGCCAGAAAGGCGTCATGGTCAAGGATGTCGCCGAACTCGTGGACGTGCTCAAGAAGAAGGGTTTGCTCTGATGAACAAAATACTCATCGTCGGTGAACACGACGGAAAATCCTTGAATCCCGCGACTGCGAAGTGCGTCACCTGCGCGAGCGCGATCGCGGACGGTGAAATCACCATCGTCGTATTGGGGGCGGATACCGCCGCCGTCGCCGCCCAAGCCGCTGCCATCTCCGGCGTGAAGTCGGTGCTGCGAGTCGATCGGCCTGAGAACGAGCATCCGCTCGCCGCCATTTTCGCGCCGCAATTGGCAGCGCTCGCCGCCGAGTACACCCATGTCTTCGGGCCCTCGACCAGCTTCGGCAAGGATTTGATGCCGCGCATCGCGGCGTTGCTCGGCGCACCGCAGGTCAGCGACTTGATGGCGGTCGAAGCGCCGTATCGATTCCGGCGGCCGATCTACGCGGGCAATGCCATCGTGACGGTGGAAGCTGAGCCCTCACGGAAGCTCGTCGCCACGGTGCGCGTTGCCTCCTTCGAGGCCGCGCCGGGCGGCGGCAGCGGCGCCGTCGAATCCAAGAGCGTCAGCGTCGCCCTGCCCTCCCATACGCGCTATGTGGGCGCGAGGAGCGGCTCGACCGACCGGCCCGATCTGCAGACGGCGGCACGCGTGGTGTCGGGCGGCCGTGCGCTCGGCAGCGCGGAGAATTTCAAGCTGCTCTACAGCTTTGCCGACAAGATCGGCGCGGCCGTGGGCGCCTCGCGCGCCGCGGTCGATGCGGGTTACGCGCCGAATGAGATGCAGGTCGGCCAGACCGGCAAGATCATCTCCCCGGAGATCTACATTGCCATCGGCATCTCGGGTGCGATCCAACATCTGACGGGCATCAAGGACGCACGCACCATCGTGGCGATCAACAAGGACGGTGAAGCGCCTATATTCGAGGTGGCCGACGTGGGGCTGGTCGGCGACCTGTTCCAGATCGTGCCGGAGCTCGAGCGGTTGGTGGCGGCGAAGTAGAGCAGCGAAGCCGGTGTGGTGAGCGGCGCTGCCGTCGCCATGCCGGCCTCAAAATACGGCGTGGTCGCCGCGCTCAGGCGCGGCGGCGCCCTTCACGAGGTCTTCGTAAAAATCGAACAGCGTCTCGGTGCCGGTCGACGGCGTGGCGGCTGGGTCATAGAGACCGGTGTTCGGATTGAGGACCAGCATGGATTCGGTCGCGTAATACCGGCCGATGCGCGCGAGTTCGGCCTTGTCGGCGAGAGCGGGCAGTAAGCGGCCCGCCGTGCCGAGCACGCCAATGATGGCGTCAAGCATGGCGACCGGCACATGTCGAAACTTGGGCGGCCGTCCCAGCAGAGCAAACAGGCGCTCGCCCTGTTGCCGCGGCGTGATGGCATCCCCCGGCCCGCCGATGGGCAGTACGCGGTTCGCGCGGCTCTCATCGTCGAGGCACTCGGCGAGATAATCGGCAAGATCCTCGTCGCTGATCGGCTTGCACGCCGTCAGCGTGCCGTCGCCGAACACCAGGAACGGCTTGCCCTGTTTCACCCGCTCGATCTGACCCGACAGCGACTTGAAGAACGCCGTCGGCCGCACGATCGAGTACACCAGCCCCGACTCGATGAGCGCCTTCTCGAACGCCAACTTGGCGCGCTGAAACTCGAGCAGCGGCTTTTGAACGCAGATGGCGGACAGCAACACGAAGCGCGAAACGCCCGCGCGCCGGGCAGCCTCGAGGGCGTTTAGGTGCGCTCCATGATCGATCGCCCACGCGTCCTTGGGCGCGCCGGTGCGCGAAGCCAGGCACGACACGAGCGCATCGTAGCGCTCGCCTTTGAACCCGTCCTGCGCCAGCGACTTGGGATCCGTGACGTCGCCGGTGCGGACGGCCGCGCCCGCGAGCAGCTTCGCGCTGTCGCCCGGTGCGAGCGCGCCGCCGACGCCTGCGCGCGGGCGGATGAAGCAGACGACGTCGTGACCGCGGCGCACGAGCGCACGCACCGTCGCACGGCCGATGGTGCCGGTTGCTCCGAGGACGAAGACGCGTTGCGGGTGGGGT
>Ga0209611_10007090_pt1 | contig 18055 bp, 14 predicted proteins | sample S1TSphgellanicum_3_FD_187693 | JGI IMG/M metagenome (GOLD analysis project Ga0209611, IMG submission 187693) | Host-associated microbial communities from peat moss isolated from Minnesota, USA - S1T2_Fc - Sphagnum magellanicum MG (SPAdes) (version 2) | ecosystem: Host-associated > Plants > Peat...
GGTGGGGGGGGGGGGGGGGGGGGGGGGGGGGGGAGACTACTAAGGTTTTCCATATCGAGGGGTGAAAGAATTAAAGATGATTACATTAAACAATACAAATTTGAAATGTGTATGGAAATGCAAATGAAAGCATGGATGACATCTTTTCTATTCAAATTTTTTTTGTTATTCTTCAAAAGATCAAACCTAAATGACATCTATCAAATCAATCACCATCTATTAATTTTAGATGGATATGGTTCACATGTAACTTCTTTAGAACAAACAATATAACACCAAACACCACCATATTAAATGAGGACAATGAACTAAACTTCAATGATGAAATTGAAGATATTCAAGAATGGGCAATAAATGGAGTTCTTATAAAATTAGTAAACATGACACATACAAAAAAAATTACTCCAATTAATGTTAATGTTGATGACTGAAACTAATTAAAACCAAGGTGCTATGTGAAAGAGCTTATATAAGTCTTATTACTGTAGAAAATGCAAATATGATGGAAGATAACTTAGAGGAAACAATAACCTTTATTGAACCCACAATTGAATATCAAAGTCAATAAGTGAATTTAACAAATCAAAGGCTAGTTCCACTTTGCCTTACAAATATGTTGTCACTATTGTGTTTACATACACAAAAAAGTTGTAAAAAGGAACCATTAATCAATTATAACTAATTCCATATCATACCATTTAATGAATATTTATATATTTTGCAACAAAAAGCTATCCAGACCAAGAGGTAGTAAAAAAAAAAAAAAACAAAGGAAAAAGGAAAGAAAGAGGACAAGGTAAAAATAAATTATTGAATTATGGAACGTTATACAACAATTAATTCAAAAGTTGGTTGAAAAATGAACAAAAAAATTTGCACAAGTAGGACAAAAAATAATAACATGATCAAAAGGATTAAACCATTTGGATCAAAAAATGAAAACCATTTGAGACAACAGTCATTAGTATCAGGACGAATAAATTTTCTTGGGTTAAATGATTATACTAAAAGGATTAACAAGCAAGGATTAAGATTAAAAAAACCTTGTGAAAAAAATAATCAAACCAATAAACAAGGACCAAAATACAACAATCTATAGGACTAGGATAGATAGGAGCTTATGTGAGCATAAGGATCAAACTATGAGGACCAAGAGACAATGATTGTTAGGACCAAAACAAAAAGGAATCATGGAACACAAGGATCAAACCATGGGGATGATCACAACAACCATGACAAATAAGAGTTTTTGAACTACAAGATTAAACTAGTCGGAGGACCAAGAAATGAGGACCAAAATAAAGAAGAACTTGCATGCAAAGTAGGAAACAAGGACTAAAATGGTTAAAAACTTGCATGAGTTACAAGATCAAACTAGGTGGACCAAGAGATAACAATCACAAGGACCAAAATGAAAAAAAACTTGTGAGTAATGAAATTAGACTACAAGGATTAAGAGCTCAAAGTTGGGTGAGTGGGAAGACAAATAGTTGAATGAGTAGCATCTCTCCACACATTACGACTAACCAACAACAATAAATTGAATAACAAGATGATTAAGAAGAACACCAAGGAAGATGCCTACAACCATTTGTAAACATTTGCATATCACATTGATATTGGGAAGACCGAAAAATTGATGAAGGAAACTCTTGTTGCAATGCACATGGATGGTAGTTGCTAGGGAAACTTGATCTTGGGTTGTGGTGGCATTGATTCCAATTTAAGAATTTAAAGTTGGGAGAACAAGAGTCAACCTATCATTGTTGATGAGTATACCTTTTTCAAAGTTTTGATCGCACTCATTTATGAATGATGAATATGATCACATGAATAAAATGTTAGTTTTGGCATTGATCCATTTTGATAGGGGAATAAATGTTGTTTATTTCTCAACAATTTAAAACTTGATCACAAGTTGCAAAGTGTTCAATGATTGATCTAGCTACTTTAGTGGACCTTACAAAGTTTGTAAAGTCTTTGTGCAGCCTAGCAAGGAGTTTACAAAATCCTAGGGAGACTATGTGAATCTTATGTAATATATAGTAATCCCCAACATACACTAAGCAAAATTCCATGAATTTTAATGAAAGCAAAGGATCCTTGAAACCAAATGGATATGAATAATTAATGCAACACCTAGATCTATTAGACCACATGATGTGTAATCCATGTTCCAAAGAAATTGTGATGTATTTATTGCTAGGTTTGAAAAGAGATTTATGTTATGTTTATCCTACTTGTTCAACTTTTTCAAGATCTTTACTTCCTTAATCCCAATCTTGAGTTCTTGACACTTTCTTTTGTTTGGATTTAAAGACCTAGTTTGTTGTTAGCTTTTCATCTTGTATCGTAGGTCATGATTTGATATGTATAATTTATGATCTCTTTGGTCATTGGATTAGTTCCTAAAGCTTTTTGTAGAATCCTCAATCTTCAATATTAATTTTTCAAGGTTACTTTAAAGTTGACGAAGTTCAAATTATCTTGATTTTCTTCCCAATCCATGATGTGAAACCATTGGCAACATTCTTGTCCACATCAACTATGACACCTTTTATATGTTTTATATGAAATCTACACCTCCAAATTGTTCCCAATTATGAGTTGGTATCTCCTTCCCATTTTCATTATATTTGAAAATCAAGCGAATGTATACCAATGGGTACCTTGTGGATTTGGAACCTAGAGGGGGATGGAATGAACTTATGGCACACAAGTTGATTGAAGAAACCCTAAATGCTCAAGTTGCTTGGAGAAACCCTAAATGCAAGAATTTACTACGTAAGCCAAGTTGCATTGTGAAACCTACAAGAACCAATCTCCTTTTTTCTTTCAACTTTTGGCACTTGGGGTCTTCCCTTCATTTCAAGTTTTGTACTCAATTTCATTTTTCAGATATTCCATATATTATGTGCCATATATGATGATGGCCTTGCTATGGTAGAGCTCCCACAAAAGAGTAAGAGTAAGCGACAATTGCAGTATCACTGTCCCATTCTAGGCACCCAAATTCCTACTCACACAATCAACAAAATCACAGATTGGTGTAAGGTGCTTGGAATAAGAGAAGAAAAAGAGAACCAAGAATTCCCATTCTGTTCCACTCCACCCCATTGGTATCACTAGCCTGATGATGGAAAAATTTCAACACCCAAGTTCCAACACAGGATTGAAAATTTCCAAAAACCTGCAACCAGAGGTTATAACAAAATCAACATAGACACATAACTGTGTTGAATGTTGGTCCAATTTACCCACTGCAATTTAGATGCCACCCAAGCGCTCCACATCTGAAACATGAAGCATCATGCATAAGAAGGAACCACACACAGGTTTCATCTTATTGTAGACATACACCACATCTTTTAGTTCAGAACTGCAAGATTTCAGTACCATCCACAATCACAATGCTTCAAGGGTATCTTTATGTTTGAGGACTTCAAGACTGACTTGACCACGTACCCAACCCCCACCGCTCCAACAGTGCACAATGTTCTTGTGCACCAAAAAACCCATATCACAATGTCTGGGCACACTTATGTACTTCGGAATGGTCAAGCCCCTGACCAGTATGAGTTTTGCACAGAGGGAGTTGGCATATGACCACAAGACAGTACCACACACAAATCCAACCACCAAAATTGCAGTTTGACAAAACAAAATGGTGAATCTGCAAGAGAAGAATTTCAAATCATAGTGCCTTCGGATTTTTGGCGGGATTTGAAGAAAGACTACTGGAATGTGTGCAATGTGAAAGTTTGCAAGCAAAAACAGTTCAAGTCAAGGACTATTGAAAAGAGCTCCCACATTACCACAGCATTGTGGAATTGCTCACTTGATGATGGCACCACCAAAATCATTGAAGGTTCTTCAAGGACTACCAGTCATGTACAGAGCAGAGTCATGGGTGGGAAGATACAGTCAACACCTGCCCAGTCACAACAAAGTTCCATGCATTGAAGCACACCTCATTCCTGTGCTGAATGCTTATGTCTCCTATGTACCACCATGCACAATCTTATCCCCACAGTGTTGGACACTAGAGATCTTCCAATTCACATGTGATTCCATTATAGCTAATCTGTTTTCCTCTCCATTTCACACCATGGACTGTGGCAACTGATCTGCCTATACAAGTAAGCATGCAGGCATGCACCTGGCCAATCTAAGATGATGCTTCTTGAGAGCTTAAACATGGGTACCTAAATGCTGCTGCTTCGATCATCACATGTACAAACTGCTTTTGATCTTGTTCGGAATAGTTTGCTTTCTTAACTAAATTCCAAAGACCAAAAACTCCACAGTCTCACAATCTGATCAGATCAAACCCTGACAATTGATTCATATAAGAACAATGCTGGTAAACTGAGACACACCCAACAGTGACATATAAGAACAATGTTGCTCAACTGAGACACCCGACAGTGACATATGAGAAAAGGCTGCTCACCTGAGACACCCAACAGTGACATATGAGAACAATGCTGCTCACCTGCAACACCCGACAGTGAATATAAGAACAATGCTGGTCAACTGAGACACACCCGACAGTGACATATAAGAACAATGTTGCTCAACTGAGACACCCAACAGTGACATATGAGAAAAGGCTGCACACCTGAGACACCCAACAGTGACATATGAGAAAAGGCTGCACACCTGAGACACCCAACAGTGACATATGAGAACAATGCTGCTCACCTGAGACACCCGACAGTGACATATGAGAACAATGCTGCTCACCTGAGACACCCAACAGTGACATATGAGAACAATGCTACTCACCTGAGACACCCGACAGTGAATATGAGAACAATGCTGCTCACCTGACACCCAACAGTGACATATGAGAACAATGCTGCTCACCTGAGACACCCAACAGTGACATATGAGAACAATGCTGCTCACCTGAGACACCCGACAGTGACATATGAGAACAATGCCACTCACCTGAGACACCCGACAGTGAATATGAGAACAATGCTGCTCACCTGAGACACCCAACAGTGACATATGAGAACAATGCTGCTCACCTGAGACTGTCTGCTTGCTGATTACGCATCACCTGGGCAATGCTACTGCTGTCCTTCAACTTGGAATTTGAGCTTCTTGTGAAAACTATTATAAGAGCCTGTGTGAAACAAAAGACACAAAAAGCACCCACAGACATAGAAAGTCACAGCATTTGGAAGAGATATGGAAGAGATATAAATGCAGAAGCTCCTAGACTCCTCTCTGTGTCTCTGTGTCTGTGCATCACCGAACATCATCTCTGCAGCTCGGTCTTTCAACTTGCATTCTGAGCTTTTCTGTGAACTTCTTCTTCTTCTACTCACAGTAAAGAGATCCTTTGCAAACCAAGACACATGATGAGAGGCTAACATTCTGAGGTAAATATGCAGCAAGATACACAAAAGGGACAAATCTAGAAATGTGCATCTCTTCACAAAAAGATGTGATAATAGATATTGAAAGAAAGAAGCAAACCTTGTTCACCAAAGCACCTCATCAACAAGATCACCTGCACATACAGACAGAGCGAGAGAGTCAGAGACAGAGAGATGGTGAGCTTCTCCAAGAATTAGGGTTGCAAGATGCCCTAGCAAAGGTAGCAAACCGAGAAACAGAAGAGATTTGCCCCCTGGAACTACAAGCCCCACGAATCTGTGTTCCTACAGAAGAATAGAGTAGCAGCACCAGCACCAGCAGCTGTAGCTGAACAACAACAACAGGACACAACAGATTTCTGTAGAAAGTAAGATTTACAGTTTGGGGATGTCCGAAGACTGGAAGTTCTTCTTCTTCTATTAGGTCAGATCCAGGGTTGACGAAGGAAGAAGAAGAAGAAAGGATCTGGATGTCTGGATGGCACTTTTCTCTACTTCACTGGTGATCTCTTCTTCTTCTTCTTCTTGAGAAGGTGAGTGGTGCTTCTTCTTGAGGAGGATTCCTCCTGGAGATGTGATCTCTTCTTCTTCTTCTTCTTTGTCTTCTTCTTCTTGAACAGGTGGGTGGTGGTGGTGCTTCTTCTTGAGGAGGGAGGATTCCTCCTGGCAGAGAGCTTGCAAGCAAATGCACATGTTGTTTGAGAGAAGATGATGGAGTCAATGTGGGAAGCTGAGAGCTATCCAGCTTTGCAAGACTACTACTTGGTCTGTTACTTCGCATTCGCCTTTCCTGTGGCGCGATTCCTTCTGAACTGTCTCTTCTATCAGGTGGGTACTCTTCTTCTTCTTCAAATGGGTTTCTCTCTCTCTCTCTCTCTCTCTCTCTCTCATGAACAAGCCCTAGCCACCATGAGAGTTGTTCTGAAGTCCAGAACAACCGCACTGAATCTCATTCTCTCCCTTTGTTCTGGATTGCTTCAGTTTCCCATCTGCATTGCTCCAGTACCCATTTTTCTTATCTTTTTTCTGGGTGTGACCATCACAACACAAGAAGGTTTTATAGACAAGCATGTGGAAATGATGATAGACAAACAAAATCCCTTCTCTTGGGGTTTTTGTGTGTGTGTATCTGTCTGTGTTTCTGTGTGTGAGTCCAGAAACTTGCAAGGTTGTTGATCTTGCCAAAAGGAGAGAAGGATTTGAAGAATGGTGTGAAGGAAGCAGGAGCAAAGAAGATTTGTAAATTCACAGAGTCAGCATGGAAGCTCACATACTATCTGTCAACCGAGATCTGTGTAGTTTGGATTACCTACAAGGAGCCATGGTTCACTGACACTTCAACATTCTGGCATGGCTGGCCTCATCAAACTCTCAAGTATTGAATTTTTTTCCCCCATCTTCCTTTCCAATCTTCCCAATTTTCCCAACTCTTCTTGTAGAACAGCATCTTTGCAGACAGCTTGAAGAGTTTTGTTTGCAGAGTTGTTTTTGTTTTATGTCTGCAGTTCGAGGTTTTGTTGCAAGGTTTCAGTGAGGGTTTTGACAGGGTTTTTGAACAGAAAGCAGCAGCAGCATTGAAAGCTTAGAATGGTACCAAACCCTCTCAAAGATCTGCTGTTTCTGTTGAAATTCAATGATGAAGGGGATCTGTTCTTTGTTGTCAGATGTTGTCAGACAATAATGACAACAAACAGCAGAAGTGGCACTTCTTCCAAGAAAAGCCTAATTTCCTTGGGACAGGAGAAGAGGGGGGATTTAAACTTATTGATGCTGAATCTCTCTGCTGGTGAAATGATGGGTGTTGTGGTGGGACAGATATCCATTGAAGTTATTCTACACATTTCAGTGCGGCTTCTACATTTATAGTGTGGCAGCACTGCTTGTTTGGGAGACTCGCCGGAAAGATCACAATGTCATGATGTCTCACCACATTGTGACAATTGGACTGATTGCCTACTCCTATATCACTGGGTATGTGTGTGTGTGTGTGTGTCTCTCTCTCTCATTCAGCTGTCACCCTTACCATGGCAAAAAAAATCCTTGGAGTCTGCTGTACTGCAGTAGTAGCAAGGCTGGCCATGAAAATATGCACATAGAAGGTATTGCTGCATTGCTTGCAAAGCTAATTCTAATCAACTAGCATATCAGGAGGCTGATTTTGTAGGGTTTTTCAGGTCATTTCGTGCAGGAACGGTAATCCTTGCACTACATGATGTCAGTGACATATTTATGGAATTGGCAAAGCTGTTCAAGTATTGTCGAAGTGAACTTGGGGCCAGTATATGTTTTGGCCTTTTTGTGCTTTCATGGGTTCTTCTGCGCCTCATCTACTTCCCATTTTGGGTCATCTGGAGCACCAGGTCTTCTTTTGTGCCCCTCCTTTTTTTTCTGTTTTGTGAGTCCTGTCATAGATATATCTTTAGACAAAACTTCCAAGTTTTGTGTAGTGCGGGAAGTCAAGAACCTAAACAAGAGAGAGTCCTGGCAATGTGCTGTTCAGTTTTCGAAACATACTGGTCAGTACCAGAGCATGTCTTTATAATGTTAATGAAATTTGGACAGAAACCCTAATGCAAAGTCAAGAGGCTCATGGAAAGAGGATTTGATGGGATGTGTGGATGGTGACAGTTACAAGGTCATATCATACGTAGACCTCAGCAATGCACATATTTCCTTACTGTACTATGTGTGTAATACTCTCCTGATAACCCTGCTGGTGATCCATATCTACTGGTGGGTTCTCATATCGAGAATGGTGATAAGGCAGCTACGGAACTGTGGGAAGGTTGGTGAGGATGTGCGATCAGGTCTGTCTCTCTCTTCTTCTTCTTCTTCTACTTGCCTTAACTTATGATCATTCTCCAATCATTATATGATAGCAGACTGCAAATATGTGAACTTCTGAACTTTGATTACATGGTTGTATTTATTGCTGATAAACCCTAAACCCTAAATCCAGAGCATTGAATTGGAGCTGATGAGAGAAATCGATTAGAGACATCTATGTACTTCTCAAATTGAGAATTTTACAGAATCTTGACTGGCAGTGGAAGGCCTGATGTTTTTTTGATGTGACAGATTCAGAAGAGCAGTAGGAAGAAAAGCAAATGAGTACTCAATTTATGATGAAGAAGGTGGTTGCAAGCAGAATGGAGAACACGACACTTTGCAGAAATCTTGTCCAATTTTTATTCATTTGCTATATATCGAAGACATTCAGCATACAGACTGTCATATTGACCCCATTACAGGAGCTAGAAGCTTTCTCAGCATCTTGCTTGTATAGCACAAATCAGTGACAGTGGACTCAAGAGAGCTCTGCTGTTGCTGGAAGCTGCAATCTGTACCTGTTTGGATTTCTTGGGTCGTTTTTTAGATTAGCAGCAACTAGTGAATGTAGAACTTAGAGAAGTCTCTGAGAAGCTCAGGTTGGATTTTGCACATTACATATGCTGAGAAGGCCAAGCAATTTTGCACATGCGTATCCCCACCCCACATGGAGAGATCAGGAATTAAAGCCCAAGGAGTTTTCGAGCTGGCTTGTCTTCACAGCATTTGGTTTCTATACATTCATCATAGCATGTTTCTCCTTGTTAAAAGTTACTGCTTTCTTTCCTTCCTTCACTACCCAGCCTACCTGCTTTGCATTATTAGCCTAGGTGAAAAATGGAGTGCTGAATACAGTTAGGAAAATATTTCCTAGGCTTCCAATGAGGTGAGCCAATAGTATAGTGACTAGAACAGGGTTGGGTGGGTGGGTGGTGCAAAGAGGGTTTTATTGGTTTTGTTCCTCAATTTGTTCTCATTGTGCTTTCCAATGTAGTCATGAATTTCATCCCCTATACATTGTCACATGTTCCTTATATTATTCATTTAGTTCTGATGGTACTCATATGGTGTTCTGAAGATTTACCTCATATTTTGCTCCTTTCAGTTCTTTCATGTGTTTTGTTCCCAATAGTCTCACATTTCGACCTCTTTGTCCAAAGCCCTGCTCTTTAACTTCAGTTGCACAAGTCATCCAAAGAGATGATAGCTTCTTCAAGATGATAGCTTATTGAATTCCCAAGTAAGCAGGAATGGAAAGATTTCTTTTCAGATTTGTTTGTATCCAAAGTTATTGTTTTGCAACACCATAATTGCTAGCAAGTTTTCAAAATGCTTTACACAAAATTTGCATCACATCTCTCTTCAATAGAATTTGAATTCTATTCAATTCACAAATTCGAATTCAATTGAATTAAATCTGAATTCAAGTTGCATGCAACATCATTCAATATTTTCATTCAATTGGAACTTAATTTTCACAAAATAAACTCATTTTCCCCATCAGTTGATCATCACTAGTAGGGTACAATAGCATAGAGCCCAAGTTAATAGACATCACACTAACACTATGTACAACACCGAGCACCACATACTAGTATCTTTTGAAAGACAAATCGTAACTACTGCACTTGCTCAAAGGCAGCTCCTAATCCATACCCCAAAGAAACCATGTCACCAATGAAAAGGGTATCGATCATCTACTTCATGTCTTCTACAATCACTTCATGCTTGTTCTTAGTTCTTAACCTCTAATTGGGTCTCTCATGGACATTCCTGGCATTAACAAACAAGTGTGTTAATCGATTTGAGAAACACAAGGCTTTGGAGCTTCCTAGAACTCCAAAGTAGGATTTGGAAACTAATTTCGGTAGTGATTAATTAAGTTCTACACTAATCAACAAATTTTCAGGCTTCTTGGAGCTCAAATTTGTTGTGTGGTCTGAGATTCTACTAGGGTGGGGGTTGGCTACACTCGATTCTCGTAGCTGGCCACTTGATCAAGAAGACGAAACCCAGCAGCTCGATTGAACTTCCTTGCAAACAAATAACAGGGCATTGCTTCTCCTTCTAAGCTACACAAGTCTGTTCGTGCTTCTGCCTCATAGTGAATCTTATAAATATCCTGTTACCCAACAACAACAAAAATCCATTTTGCACTGATATTCATTGAGTCATCAGATTAGCTAGTAAGCAGTAGTAATCTGTGGCAATCAATCAACAATTCAAGCCTGAAACATCTGTTGATACATTTGGTGGAAGAAGTGAATTGGTGAAACAAGAGCTTAAAAAGAAGAGAAAAAAAGAGAGAATCGGTGGAGGAAGGAGAACAACCTGAATAGCTCTAATTGTCTCAACTGTTGCAGCAGCAAAGTTGAAGGTCATAGGATGCCATCCTCTTCGGCCTCCTTTGTCTTTCTTTGTCTGTTCCCACTGACTGTAGGTCAGTGTCCGTCTTTCTATTTCTGCCTCTTTATTCTTTACCTGCAGGGCACCATCGGCACACACCACTTATCTGTCACAGTCCTTGACAAGAGAAAAAAAAGTTCACCTACCCAAGTTCAAGACTTTAACCATAGCGAGAGAGAGAGAGAGAGAGAGAGAGAGAGAGAGAGAGAGAGAGCATTTGAAAAATTCTTAAATTTTTCCTCTCTGACCAGTAGCTGAATTTGGCTAATTCCTCTTGTGGATGATCACCAATGTGGCTATGCAAGAAATTGCAAAAAAAGAAAAAACCCTGATGAGAGAGAAATGAGGTCACACCGCTATGAGAGTCTGTATGTAATGCTCATCTGGTATGCAATTGTGATTCTCATGTGTCTTGTTTGTCTGAATTCACCACAAAGTAAACTGACATAATCATCACTCCAAGTTTTTGCATTGTGAACAAACCAGAACCTTTGCTTTGCAATATGAAATACTCTAGAACTTTGCTTTGCAATCTGAAACACTCTAGAACTTCATTTGCAAAATCTGAATAACCCTAGAACTTTGCCCCACAATCTGAACAGATCTAGAACGTTGTTTGCAATCTGTTCAACAATCTTAAAACTTTGCTACACTCTCTGATAGCAGCAGCATGGAGAGCTAGAAAAACCCTAGCAAAACTGCAATGTGACAAGAATTGGAATTAGGTCTTACAGAAGCAACTTCTCTCCAATTTTCGGGGAGTAGCATCTTCTGCAGTTTCAAATACAGAACTCTTTCCATCAGCCATTTTCCAAAGAAAGATCTAAGTACCAGGCATTAAAACAAAAAACCCATTTGCATAAAAACCAAGCTTTATTATGTTTGAGTGGCAAATAATAATTTGTAAAACACAGTTCATGACAATGCAATTACATAGGTAACTCAAGCCAAATAAAATAAAATAAGAGGAGGATATTCTCTACCCGGCAGTGCTTTTGGAAAATTGCAAACACAGAAGAGTCAGATACAACTGCCTGTGCATGACTTCGTACCAAAACAAACCACTGCAGAAATCCCCACCCAGCCAGGCCGCCCGCCAGTGCTCTCTGTCAATTTGGAGACTAACATGATGATCACATCTCCCACATACTTGAAGATGGATGCCTCGGGACACAAATGCTTATACACAGAGAACGATGAGAGAAGAAGTGGGAAAAACCAAGTAAAGCAGCTATCATGAAGATCACCAAGTGCACAATGAATACCTGGGACCCCTTCCGCCATTTTTCTCTTGGTACCACATTCCTCATCTTGGGATTGTACTGGTCATCTCTAGTGTGAACAAAACTGCAAAGAAACCCCAGAAACCAAGACCCAACAAACAATTGGTTCACAGATTCAGATGCTGCCGGCCCTAGGAATTTCCCAACATAGAAAACCACAGTGCAGTGAATGGGTATCCGAGAACCTTCTTGTTCCTGACCACATATCTGGGCTTCTTGTTTAAAAACAATCTTCAGCCACCTTGCAGATAGATAAACATACCTGTCTACGAAGCTTTTCGGCGAGGACATAACATAGTTGTATGTGTAGTCAAAGTTGTAAAGCGGGATACAACTGCCAACATATCAGATTTTCCCCTGAAGCAGCATCAGAAGAGACCCTATCGTACTGTTGTTTTTTCCTGCACTACTTCAGTGGCTAACACATAACACCTTAGAAATGTTCTAAAGATGGGAAAAAGAATGGAAAACACATCTATGAGAAAAACTCTCCTCCATGATAACATGCTTTGTGATGAATCCATACTACCTGTCGGAAAGAAGAATGAATCGCTTATTGAGAGGATCTTGCAAGGCTTCTGCCAACAGTAAGCGCTCAGCTTCTACCATGCTTGCCTCTCCCCACTCTACCTGTAGTGTAATGCCACATCACCACCACCACCACCACCTGTGAGCTTCATGATAAATGGCAATAATGTGCCCAGTGCCCCCCCCCAAACCCCAAACTCAACAGGGGCAAATGAGCTTTCTGTGGTGCATACTTTCTTACAATTGCTAGCAGTATTGAAGCAACACTGGAACTGAACCCAACACAAGAAAAATAGTGCATACCTGAACAGAGTTCTTCAGCTGGCGATTGAGAAAAGAACGGCATTGTGTGTTCTCTGTGGTGTAGACGTATCCAGGTCGCGCATGTATGTATACACTGTACTTGTGCTTTTGCGATTCCTGTTGATTGACACTCCCAAGTTGAGTTTTTCCATTTCCACAAGTGTGCTCAAAGTCAGTAGTCAATTGTGATTTGCATCGCTCCCACGTAGTGTAATCTTTTGCAAAAACCTTGAGTTTATTTTTTGTGTGGCATCCATCCTGTTGTTGTCATCCATCGCAAAATCCTAAAAAGAAAACCCTGATCAACAACACTCCACCTAGGAGCAAATGGGTGGTTGTGAGGGAGAAAGTGATCTACCAGGAAGAAATGCTCCCACAGGATGTCCAGTGGGATGGAATGCCGAGCAATGAACAAGAATGCAAGCTTGTCACCGTTGCCATCATTCTTTGATGAGTTTTCTCCTCGCTGCCTGGAGCTTTTTGGCAGGAAGGAGAACTCTGGTGAGTGATGATGCCGATGATGATGAACAAGCTTCAATGTCTGTTGTTGCATCTTCAAAAAGACCACTAACATGACACCAAGTCCCATGAACAGCAGCCCTGTTGCCATCCATTTCCAACGTGGGAGGAGGCCTGGTGGTACCCTCCTCTTCATCCCTGCTCCACACTGCTCCTCCTCCTAGTCTTCTCTCGACCAAACCTTGAACCCAAAACACCACCAACACACAACAGTTCCAGTTCCACATCTATACACACACAAAAAAACCCTTGGCAAGCAAGCAAGGAAAAGTTTTGAAACTCCTCAAATGTCACCAGACCTGACAACAAAAGCAGCTGTTTGAAAAAGCCCAATTGCAAAAACAAAACCCAAATGCCAAAACCCCTTGGGAGCTCAAAAGATACAAAAGGAGCAGACCCATCCATCTAATCTTCTTCACCCATTTGGGAAGTTACCTTGCATGAGCTTGTGTTGCATAACTTTTTGGGTTGGCAGTAGTAGTAGTACTAGTAGTAGTACTAGTACTAGTACTAGTACTAGTAATGTCAGTTCTTCTTCTTCCCAACAACATCGACAACAAGAAAACAGCTGCAACTTTTACAACAACTCCAAATCACCATCTCTGGACCTAGATCACAAGCTCCATCTCAAGGATCCTTGATTGAGCTCTGGACACCACCAGATTATGTGTCTGGCCAGAGAAGAAAAAAGGAAAGAAAACAAAAACCCATGTTTGGGTTTTGTCAAAGACCCCCCTTTTTTCAGTCTCTAACAGCAGCAGCAACAACAACAACAACAACAAAAACAGCAGCAGCAACAGCATTATACATGTGAGAAATCTGGGAAAAAGATTTCATTGCAACAGCACCCATGTGAACAGTAGTAGGACTAGAACAAGTGGTAGTAGAACTGTCGTCTAGTAGTAGTAGTAGTAGTAGAAGTAGTAGCCAAGAGCAAGCAAGCAAGTGTTGTGCTGCACAAGCTGATCATGTGATAAGTAGAAAAAAGGAAAAACATTTGACAATTTTTTGCAACAACAAAACTGAAAAATCTTCTGCTGGAAAATCTCAGTCTCAATCTCTCTCTCTCTCTCTATGTCTCTTTCCCTTGTTTTTTTCTTTGTTTTATAACTTTTCTTTTGATTTGCTGACAGAGAAACTTGAGAATGTAACAACATTAACAACAACAACAACAACAAAGTATCATATCTCCTGAACATGATGACACATGGGAGAAGTAAGTAAAGTGGTAGTGTAGAAGCTGACCACTGACTGACTCAAACACTCCTTTGCAACAAAGGCAGCAGCCAGAATCCTTTTTCATCAGCATCATAATAATAATAATAATAATAATAATTTTTAAAAACCCACAGAAAAACCTTTCCAAAAAACAGAAATTTAAAAAAAAAAAAAAAAAAATCTTTCAACAGACAGACACAAGAGAAAAAGGAACACCAAATTCTAGACTTTATTTCAACTAGTGGGTGCCCATGACCTTCGGCCACTGTGAAGTCCCCCGGTTTCTTTAAACTTGGTTTGCGTTTTAGTTTTTTTTTTAAACTTTTAACTTTTTTATTTTTTTATTTTTATGTGTTTTTTATTTTTATTATTATTTTGTGATCATCCAGCCGGACGGACATTTCATTCATCCCCTTAATCGGGACGGACAGTAGCTAAAAGAAAAAAAGCTTCCCCAAAATCCGTCCCGTCATCAAGTCAGACGGACATTTCATCCATCCCCTTAATTGGGACGGACAGTAGCTAAAAGAAAAAAAAGGTAGTCTTGATCAATACAAAAAAAAATAAAATTGATTCTGGTCTGTCCAAGGCCTAAATATTTTTTTTCTGGTCTTCCCCTAAATCCGTCCCATCATCAAGTTGAACGGACATTTCATCTGTCCCCTTAATCGGGACGGATAGTAGCTAAAAGAAAAAAAAGGTAGTCTTGGTCAATACAAAAATAAATAAATAAATAAATATTTTTTTTCTGGTCTACCAAATCTTTTGCCTCAAAAAATCAGACTGCCCTTGATTTCTTTTTTCTCTAGAGTCAGTTACATCTGGGGAAGCTCCACCAGGAACGGGCAGTGATTGGAAGAATCTTCCAGGCACTGCCCACACAGACAGACACAAAAACTGTTGCTTTTTCAGGCGTAACTGAAAATGACCTGCTATGGGCGGGTGTCTGCCCTGGCCGCCCTGCCCTGCCCTGTTTGTCACCACAGATAGACAGACACCATGTTTGCTTTTATATATAGGATAAATTAACATTAATTTTTATGAATGAATTTGAATTATCTCATGCTTATTATTGAGCTTGTTTGTAAACCTGGATTTTATTATTTTATTATTTTATATAATTTTTCCTGCAAGATAAGGAAAATTTTGATTACCCTATGCACAAACAAGCAATCCAAGTCTCACTTAGTATATATATATATATATGTACCTAAAAAATAAAAATAAAAAAGTGTGGGGGGGGTGGGGGGGTGGGCTGTTCCCCTCTCATCAAGCTTTTCCTCCTACACAAAATTATTGAGACAAAAGGCCAAAAACTTCAAGACTATTTTTCATCCCAAAAATATTATATATATATATATATATAAAATTGAAAATAATAATAATAAATGATTTCTTCTGTTTTGGTAGCTACCTATTGTCTTTGTGGATTTGTTTTGGTCAAGTCTGTCCATCCATCCATCCATCCAAATTTTTTGCAGGAGGAGAAAATGGAGTTCATAAGGGACTTTCCAAGTTGCTGGATCTGCCACATTTTGTGTGCTTTCTGATTGTGTGTGTGTGGGCTACTATCTCTCTCTCTCTCTCTCTCTCTCTCTCTCAACATAATTGAAGAAGGATTTAGAGCCAGACCACTACCAGTTAAAAGCTTGAGAGAGAGAGAGAGAGAGAGAGTGTGTGTGTGTGTGTGTGTGTCTGTCTGTGTGTGTGCCACCATGATTTTGTAGCTAGTCAAGGGGGGTGGGTGGGTGGGTGGAAGAAAGGAATTTTTTTTTGCTAGTCATGGCAGAGCCATGTTGGACATTGTCCAAAGAAGCTAACAAATTTTCAAAGAACAAATTGCTGACAATCTATATTTATAAATTATTTATTATTTATTATTTTATTATTTTATTATTATTTTAATGTTCTAGGCTTTAATTTAAGTGCTCCGACACAATGAAAAAAGCTGCTTTGGGAAAATCAGAAATGTGATGGCGTCGAGAAGCACGTCCCAAAATCATGGGCGAATGCAGGCGTCTTATTAATGGGTCATCCTGAGCGAGTGTGTTCAAGAAAGTGGTTTCTGACTCTGATTCAAATCCGATTTTCAACAAAAAAATTCTGAACCTCAGGTGGGTTTAAGATTACCCTAAAACCTAACCCTAGAATCTGACCCTAATTAACCTTGCCCTATATCCGTGAACATGCCAACATTCACTTCGACTCTTAAGAGCTTCAAGAGGAGAAGGCTTCAAGAGTTGATTGAATGTGGGCTCTAGAGAAGCTCTTGGACAAGTTATCACAATAGGAACCCTAATAATGTTGTTCTCATTCCCCCCCCCTATGTGGGGGCCGGGGTGGAGCGGAAAAGGCTTGAATCCAATCAAACCAATAAATATTAAATCTTGTTCAAGTGGGTCCTCTTTTCACACCCATTCGGAATGAACAAAATATTGATTGGGAGAGAGACATCCTTGAAATCCCAAAGCAAAAAGCCAACATAAAAAGGGATTCTTATTGTGTGACCCCGCAACCGTTGGTGCACCATTCATTGGAGACCCCTCCTTATGACCCAATTGTGGATGAAACTACAACCGCGTTACCCACTAGAGAAACCTATCTTCGAAACCCTCTTGTTTCCCCTTGGTAAGCTCCGTAGGTAAGTGGGTTAAGCACCATAGGTAAATATAGGTAAGAAATTTTAGCGATTACAATTGTCGGTAGGTAAATAGTTAAGGCACTTGATTACTAGGTAGGAAAGTAGTTAAGGCACTTGGTTACTAGGTAGGTAAGTAGTTAAGGCACTTGGTTCTTATGTAGGAAAGTTGTTAAGGCACTTGGTTACTAGGTAGGTAAGTAGTTAAGGCACTTGGTTACTATGTAGTAAAGTCGTTAAGGCACTTGGTTACTATGTAGTAAAGTCGTTAAGGCACTTGGTTACTAGGTAGGTAAGTAGTTAAGGCACTTGGTTCCTATGTAGGAAAGTCATTAAGGCGCTTGGTTACTAGGTAGGTAAGTAGTTAAGGCACTTGGTTACTATGTAGGAAAGTCCTTAAGGCACTTGGTTACTAGGTTGGTGCATGGCTAACGACCGTGATGGTTAACAACAAAGCAAGAATACAATGGAACAAAATGTTTTCTGTCCACATATCATCCATCCTGCTTGGTGCACTGGTGGGTAAGTTCCCCTCCGCACTTCACATGGTTCCAATTAGTTCCTGTGTTCAGAAACCCAATCATTTCAATAAATTCCAAAGAAAGTTCTTGTAGTGTGTTTGTAGTAGTCTGGTTTGCATGCCCATGGATTCAGAGTCCACTTGAGACAGATGGTGAGATTTTTGTCATTTTGTGACTGACAATGGTCTTCAGAGTTTTCTGTGCTAGCTTGCCTTTGTTGTCACTTGTGACCACATGTGGTATCCATCCATTTGCTTGCTCATGGTTTTTTTGACTTCCTCTTTGCTATTGAATCTATTAGAGGTATCGGTAAAGTATTAATAAATCTCGGTATGAAATTGCTGAAACTCAGCATTTAATGCACAAGGTTCGAGACTAATTATAGCAGTTGTACAATGTAGGAGCCAGTAGTGAATTTAT
>Ga0209611_10007092_pt1 | contig 18054 bp, 13 predicted proteins | sample S1TSphgellanicum_3_FD_187693 | JGI IMG/M metagenome (GOLD analysis project Ga0209611, IMG submission 187693) | Host-associated microbial communities from peat moss isolated from Minnesota, USA - S1T2_Fc - Sphagnum magellanicum MG (SPAdes) (version 2) | ecosystem: Host-associated > Plants > Peat...
AAAAAACATTTAAAACAAATAATCATCTAAATTTTTTATAAACATTGTGTCATGGGTGTTGAGAAAATAATTAAGCTTCAACCATAGAACATTGGAGATGTTTAGGTTGAAAGATGATGAAATGATAAAAAAAATTATTACCTCAAATTTTTTTCTTCTGTATTTTTCACATGTTCATTGCATCATTTTTTAAAACAATAATTATCGTAAAGGAAATTACTTAACTGACTCCTTTTAAATCACTACACCAATAAGTGTCCCAATTCATTTTACATTTCATTAGATTTTGAATGAACTTGAACAAATTTATCACAACAAAAGTGGCCAACCCCTTAGTGAATGTGAATCAATTATATGAACGAGTGAATTCATTAATAATTAATTCAATAATAGTTATTCAAATTCACTAATAATTTAATCATTGTATTAACTTCCTAGTTCATAACTAGGCTAGGTTCAATGGTTAAGGCTAGATGCCTACTCACTTAGATTAGGTTAGGCACTTAAAAACTTAAGGTGAACTAAACATTCAAAAATTAGGCTATCTTAACTCACTTAGCCCACATAACCCACCAACTTTAAGTGGAAGTGTGAAAATTTGAACCTTTTATTTCTCTTCACCTTTAACACCACATATTTAATCATTGAATCATTATTTAAATAAGTGAAATGATTTATCATCACATATTATTATTCACATTATTTTCTTACCTTATGTGTAGGCTACCATAAACTAGATTCTTACATTAGTCCTAAATTATCTCAAATTAATGTAAGATATTTTAAATTGTCCTTAAATTAATGTAGGTTACCCTAAGTTATTCTTCACCTACCATAGGTTAGGATTTTAAGCTAATCCTAACTTATTTTAGGTTATTCTACCTTAGGTGCCCTTGATTATTCTAGGATATTATAACTTAAGTTATTCTAAGTTATTTTAAGTAATTTCACATTAGGTTATTCTACCCTAAGCTCTTTTCAAATATTCTAAATTATTCCATTATAAACTACTATTAAGTAACCCACTATAAATACTGACTTTAATTCCATTTAATTTTTCTTTCAATTGCCATTTCTTTTACCATTTCCCTTCTCATAGTTTTTGTCACCAAGTTAACATCTTCACTAATGGCCAATGACCATGATAATCAAAACACTTGAATAACAAAAACATTTTTTATAATGTTCAATAATTTTAACACACACATGTGAACATTTTCATGTTCTTTTAACGTGAACTTTAAAGACTTTACAAATGAACCTATCTTATTCAACTCCTTTGCTTTCATTCACAATTTTTTTGCACCCATTGTTTTAGGACATAAATAAAAGACAAGTTTACATGTGTAATAAACAAAATTGTCCATAACCAAAACTAATGTAATGTTGTGTAAATTTAAACATTTATTATTTGTTAAATGACTTCAAGAAACATATATTGGATGGCATACACACAAGCTCATATGGTGTAGGAGGGTTTTAATTTCCATGTTTAAAAATATATATACAGGTTTATTGTAGTATTAAGAGTCCATCGTTATATTATGTGAATAAAAATAATTGTGTTTCAACTCAATATAAACCTTTTTGTTGAACTAATTTGCATGGGTTTTCTTTTCCTAGGAATTTTTGGTTTACCATATTTCATTCCCTTCATATGTGTTAAATGCAATTTTGGACCTCTAATACTCAATCCCCCTTTCTTAAATGCATAGGGTGCAATTTTAGTGAAAAGAGCCAAAACATTTGTTGAAAAATAATAATTTTATTTCTATTACTTTGAAAAACCACCATTTAATTAAATTTAATGAATTATTTTCTCATCAATTGAAATTATGTCTTTTTATTCATGAAATTATAATCTTATGAATTTGGAGTCATTTCCCTATGTTCTTAAAATATTTGGTCATCTGCAAAATATTTGTTAAATTGGTCTTTTTCAAAACCTTTAAATTTGAACATGTTTTTTTGTTATTCAAACCTCACCAAAAGTTTTCAAATTTATTTTAGGTTTAGTATATTTCATTATAAAGGTCACATATCTTGATTTTTTTAGGTGCACATGTATTGGATCCTTGTGAAGGATATTTTTCATTGTAATTTTGAACGTCCTTAAAGACTAAAAAAATTTAAAATTTGTGATTATGGTTTTAAAAAAGTTGTACATTATATATATAATGTAGGTCTTCACATAAAAAAAATAATTTTATTATAGAATGGGTGTTGATTATTGATGGCTTTTCCATAGATGTTGTACATTAATTTTTTTTTGAATATGACAATTAGAAGGGTGGTAATTGGTAACATGATACAAATGGAAGTCCATAAGAAAATAATGTGTTTCATTAGTAATGCTTGGAGTTTATTATTTAGGTAATTAAGATGTGAAGGACATGGAACAAGGTTTTCAATGACAATTTGGGCATGTCGACATTTTTTTTCTTAATAAATATTTGTTGTTGAAAGTAGGTAGACATGCTCAATTTGGGTTGTAATGTTGGCCACGATTGTTTACAAGGTAATTTTCATGTAAGTTTTGTGAAGGCTAAATGCATGGACTTGCCTTGGATTGGCAATGTGGTCAAGATAACAAATGATGATATAAGTCTTTACCACATAGCAATGTTGGGAGGACTTTTTATTTTAGGGATTACATCAAGATTATGGCACACTCTCTATATTATAGACTTTGCATATGTGGATGTGTCATGGTAATCAATTTGGCCAACTTGGAGCTGGTAGAAATCATGTTAAGGTTCATATTTCCTCCTAACATATTAAACACATTATAAGTTGTTTGACGCTCTAATGCATATCATAGAGTAATATTAATGTTGATCGCATGATGGTAATTAGGTTATGTTTGTTGAAGGGCGCATGAATTTGGGCCATTATTGGTGAATAGGCTTAACATGACACGCTCCCAAGTCCCTAGTTAGCCCCAAGTTGAAGCTAAGTCACTCAAGTTGCGGAAATGCAGGGGACTTGGGGCACGTTCCTAGCTTCCAGCACTAAAGGGGGTAAGAAGGGCGTGCTGAAAGCTTCGGGATTAGACTAGGAAGAGGGACAAGCTACTTAGTTATTCGGTCCTGCATTCAAATCCAACCAACAAGTTGGTTAAAATTCATTCTACACACTTTTGGTGTTGGGACTAGTCACGGGCAACCTTGGATTCACTTGACTCACCATGGCTCGAACTCGGGGGAAGCCACCATCTTCCCCCATATAATATTTTCTGCGTTTCACCACCGCACTTGCATCTGAATTGCACTTTTTCCCGAGACTCCCAAAATGGAGTCTCGAAACTGTCCCGGTTTGGACTCCCGAGACTTTGGGTGTTCATAACTTCTCGCCCCAAGCTCAGATTGGGACAAGGTCTGAAACAAAGTTGTAGCTCTCTTTGAGAGCTTTCCAACAGTGTAAAGAACATCTCAATGCAAGGTGTTTTGACCCTTGCAATTGTGCTCTGAATTTTTGGGAGTCCCGAAGGACTCCCAAGTCCCATTTTCGGGAGTGTGAGTGACGACCTCACACTTCCCTCAAAGTGGGGTTGTGACATAACATGCTAGTAGCTTGTGGATAATTGTCCTTCCAAATGAACAAACTACTTCTTTTTCCTCTTACATATTTCCTATATCTATAGGATGAAGATGCTTCCAAGACTAGTTGAATCACCAATCCATATTTTCCTACTTTGGTGAATTCCTAAGAAAGGTCTTTTTTGAGAGGAATCAAATATGTGTTAAATAAGGACAATGTAACTTTTTGTACGAGTAGTCAAGAAAAATTCATTGAATTGATTTGCATTATACATAAGAACATGACTGTTATTAAAAACATGTCAAGAAAGATTTTTTGTAAAATTATTGAATCTCTAAATGTTGCAGTTGGTGGTAAAACCAAGTCTTATTTAGTAGGGAATTCAAATGTAATTGATTGCCAATGTTAAAGTAGTGATGGGCAAAAATGCAAATTCCAAAAACCCATTTTTGTTATGCTTTCAAGATGTTTTAATTGGTGGACAATCATTTGTAAACCTTTTTGCAACTTATCATCTATGATTAAAATGATTAAGTTGAATTGTGGAGGCAAAATTTACACCACATCCAATCGAGTTCATTGAATATGTGTCCATTGCACTCCATCCATCAATATTTTTAGGTTGAAACATTTGATTTTCAATAACTTGTTTTTTAGTCCCCTTTTATTAGGACAAAAAACCTAGGAAGGTTTGATTAGCCTTTTGGTTTCTTTAGTTTCCAAAATCCAACTACGCACATGAATGTTGTAACCACTCTTTTATTTTAAGGATCAATGAAGACAAATTAAAATTAAGAAAAATGTTTGGCATTGTTTCATCTTTACAATGTTGAAGATTTAAGGCAATATCTTTTTTCGAAATTTTGTGATGTAGCCAAAATGATGATCCTCCGTAGGACGATTTAGCAATTTGGTTAAAAGTTAAATGTGAAAATAAAAACTTGTACACATTCTTCTATATTTTTGGCTACTTACTTGAACCGATGTACAAAAATTTGATGTTTTTTCTTAAAATTTGGTTGAATTTTGACTACTAAAAGTTTCAAAAGACACTTGGTTTTAACATTTGTATTTTTTAATTTCTCTTCTTGACTATATATATAGCTAGAAGAAAGGGATTAATAGTAACAAAAGTCTTGAAACCATTAACTCCACTAAATGGAGTTGCAACTTTGTTATACATGAAAGTCCTTGATGTACTAATCTTCTTTACCAAATAGCTATATTGAGAATCTCAAATTTTTGCCACACATTAAAAGAGTCAAGAGTCTCTTGGAACGACAATTCAATAGTATGGCCCTTGTTTGGTATCACAAAGGTCCAAGGTTCAAACTTGCTCATGAGCAAAAATATCCTTTGCCATTGGACCTAACTTGGCGAGCTATTGCAATAGCTTGGCAATTGGGTCTATAGTTATGTTCCCAAAAAAAGAAAAGAAAGAAGAAGCCAAGAAATGAATGCCATAAGGTAAATATGGGTTTTCATTGCAACACATCCAAATTCGCATGATAAAGATTTTGGATGTGTTGCAATGAAAACCCATATTCACCATATGGGATTTATGGGGTTTAGGGTTTAAGCATATCTCTATACCTAGAAAATTGGCAAGATGGTGAATTCCTCTTTTTCCTAGCAATGTGAATTTGATAATTCTAACTCCAAGGATAGAGAGATGAACTTCAATATCTCCTTTAAAAGGAGGAAAACAAAATTTTAAAAAAATCAATTCTTAGGGTTGGGTTTAGGGTTTAGGGTTCTCGTCATCATGTCATGTCACTCACTCCCTAATGGCAATGTTCAAACTAGCAACAACACCCAACAACACCCTCATGAGCATTCCTCAGAATGAAAACAAAAATGGGTTTCCAGAGAGATGATCTCATTTCCTTCCACACACACACACACTCTCTCTCTCTCTCAAAGAAAAACCAAGCAATCTTGGATTTTGCATTTAAGATGTCTCATGAACCAACACTAACAACAAAGCTCCCCATGGTGGAATCGGAGGCGAGCTCTCAAGCTTGGAGAATGTTGGAATTTTTTTCTTTTCTGCAGTGCAGACATTTCATGAATCCCCCCACCCAATTGCTGGAAATTGGAGGAGAGCTTGGAGAGTACAAAAAATGTTGGGATGGTTTTTTTTTTTGGGTAGTGAAGAAAGGATTCATACTGGAAACTGGAGGAAAGCCAAAAGAATTTTTTAAACTAAAAATTGGAGGAAAGCTCAGATAGAGAATGTTGGGATGTTTTTTGCAGTGAAGAAAAATTCAAAGCTCAGAATTGAAAAGATTGAGCTTGCCAGCAATGACTTCTTCTTCTTCTTCTTGCAAGGAAGGAAGGAAGGGGCTTGTTGATGATGAGTGTTCTTGAAATGAAATCTCTTCACCCCAGAGTCATTCAAGCTCTCAGAGGGATTTGCTGGAATCTGGAACTGATGATGCCAAGTCTAAGATTTGAAGTTTTGCTATAGGACTTTTGCAGGATTGAAGAAGAAGTTCTGCTCAGTTCTTCTTCTCTTGTGTATCACAAAATTCTCAAGGCCCTTGTTGTTGTTGTTGTTGTTGTTCTGTTTCTTCTGTCCTTCTGGCAACAACAACCCATGCTACGAGATGGAGTGGAGATTGACCTGACCAGATTGGGATTGTTTGCAGTGGGCTATGGCTCCTTGCACTGCATTGTGTTGCTCACAGAGTGTGCTTTGGTTGTTGACTAGAGTTGTAACTCCTCCTGCTCCTGCTCCTCCTGCTGCTGCTGCTGCTATTGCACGGTGGTGAGTAGGGGTCACAGATTTGGACCTGGGAGTCATGACAGTGGAAGCTATGATTCTTGAGAGTTTGGAGCTGCTTCTTGTTGCTGTTATTGCTGCTGCTGCTGCTGCAGGAGAACCTTTAGGAGTACTGGACTCTGAAGATGCCTTGAGCTTTAGAGGCGGCAGATTGCTGTAGGATTGCTCATTACTCTTGTGCAGCAGCAACGATTCCTGTGTGTGCGACAATGGAGTCGAAGGTTTTGTGTGTAATGGAGCTTTGAGCATCTTCACGTACTTTTTCCAGCGCTCCGTTACCGGCAACAACTTCGGCGTCCCGGCGCAGTTGTCGTCGTCTTCCTCGCCCTCATCAAGATCCGCCTTTGACGAACCACCACCACCACCCCCGCCAGGACTGCTACATGTTGACAGAATCGCAGATTGTGAATGGGTCAGTCGCGGCTCCAGCGCCTTGTGTGCTTTGACTGCTGCATTGCTAGAAGAAGAACTCTTCAAGGCCGCCGCCGCCATCACTGCTGGTGGTGGTGGCAAGCTTGACTCCCTTTTCAACTGTTTCAACCACGGAGTGCCATCTCTTTCTCCTCCTCCTGCAGCAGCAGCAGCAGAAGACGACGACGACGAAGAAGAAGAAGAAGAAGCTAAAGCTCGTGCCTCGTCATCTGGCGTTTCTGCTGCAGTGGAGATGGGTGCAGCAGCCGGTGCTTCGTGAGCAAAGTTGTATGGAACCGAGCGACTGGAACTTTTCTTTTCTCGGAGAAACTGTTGTTGGGTTTTGGTACCAGCAGCACCAGCTGGTGGTGGTGGTGGTGAGAGAGATGATGATGATGCAGCAGCAGCACTGGTTTGATGCATTGGAGCAGACCAACTGATGATCGGAGACGACGAGCCTGCTGCTGCTTCCGACAATGGCAGCCTCCTCGCCACAAGACTGTTCTCAGCTGTTGTGTGCAGCTCTTCCTGGACGACCAGGCTTGAGCTTGTTGGCAGCTTTGTTGTACAAGAAGAAGAAGAAGAAGAACTCTTCTTCTTCTTCGTCTTCTTCGTGCTGCCGAACAGGAGCTTCCAGGGTTTTAGCAACGTAGCCACCAGACCAGCACTCGACGACGTCGTCCTCACCTCTGCTGCAGCTTGCTGCTTCCACCTGCTGTAAGAAGGAGAATCCTTCAAGGCTGGTGATGCCTGTTGAGCATGGAAATGGTTGAGATCATCATCATCCTCGGCGGTCACGGCGGAGACATGATCATGGCCACGCCGGTACTGATCATCGTCGTCATTGCCGCCTTTGAAGCTGCACACTACTGCCGAAGTTCTGGTGGTGGATTCCAGGGACGAGCTGCTGCTGCTGCTGCTGCTGCTACTGTCATCAGCAGCAGCAGCAGCAGCTCCCGAGGAATCCTTGTCGCCAGAAGTCTCCCACGCATTAACGAAGATGCTCTGGGATCGAAAGCTGGAGCTGCGAGAGTCCTTCAACGCCGTCTCGACAGCGTGCGCATCATGGGGGGATGATGATGATGATGAAGAAGAAGATGATGCTGATGCTGATGATTTTAAGCAGAACTTCGAGTACCTGGGCTGACAAAGGTGCGAGAGATGGGCACCTGAGAATTCGCTTGCTGCTGCTGCTGCTTCTTCTTCATAGACTGTTCCTTGAGGAGCTTCAACACGACTATTCCTCATTAAACTTGTCCTCTGCGAATTGGGTTCGTGGAGAATGTTCTGTCGCGTCGCTCGCGTCTCATCAAAAACTTGTGATCTCTCAACCAACTGTAGGCGACGCGTCAGACAGAGAAGCTCATCCGGGTGGGAATCATAGATGCAAGAAGCAGCAGCAGCAGCAGCATCTGGGCTTGGGTGTTGTGATGAGTACCGCGAGTGCGCAGCTTGCTGAGCCGCATGAGACTTCCTCCTATTGTCAAACTCGACGTTCTCGAGAGCCTCCAATGAGCTTCTTCTACAGCTTCTCACCATTGATGATGATTCCCAGTCAAGAGCCACACTAGCAGTGATCGTGTCCATATCATGATCATCTGCACTACTACTATACATGATGAGGCTTTCATCACACTGCCGCTGCTGCACGTTGCTCTCAATCTGCTCCCCACCTAAACGACCTCCTGCAGCACTAGCAGCAGCAACTGAATTTCTTCTGCACCACCCATGAGTACCGGAAGACGCAGAATTGCGAGCTGATGATCCACACTGCTGCTGCGGCTGATGCTGATGCTGATGCTGCACCCCTGAATTCACTGCTGCCGACACTCTCCTCTTCCTCTCCCTCTCAAAGTTGTGCTTAGCTGCAAGACTCGTGGAGGTCCTGTTGATTGCAAATCCTTCGCACACTGGTCCAGGGTTGTTCCTGCTACTGTTGCTGTTGCTACTGCTGATGGTGATACAGTCGCCGCCCCGTGCCATGATTCCTTCCGCGTGGTAACTTGGGTACCACGACCCAACAATGAATCAATCAAAATCTCTTCTTCTTCTTCTGCTTCTTCTTCTGCTGCTGCTGCTGCTGCTGCTTCTTCTTTTCTTCTTCTTCTCTACCTGGAATGTCGAACTTTTTTTCCTTCAACCATTCCTCTATGCAACAACAAGCAGCCCATCACCAAAAAAGAATTCAATTCCTGCGCAGGAGGGAGGAGGGAGGAGTTGCAATGCCATCATATTCTCCTCAAGTTCTCATCTTCCTCTTCCTCCTCCAAACGAGACACACACTTGTGCTGCTCAAGAGCAGGAAGGAAGGAGCTCATTGTCTCACTGATTCTTCTAAGGGCCCACGGCTCTAGTCTAAGGGCCGCTTGGCTCTAAGGTCCCCCCAGTCCAATGAAATAGAGCAGTCCAATCGACTTTAGAGCCATAATTTGGACCCATGGCTTTTAGATGAGGGATCAACACCAAAAAGTGGCAAATTGAGGCTAAACTTACATGGCACCATTTTGGAAGGAAATTCAATTGGTTCAGACCCCCAAAAGAAAAGGAAAAGAAAAGAAAAAAAAAAAGAAAAAAACTCAAAGGAAAAGCTCATGATTTCCACAATCAAGATGTAAGAAGCTAGGGCCCAAGACAAAAAAAGTGGCAAATCAAGGCTAAACCTACATGGCACCATTTGGGAACAAAATTCAATTGGTTCAAACCCACAAACACAACAAAAGAGAGCTCAAACAAAAGAAAGCTCATGATTCGGAGAACCAAGATGCAAGCATGGATCGAAGACCAAAAAGTGGCAAATCAAGGCTAAACCTACATTGCACCATTTTGGAAGGAAATTCAATTGGTTCAAACCACAAACCAAAGAAAAGATCCCAAAAGAAAGTTCATGATTTGGAGAACCAAGATACAAGCATAGATCCAAGACCAAAAAGTGGCAAATCAAGACTAAACTTACATTGCACCATTTTGGAGGAAATTCAATTGGTTCAAACCACAAACCAAAGAAAAGATCTCAAAAGAAAGCTCATGATTTGGAGAACCAAGATGCAAGCTGAGGTCCAAGACCAAAAAAGTGGCAAATCAAGGCTAAACCTACATCACACCATTTTGGAAGGAAATTCAATTGGTTCAAACCACAAACCAAAGAAAAGAGCTCAAAGGAAAGCTCATGATTTGAAGAACCAAGATGCAAGCTAAGGTCCAAGACCAAAAAAGTGGCAAATCAAGGCTAAACATACATCGCACCATTTTGAAGGGAAATTCAATTGATTCAAAACCCAAAAAAAAACACAAGAAAAGAAAAGAGCTCAAAGGAAAGCTCATGATTTGGAGAACCAAGATGTAAAGCTAGGGTTCAAACTCAAGGATTCATTTTGCTTCAAATAATTCCCAATTGGTTCTTCGGAATTTGGACCCTAGGCCCCCATCTAAAGTGGGCCTAAGTTGCAAAAGAACCATTAACAAAAAGTCTACTACCGATTCCAACAACCCTATTACGCCGCATAAATGACTCTCTTTTTATTTCTAGGTAATTTGAGCAACTAGAAGAACCCTTAAGGGGTTATGCCAAGCAAGAAATTCTCCTTATTTTTATATGTTCCCATGTTCCCATGAAAAGAGAGTCACTTATGTGCATGGAGGTTCATGTACTAGGAGTCTCCTTGAGGTTTGGGAACCCCCACCCCTTTTTTCTACCCTCTTATGTTCCCATAGGGGTCCCAATAGGTCTTCGTTATTATTTACGAGTGTAGCCTATTTCATTGGCCCACGTGTGAACTAGTTACCTAACTAATTTTTCTTTTCAAAATCATTTTTTTGGGTAATATTTTGAATTTTCAATGACAAAAAAACTACTCAAAATTCAATATATCCTTGACCTTAGGTCTAAAAAATTCCAAATCGCCTTCATTAAATCATGCTCTTGGAGTGTTTTCCAACAATACCAAGAGTGTGGCCAAATTTTCCTACAATTTTTGGTTATTATTTCAATGAATTTTTAGTGAAGAATTGTTCAATATTCAATAGCTTTTTCATTGTAGGTTGAAACATAATGAAACCAACTTAGTGCACCGCTACTCATTGAGGGCTTTTCAATGATATCAAAAGTGTGGCAAGAGGCATCATAGTTTGGGAGATTTCAATGTCAAAAAAAAAAGAAAAAAAAAAGGGTGCATTATTCACAATGCCCTACCATTCATTTAATATCAACAACAGATATTGTATGATTGGTCATATCTAGGGAAAAAATATAAATAAATTTATTTTAATGTACATCATCATGTTGTTGTAAAAGAAAAAAAAATTCATGATTATGTTTCATTTTTTAATCTCACATTAAATGACAACAAGTTTTAAGAACTTTAATGAAATATTAAAAAACTTGTTATATTGAGCAAAACCAATAGGGAAATTTTTTAACATGACTTTCAATTTTTTGGAAATCTAATGATTTTTTAATTTATAAAAATTGATTGAATATTGCCTTTTTCATGTTTATTTTTCACATTTGTTAACAAAACAAACAAATTCATCATGACATTTGCATTTGAATTTCTCAATCACATTGTCACATTTTCAAAGAATTACATGTATTTTTGTGTACAATGGGACGTTAATCATCCTTAGTGAAGGTAGTTTCATATTTAGTTTTTTGGGGTTATGGATTAGTGACAAAGTCATTTGGGGTTGGGTGCACATTTGAAGAGGTAGGTGATGGACAAAACAAAATGTTGAAAGATGAATGTGTATCCTTTTATAACCAAATTAGAATGAATAATCTCATTTAGTTTCTAGGGGTGAATTTTTTAAAAATATTTTATAATGACTCTCAACACAGTGTCATTGCCTTACAAGGCAAGGCCAACAAACTATCTTCATAGATAAATGCCAAACTTCAAAATATGCCTTTCCATCTCCATGCAAATAAAGATAACATGAGCATGAAAAGGTGTTGCGGTGACAAAAAAAAACCCAATGCAAATTGTACAAAGGTTTTATTGAGAAAAAAATCACAAAAGTCACCATATTTAGACAATGATTTCTTAATTAGTTGCTAAAATTAGGCAAGAATATTTTTGAAATACATTTTAATGTTTGACCTTTAACCAAACATGGTTCATTCCTCTTGTGGATGGTCCAATTACTTGAAAATTTTGAAAAAAAAGCCTTGGTAGATGGGTAAATGAAAGGAATGATATAGTTAAGCTTGAAAAAAGTAGGTTCAAATGGCACAAACAGACTTGTTTTTAATTATATAAATTCAATGTTTTTTTAAAAAAAATTGAAGGTTTAAGAATATTTAACCAAATTTGGCTATAAATCAAATATGAAATACAAATATTTTAATCAACCTTCTATGTTTCTGATTACACACCAAAAACTAATTATAATAATTCAGCAATGTTTATTATTATTTTCCTCACAGTAGGTGATTGAAACCTTCCACAATCATTTTTTGGTGAAATTTTGCACATATAAAAAGGTTGATGTACATTCCTAAAAGATGTGTGACTAAATGAAAATAAGGTGCATGGTTTCCTTATTAAAGTCAATTCACTTTTGTTGGTAAATTTCATAATGGTAGGTTATCTTATTACAATTTATGTTCACATATATTGTCATTTTTTGGGTAAATAAGTGACATGCCATGCTAACATGGCATTCTATAAATAATTGACCATCGACTAATTGGGTGTGTGGTAAACCATTTCTACAATGGCAAACTCTTTCAAAGAATGATTTTTTTTCTCATATCACAAGCAATAAGTTATCAACCTTGCACTTACAATAATAGGTTACCAATCTCCTATCTTCCACACCTCCATTGCATTGCACCATGATGGTGCATCTTCAAATTAGTCCTTAACATCATTGTAACTTCAATCTTGTCCTCCTTTCATATCATCACCATTATGAACATCAAACACCTTTCAAAGAGTGTGCAATCCAAGTTCTTATCAATGGAGGCCACAAATGTCAACAATTCATTTTCATAACATCAAGAAAACAAACATAGGGAGAATGGAAAGTGAGGTAGGGGAAGGGGATGAACAATTCATTAAATAAAATTTCAACTTTTTTGGCTTCAATTTCAGATTTAAAGCATTTCTAGCTAAACAATGACAAGCTAAAATTGTCTCCAATTGTGGGGCCTCCAATTTCCAAGATATTGCTCAAGTTATGTTCATTGTGATATTTTATAAATTTCATGTGTTATGTGAAGAAACAATGTTAACATTAGTATCATTCACTCTTGTTACATTTTTATGTTCATCTTTCCTCCTTGCACCTTCATTTATTTGATTTTCTACTTCCAATTGAATCATCAATGATTCAATGTCCTCATCCTTCCCATTGAATAAACAATTGTGTGACATATAACAACACATGACAACATTTAGCAAAAAAAGGTATGCAAATTTGTTTTCAACAAGAGCTCCTTAAACATTTTTTTCAAGATCCCAATTGAATTTTCAACTAGGTTTGTTACATGGTTGTTGAAATTACTTAATGCCAAACAAGAAAAATGTGGTGCACACCTATTTGTTTTTGTGGCACCATCAATTGAAGCAATGGGGATATCACCAAAAATGTAAAGCTTTGTACCTTCATGTCCATGGTCAACAACAAAACAAGTTTCTTTCACTAGCTTTTTAGTTACTAAACCATTTTTTAGTAGAAGTCAATTCAACTTTGGCACTACAAAACCTCTATTTGAAATTTAGGGATTCCAAATTCTTGTTTCTATCTCTTCTTCTTGCAAAATTCTTGCATGGTTTATTTTTTGATTCTCTCAACATCATTTGGTAGAATAGTTTGACTTTAAAATTTTTAATGGTCATGTTCCACTTAGGTATTTCACTAAACGATTTTTAAAAAATAAAAAAACTATATTTTAATAGGTGTAGCATCATAATTCTAAAAAAAATTGAAATAAAATCACATAACCACATTTGTAGCAATTGATTTTTTTGAAGCTATTGCGATAAATGGAACTAATAGTTTTTCAAGGTTTTTGAAATTAATTGTACTCCAAAATTGAAATTTTCTTTGATTTAAAAACAAATCCCCAAAAATTTGGAACTAGTGTTTGTCTAATTGATTTGAAATATTTAGAAAACCAAACCAACATTATTATCAAAATCAAATATCCACTTAACATCAATAAAAAAAATTCCCCAAAAAACCAAAACTAGTGATTCTATAACTTTGAAATATTTAAAATCAATATTTTTCATATTATTTTTCATAGATGGTAGTGACTGGCATTCATAGATGCAACTTTCTAAATTCAAAATAAGCCTAAAACTTACCTAAAGATACCCACATTGTACCTTTGTTCAAACATAACAAGTGCTTGCAAATGTCATTCATTGTATATCTTAGTCTTTCTCATTTTGCAAGTGTTAGCCCTTTTAAAGCTTTCAAACTTTTGCCTCTTTTATTTTGCATTCCTTTATTGTCATTGTGTTTTGCATGATTTCTTTTTCAATATGTTCTATGTTTTTTACACTTTTAAATTCAATTTCTATAGTTTTTGTTATTTGCAAGCTTGACAATTTATGATATTCATGTAGGTGGTGGTTTATTATAACACTTTGCTAGTTCATGCATTTGCACTTTGGAATTTCCTTTCTATATATGTTTAATTTTTGTTGTATTTTGATTTTAATTCTTTATGTATTGTGTTTATGTTTATGTTGTAATTTGTGATTTTTATCATCTTTGTGTTTTTTAGAAACTTTATAATGTGGTCACTAAAAACAATTCTTCTAGAATTGTTTTTGCAAGCACATGACATGATTGTGCTTGGCTACAAGGCAACTGAATTGAATATCATGTTTAATTTTCCCATGTATCAAATAATTTGAAACAATGAACAATGCTATGATTTTACACCTTTCCAAATCTCCTATGTTTATGATTTGTTGAGGAGTAGGGAATTGGAGGATTAGGTTAAGACTTGGTCAACTACTTGGCAAATTTTTCTTCATGATTACAAGTGGACAAAACATTTTTGTGTTGATAGAACTTTTGTGCAACATTTGACAAAAATAAAAACTTTTCATGGAGAAGAACATCAAGTTTCACTTCATTATGTCCACAAGTATTTTTGTCACTTGCACCTTGTACAAATTAGTGCATGCATTAGAATATTTACATTGTTTGGAAAAATTTTATTATTAAGAAATCAACCATCCACTTGGTCTTACATGAGTTCATGTGTGTAGTGAACTTTATTGTGAAAAATCAAGTCAAATGGCCAAAAGGGAATGATTTGATTGAAATCATGGATGGGTTTAAGAAATTGTGTGGCCTTTCATCAATCCATGGTGCCATAGATGTCCCACGTATTCATGTGTAGAAGTTGAAGGTGCAAGTTTTGGCTACAACTATTACTTCAAATTGAAAGGTTACAACACCTAAATCAAGTTATTGTGGATCATTGAAAACTATTTCAAGATGTACTTATTGGTATTTCGGGGTCTTTCAATGATGCTCAAATCCATCAATGATGTTTGCGTTTTTTAATAAGTAATGAAAAATACTCCCAAATTACCAAGGGCATCTCCACCCATACCCTCTCTTTGGGCATGTACCACTTGGTTACCAAAACCCCATCGGGTATGAAGGTAATTCTTAGGGTTGAAAATCATGATTTTAAAATATCACTATGATTATCAATTTCCTAGAAGACCATCATTTGTGCCTTTAAATTTTTTTATAAAAATTTAAACCTAAAAGAATCACTAGGTTTTTTTTAAAATTTTATTTCAAAGGCACAAATGGACAAATCCATTGCAAAAAGGAACCAAAACTAACAGTTCTTGGATTTCAAATTTTGCATATACCTAGAACCATTTATCATAACCAATTTCAAGCTACATAAACATGCTATCAAACTTGAACTAAAAATTGAACATGACAAAGAAGTTACAATTTGCAATGAAAACAACCACTCACTTTCATATGATGGTGAAAGTGGTTCTTGTTCATCCATCCCCTACATCATCATCATCATCATCATCTTCACATGCAATTGCCATCTCCTCCACCCCATTACTTGGGGTGGAGTTAATATTCACTAGCCATCGCATTCACATTCGGAGGGGGTTTGCCTACCACCTCAAACCTACATGATCAGAGTTGTTCCCCAAGCCAAAAAGAGTTAGTTCAAGGTTTTCCTCTTTAGTGAAATGTGAACTTTGTTCTTTTGGTTCCCTACACAACACAACTTTCTAGGACCATTTGTATCATCTGCAAAAGAACATTTGCTGAATGTGCATTGGAAATGCAAATGATTGGGTTGAAAGGGGAATGAGACATTCACAAAATTCATTAACGTGAGAACCCATATTGATCTTGTTTCATTGTTGCATTTGAACCTTCATAATTTGCCACCACCCAATTGCAAAGAAGTAAAACAATTTGAAAACCTCTCGAAATCCACCTCCAATATTTCCTCAATCCAACCAACATATTCAAGAGAGGCCATCATTTGTGCATTTAAATTTGTGGGTTTTGGACTAGTTTTAGGGTTTATTCAAACCCTATGTACATACTTACATAGGGTGTGAGTATCGATGTTGTTGGGTGGTTATTAGAAACGAGCAAGGACAGACCTTGGTCGTTTTCAGGGCGGTTCTTAGGATTCCATAAACAACGTTCTCAAAACAATTCAAAGGACCCAAATGTGTGGTATTTTTTACCCATGGTTCTCAAATTTTTCAGTGAGAAATGATATAACCGGCCAATTCATTATTTTCTGGATTTATCATGGATGGAAACCCTGGGGATTTTTTCATTAAAAAAATTAAAGGGTATTGAAATAATCGGGACCAGCAGCAGTTCTTTGATTCTGAATTTTTTTGAAGAGTCCAAAACCCCCGTGATTCTCTGATGATTCTGAAAGAATTCAAAAAAACCCACAAGTGGTTGAGATTCTTTAAAAAAATTTGAAATAACCACTTAACATTGGTGAAGTACATACCCCAAGTGTTGCCAGCAAGTTTGAAATGGAAGTCAGAAGCTGCTGGCTGATACACTGTTGTGTGCGGGGTGGATCTTTTGTGGAATTTTGCGAGAGAGAGAGAGAGAGAGAGAGAGAGAGAGAGACACACACACACACACACACACACTTTTACTTCAGACACCATAATCGAAGAAGAGCAGTCTGGTGAGTTGAAACAAAAGAGTTGCCAGAAAGCAGCAAAAACAACTTCCATGACATCATCAGTTCTCTCAGACAATTTGAAATTTGTTGAGTTGGGTGTTTGTTGTTGTTGTTGTAGTTGTTGTACATATATATATATATATATATATTCAACAACAAAAGGTCTAGCTAGCTAGCTAGTACATCCCACCAGTGGAATAAGCTCACAAAGCCTGCTTTTGTAGCAACCCCAAGTTACTTAGGATCAAGCTCGAACATAGTACATTATTACATACATGAATGACAACCTTCCTTCCATTGTTGTCTCTAAGTAAGTAAAGCTCGCTCTGGCCATAGGGGAAGAGACTCTACAACTCCTCAAGCACTCTTCAACTTCATGAAAGGGCAATTAGCATCAATTTTTTATTCAAATAACACTCAAAACTTTGTCAATTTGCTAATTAACACCTCAACTTTTATTGAACATAATAATAGTTAGAAAATGAGTGTTGAATTGAGTTTTTTTTTTTAATTAATTAAATATTGAACAATGGAGTGTTGAACTTGGCCATGTGCTATGGTAAAAAATAATAGGATCTTTAAAAATTATATTTAGTAATGGAGACAAATTTTTCAGCTAATTTTTTAAAAAATTAACCTTACATGCCCAAGGGAATGGCGTTAGAATAAAATTTTACAAATCAGAACTCATACGCAAATTTCAACTAACTTTCCAACTAACACTCAATTTGGGAACTGATACGCAATTTCATCTCTCGGTACCCAATTTCATTCATTTGGTAATGTATTACAATCAAACTGAAGATGAGACAAGGATTAGAGGGGTGAAACTAGGGCTGATATACAACAAATAAGGATACGACTAGTACCCTCATCATACCTTGGGCAGCTTCCAACCCCATTATATCATTTGTAGAAATGTTTTATTTTATTTTATTTTTTGAAATATTAGCTTAATTTACACTACCATTACAGTTAACATTTGTTAATCGGCATTTTTTTTCTTCTTCTTTTTTTTTTTGGAAGAAAACTTTAGACAAATCTGCTTTTTCAGTATAATTTTTTCAACTAAACTTACTCTTCTTTTTTCTTTGGAGAAATTTGGCCAATCTTTCAACCTTGCCAAATTGGAAAAGAAAACAAAGAA
>Ga0209611_10007093_pt1 | contig 18054 bp, 17 predicted proteins | sample S1TSphgellanicum_3_FD_187693 | JGI IMG/M metagenome (GOLD analysis project Ga0209611, IMG submission 187693) | Host-associated microbial communities from peat moss isolated from Minnesota, USA - S1T2_Fc - Sphagnum magellanicum MG (SPAdes) (version 2) | ecosystem: Host-associated > Plants > Peat...
GCCCGTGTGAGTGAGTGAAGCTTGTCAACTCTTCCTAGTCCCATCCCGGAGCTCCAACACGCCCCTCTACCCCTCCAAGTGTTGTGAGCTAGGGAGCGCCTCCCGACCACTCCCACTTCCGCTGTCTCTCACTTGGACTCACATTTGAGTCCTTCGAGTGGTTAGGAGTGCGTCAGTCTATGTCACAAAAATAGACAAAACCTAGAGGCAAAAAGGTTGAGTCACAAAAAAACCAGACAAACAACAGTCATTCCATGACATTGAAGGGACCACATTTGGAACAGATTGACTACCAAGACACTAACTACAAATGGAAATGCAAGTGATGACAGACAAGGGAGTTGAGTACCCGCAGAACTTCTGAACTAATTTTTGAGAGCTTTGCATCCCTTTCAAATCTTTTTTAGATGGAGGAGAGGATGCCCAAATTTTTTTTGCCTAATCCCTTAAATTTGGGGAAGGTTGTAGGAAAATACCTGTGCAAAAAGCAGACATGAATACAGAATAGCTGATGGGTTAAGCTTTGCAGCCCAGCTCCCTCTCTGAACAATGGAATGGAACAATGAGTTTGCTCAAGCTGAAGGGCCAGAAGGAACCCTAATAGGAACTTTTTGGAACTCATTCCTCAACTGCCCATAAGCAGCATTGGCATCTAATCCCTGAGTTTGTCGAACACTTGCTATCACCCTCCTGGCAACCAAAGTCTCCACAAACTCCAATATCTATAAAACATTTAATGTATCCTCACGTCATCAATAGCAAATATGGACGACATATATATATATATATATCTCACATCATTCAACCTAGCTAGCCAAAAGCAATATATATACATATATTGAACCAATTCTAGCACTGCCACCAGTAAAAGGATAACCGTCCCCTTTTGGTCTATCTATCTCCGTTTGCTTACTGCTTGCTTACATGGGCGTCGAAATTCAGAATCGGCAACAGGGTTGTAAGGGATGATATTCACATGGTGCCCCAATTCCCAGTGATGGAGCAAATTTGCCAACTCCTTAGCATTTTGCTTCTGATCATTGATACCCTCTGCATCATAGCAAGGGGATCATCATCCAAGCAAGCAGTGATTATTATCCAAGATCCTTTCTGATGTTTTGCATGTAAAGAATTGCAAACCAAAGATATTATCTAAGCTGTAAACCCTAAACTTCAAACCATATGGTGGGTGGGTGTTGTCTCAACTTAACAACACCATGCATAAATGGCCAATCTGATCTTTACAGAAAACACAAAAAACAACAAAACAAATATACACTTAGAATGGATCTTCACCAATCATGATGTATACAACTAAGGGCTCCTCTTGCTGCCACCCAACACTTTCTCTATTTGAAATATGTAAACATGCAACTGGCCAAGTTGGTTTTGGTGATGCAGCAGACCAACCCATAACCCAATTGGGGAGAGAAGAACTCATCACTTAGTAAAGTGTACTCAAAAGAGAGATGACAGCCAATTGTTTTGAAGTAGTGATTGTAATCTTCCATTAGTGCTTCCAGTGGATAAGCCTTTGCACTCGGAACAATCTGTGACCTTAGTAGCTGGATGGGTGCATACAAACTAGTCAGAATGCCAACATGACCACAGACAACACATGGGTGTAATCAGAAAGGCAGCAACAACAACAACAACAAATTTACTCAAAAACAATAGCAAGGGGTTTAAGGTTCATTCTGAAAACATTCAGATAACAAAAGCAGCATGAGGAGAGAGATGCTCAGGTTGTAGCAATTTAGGTCTCCAATTCAGGAAAAAAAGTACAAGAGCTTGACAAAAACTTGGTACACAAGCTGGGGAAAAAAAAAATTTAAACCTGATAGCCAAAGTTGACTACAGTTTATGAGTTGTAAGGCGGGCAATAGTATTAGGAACTCCAAGGTAGATATTGTCATCATACGCTGACCTATATGCAAATCATGTTTTCCATTGGATCAACAAGTTCAAATGTTAGTCAACTCCTGGTAAGAAATACATGATCATTAGCCTAGGATCTGTGACACACCCATGAAAAGTCCCTCCTCCTCCAACCGAAACCTCTACCACCAAAGCCGACTTGGTCATGGTTGTCACTTGTCAAGTTGCTACAGTCCCTAACAAACTCAACAACATAGTTGAATGGGTTGAAATCCCTCGACTAATTGAAAAGCATTTGTCAAAAATTGCAAAGCTCAAAAATAGTCTTCAGACAACACTGTTAAATCATACTATCCGAAACAACAAGTTCCAAAATGATCAACTAAGCAATCATTAACACTTTACTTGTGAGAAAAGCAATATAAATAGAAGAGCTGGAATGCCAATTTCAACACATTTCCCAACCTGCCATAAAAGACCAAAGGCTCAGTTGATATAAACATATACACTTCTAAAGCATGTGGTATATAAAACATTAGGAAGTGAAAAGGAAGGTTGATGTGTAATGTAAGGATGCAAAAAGAAAGATTGTTGTGCAATGTGAGCAAGTGAGAAAATTGCATCACCGTAGTAGACCTGAAGAATGATCACAATGACACTCACTATCGGTACAACTTAACACGAAAATTATGATCATAACAGAATTGAGTCTTGTGGAGGGTGAGAAAGAAAATGGCATACCCCTGGGAATCCATATTCGAGGAGACCCAAGCCCACTATAGCTGTGACAGGAGCTATAACAATGGGATTCATATACCTGCACCCACCAGTTGTGTGGGTTTAGGTAGTGGTTTTGAGATGACTGTGAAACATGATGAGAATGCAACTCAGATCCGACTTTGTGTATTTCCTCAACTGTGTGTTTCAAACGGATTTTAGGCATGAATGATGATGATGACCTAGCCAGTGAGCTTGATCAATCCGGTCTAGGGCAACAAATTCAAAACCTTGATGCAAGTAAGCAAGCAACCTACTTTCATTACCTAGCAGCTATGCCCCATAGGCCGTTGAATCCGAGTATGATGTTGAGCATTGAACCTGCGATGAAAGCTCCTTGTGTTGTTCTCATTGCATGTCGAAATCTCTGGAAAGCGAAAGGAGAAAAAAAAATCCTCGTTTGTTAATAATGTTTAAAAGGCATGGAGACTGAGAGACTGAGAGACCGTAGAAGTACAAGTTGAATGGATAATTCCTCAAGTCGAAGGTTCTAGGAGTGTGTGCTACCGTAAGAGGTGGATGATCTGTTACCTCATGTAGGTCAGGAATGTTGATGATACGAGGAGCATTGATGATGGAAAGCATGATCGGCAGAAAATAGAAAGAGTTTCCCATAACTACCGACAATCTTGAACTCAGTACAATTTGTAACAAAGTATTGATCCCGGAAACAAAAAATGAGCTTTGCACAACTCGTGCTAAATCACTCTGCAACAAACAAGACAGACAAAGAAAACACAACAACAACAAACAATCTTACCACAGTGTCCGCACAAAATAGACCACAACAAAGTAGTAGCAAAGAAGAGCTTCTTGACGCGCATTTCATGGCAAAGAAAGTACAAAAAGAAGATTAAGATCTTTCTAAACCTTTCTTTTCTATGTTTGTTTGTGAATGTTTCTCCAAAAGAACATACCGAGTGTCCATTAATATTAAGAATGACAAGAGATGGAATTAGCGTTGTCATCCCAAGCATGCTGAAGTAGTGCTGGAAACCTTAGATGATTACTTCTCCTGCACACAAAAATCGCAACTTCTTCCAAATCACAACCAGGAAAATACAAACAAACAAACAAAGAACCTCATACAACAATAGAAGCAGCTCATCTCTTTACAAAACCAACTCTGTACACAAGAAAAAATTGTGCTACTTCTTTTCCAAGCTTCCACCACCAAGAGAGCACCATCTTCACAACATAAATAAAGCAAAACCAGATAAGACAACAAAACATAAATCTGCCAAGAATGAATCACGACTTCTTTACCCCATCGAGGATTGTCATTGATACAATAAGTGAGATTAGGAAGTTGCTCCAACGCATGGTGATGCAAATCCTCCGACTTCACCATCTTCGGAGGAACTAAGATAGGCGGATCCGCCATTACTCCCAATAACAAATAACACAAAAAATTAACAATAAAATTCTCTCTATCTCGTCAAAATACAAACTTGCAACGAGCCTTACACTCTTATTGTCGAGCGCGCAACACAAAATGCATGAGCTCCAAGAGAAACAAAGCGAAGAGAAAGGAACGGGCATGAAAAGACGCACAATGCAGTGCAAATAGGGGAGGAGAAAGAGAGAGGGGGAAAAAAAAAGGAGCGAAAAAATAAAGAAATTGGAAATTGTCTTCCTCACACTAGGTACGCACTGAGCACACTCCCCAGGGTATATTTTATATAAATTATATGGAACAATATAAATGAAATGTTGTATTGATTTATTATGAATTAATGTTAAAACAATGCTACTAGTTGTTTCAACACTTATCAAATGCAAGATTTGATTTATATTGAATCAATACTTGTTATTTGTCCATTTGATATTGTAGCACTTCATAGGATTGTATTAATGTTGTGACAATGAGTACCATTGTTTCAACATTTTTAATGTGTTGATTTTATGTGATATGCAACAACATTAAAAATCCACTTTTATGAAGGTTGTAACAGCATTAATTCAATAGCTAATCAATTTGTGTTATCTCAACATTGACAAGATTTTATTCATTGAACGTGTGTTGAAAAAATGTAAATTATGTCAAAAAAATCTCAATGCTAACTCAGTACATATTGTTATAATACTATCAACATATTGTATCAATGACCATATTAACATTGAATCTTCAACATATAGTCATCAATTTGATGACTTATTAATGTATATTATGCTAATGTTGGTCATATTTTTTTCATTGGTTTAATATTGATAACATGTCAAATATTTCAATATTATATCAATGCCATTTTAAGACATGTTGTTACAATGTCACCTTAACATCATATCAATGATTGTATCAACATTGAACGTTGAACATATTGTTAAGGTGTTGTAAAAGCACTCATACAAAGAGGGGGCAAGTTTGTGATGCTTTGGTGCTAAGACGAACCATGGGCAACACGAACACATTAAATTCACCACAGCCTAGACTTGGAGGAAGCCACCACCTTCCCCCTTATAGTATACTTTGTGTCTGGCCACGGAGCCTACATCCAAATGGCTTTCTCTCCTGCGACTCCCGAGTGGGAGTCCCGAAGTTGCGCCGGTTGGGATTCCCGCAACTTTGGAGCCTCATAACTTTGCAAGTAGACCTTGGATCGAGATGTGTTCTAAAGCAAAGTTGTAGCTCTCGTCGACAGCTTTCCAACGGTATGTGGCATGCCCTCTGAAGCCAAGTAAATCAGGTCGATTCTTGACTTTTTCTGGTCGGGAGTCAAACTGGTAATTTGACTCCTGGCCCTTCTTTTGGCCATAACTTGCGTTTTAGATGTTTAAATGAGCAATACGAACCCATTTTAGACATCTACGTTCCAAGAGATTTTCAATGATATAAAGAACGTCACAAGTGATTAAGTTTTGACCCTTGAAATTATTCTTTGAAGTTTTAAGAGTCCACCGGGACTCCATCTCCCAAAGTGGGAGTTGCCTTGGGAGTGTGAAGGTTCACTCCCTCATATTCCCTCACACTTTCTTACACTCCCGGGAGTATGTGATGTGACTCCTAGGCTTCTTCTTGGCTTGCACCCTTGCGACCTCTTTACCTTGACTCCTGAGCTTCCTCTTGGCCCATAACCTTGTAACCTTTTTGCCTTGGTCGCGAGCCCAAGGCTAGGGTTGCGACACCACCTTTCATTAGTATTATAAGTGTCAAGCACTCTATTTATTATTTCTATTAATGCTACTTTAACATCAAACATTTTTGCTTGGTTTACTTTTGTCTTTCATGTATGGAAAAATTTAAAAACTTATGCCAACACATGTTTATCTATTATTCTCTACTCTTCCCCCAACATAACCTTGATTCTATTATGTTCAGGATCTAACTTCTAGTTGTTTAGAAATTCAACTAAAATGTTGTGGCGAGGTGTCTTCCAATCAATATTAAACATGTTTACCAATCTAACTTTGTTTGCCCAAGCTCTCTCTTCCTCTCCAAAGCTAGTCGAAAGCAAAATGTTCTTCAGATTGCCATTGTAACTTTGCTTTGTTGGAGTAAATACATACATAATCTCATCATCTTGATGAGTATGCACTTTGTTTCCATGTAGATTTGTAGCCATTACTTACTAACTTGTTCTCTTCATGTGCTTCTTGTTGGGAATATGAATTTTTTCTGGAATGTGAACCTAAATACGCTCCTCTTGATGTAATGGTAATTGTTGTTATTGTTACAATCATCCTTCTGGTGGTCTTCCTCATAATCTAAAATAAAAATGGGATCGATTTGCTCACTAGGACGTGCTTATCTTCTAGGTTTTATAAAATTATATCTCCTCAATGTTTCCTTACAATCTCTCTCATTTTTTCTAATTGCTTCAAAAGTTCTTTCAAATTTGGATATTGGAGAAAATTTCTGAGAAAAAAAAAGAATAAACTGGAAAAGAAAAAGGCATACCTCTTTTTGGAAACTTAGACTATAAAGGCAAAATGTTTACAATTTTTTGTTGTTCTTTTAATCTCTCTTGCTCCTCTTTCAACTTCTGCAAGTTCTCTCTAGATTATATTTGTAAATTTTCCACAAGGCTTTCTTCAACATTCAATCTAGAGACAAAAAAAATTAAAACATACTTGTGGAAAATGAACAAAAATAGTTGTTGTAGTGTTTGCCACCTTCTAAAATGTTATCACCTCATTTCATGAAGTGGCATTTCACTTTTCATTGCAGGGCCAATGTTTTAATGATTTGTATTTTTGTCAGATTGTTTGACACTTGTCATCTCCTTCTTATATTCACACTAACATCAACATGGGCTATAGTAAATATTTGTTAACCAAAGAATTTTGTGGACATGGCACTGCATAATTTTGATGACACTCTTGAATCTAATGACATGATGTTGTTTACATTATAGATTCCCTTTGACCCATGCTAAGTCATCACATTAGTATAATTTTGTTCTAACGTCATTGACTTATTTACCCCATAATCCAGTAACTATAAATTTGCATAATCATGGTCTAGGTATTTGTTCATAACTTGCTGGTTAATCACATTTATTAAGGCTTTTTTTGAAACTACTAACTAATCATTCTTAATAGTCTTTGTTTTTCTTTGATCTTTTGAATCTTTATTAGATGTTTCTTCCATGTAGTCTTTCATCTATGGATGGTAAAAACTTTTGATTCTTTGAACTTTCAATCCCCTTCACTATTTGATCCACATATGTATATGGTTTCAACTTATTAACATTGACCAATACTGGGTTTGGTTCAAAATTGTTAATAGAAACAAGAAAAACAATATTATTGGGTAAGTAATATCATACCTTGAATGGACCAAACCATCTTTTCTTGAATTTGCCCAAATATGTTTATTTTCCTTTGGGAAACCATAAAACGTAATCTCCAAATTGGAACTCCTTGGTATTTTTCTATTGATTCCATAACAAATTATTCCTCTGTTTGGTTCCCACATTATTATGAGCTTCCAATCTATTCTCCTATTACTTTTCCAATTCTGTAATTATAGTTGTTAACATTCTAGTGAGTTTTGCATCTCTATGGTCCCCACTAGGCCAGTAGAACATATTTTGTTAACATTAGAGATGCAGACCATAGATTAATTAATAAGGTGTATAACATGCTGCCACCTTGTAAGCATTTTTATATGAAAACAAAATTGTAGATAGATGTTCATCCCAATTTATTATTTTTTCATTAACCAACTTGGTCAATAATCTACCAATGATTTTGTTAATAGATTCCTTGTCCATTTTCTTATGGATAGTATGTAATAGAAATAACATGCTTCAATAAAAATTATTATAATAGATGTTTTATTGCGTCATTAATGAAATGTACCCCTTGATTTGTAACTATGGTCAATGGACATCCAAATTTGGTCATAATATATTCATACATGAATTTGATTATAACTACTACAATATTGGTTCTGAGTGCCTTTATTTCTACCCACTTGGTTACATAATTTGTAGCTGCTAAAATATATTTATTCCTTGTTAGTATTCTTGTTGGTTTTATTGGACTTATAAAATCTAGACCCTATTTCATAAAATGTTTCTTTGGAAATGTTGTTACTAACTTGGCCAAATTTTTTGTTTTTAGTCCTCCAATTTTTTGACACCTATCACAACTTCTGCAAAAATCGTGAGTATCCTTGAATAAAGTTGGCCACCAATATCATGTATCCATAATTTTTTCTTACAATAATATCTGCAACAAAATGTCCTCCAACTTGTCATGACCCTAGCCTTGGGCTTGCAATCGAGGCAAAGGCATGGATAGGTGTGGGCCGAAAATGTAACTCAAGATTCACATTTTCACTCCCAAGAGTGTGAGAAAGTGTGAGGGAATGAACCCACACATCTCAAATGGATTCCCACTTTGGGAGTTAGAAACCCTATGGAATCTCGAATCTTCAAAGAGGGATTTCAAGAGTCAAAACTCATTGGACTAAATAAGTTTTTATACCATTGGAAATATCTTGAGATGTAGATGTCTAAAATGGGCTTGTATGACACATTTCAATATTTATAACATAAGTTATGGCCGGAAGAAAAGTCGGGAGTCAAAGTGCCAATTTGACTTTTGACCATTAAAAGGTAGAAATCGCCTTGAATTACTTACATGCAAGTGGCGTGCCACATATTTGTTGGAAATTTTTCAACCAAGGATACAACTTTGTTTTAGACCTCATTTCAATTTGAAGTATGCACGAGAAGTTTTTAGCTTCCAAAGTTGGGAGTTCCGAGAAAAATAACATTTGGGTGCAACTACCATGGCTAATCGTAGAGAATATTATAAGGGGGAAGGTGGTGGCTTCCCCCAAGTCTAGGCCATGGTGAATCTTGTGAGTTTGTGTATGCATGTGGTTCATCCATGTACTAAAAATGCTCCAACTATATGCACTAACCAACTTGTTGTTTGGTTTGTGCAAGTCCGTGTGAATAGTTGACCCACTTGTCATTCATCCTAGTCCTCATCCTAGAGTTCCAACACACCCTTCTTACCCTTGAAGTGTTATGAATTAAGGAGCGTACCCCAACTCACTCTTTCAAATAGCTCCTTTAAAATAATATGTGTTAATGAGGTTGTCAAACATCTACACATTCTGTTAACTTGTCCCATTCTGTACATAATTCCCTCTTTTAAAGTAAAAGGTTATGCTTTTCTGACCAACTTTTGTTTCTGAGCTAGGTTCAAAGTTTATGGCATATGACCTATCTCTAAATAGTTTTCATTTCCTACATCCATGTAAGTTTTATAAAAAATAATGATACATTCATTATCGTAACTTAGCCATGAGCTCGTGACCAAGGCAAGGGCTTGTAAAGGTGCGAACCAAGAGTGAAGCCCAGGAGTCACATTTCATGCTCTCAGGAGTGTAGGAGACTGTGAGGGAATGAACCCACACCCTCCCAAGAGGGCTCCCACTTTGGGAGTTGGAATCCCAATGGACTTCTGAATTTTCAAAGGGCAATTATAAGGGTCAAAACTCATTGGATTGAAAATTACTTTATACCATTGCAAATCTCTTGAGAATAAATGTCTAAAATGAGTTTGCATGACCCAATTGGTACTTAAAACACAAGTTATGGCCAAAAGAAGGGTCAGGAGTCAAATTACCAATTTGACTCCCGACCACTAAAAGTCGATAATCGCCCTGATTTACTTATTTTCAAGTGGTGTGCGATATATTATTGAAAATCTCTTAACAAGAGTTATTACTTTGCTTCGAACCTCATTTTAATCGGAATTTTTCACAAAAAGTTATGTGTTTTCAAAGTGAAAAAATCCCAATTTCGGAAATTTTGGGACTCCTAAGTTGGGAATCCCGAAACAAAATAACATTTGGGTGCTAGCCCCACGGCCAGGCCTAGAAAAAGGTGGTGGTTTCCCCCAAATCTAGGTCGTGGTGGGTCTTGTGAGTCCATGTTTGCCCGCAGCTCGTCCATGCACCAAAAGTGCTCCAACTATGCACTAATCAACTTATTGTTTGGTTTTTGTAAGTTCGTGTAAATAATTGATTTGCTTATCCCTCGTCCTAGTTCCCATCGCAACGCTCCAACATGCCCTTCTATTCCGGAAGTGCTACGAGCCAAAAATCGTGCCCCAACTCCTTATCCTTTCAATGTTTTCACTTTGGACTCACATTTGAGTCTATCAAGGAGCTTGGGAATGCGTCATACACAATCTAATTTGGGACACCCAATAGTTCTAAATTATCTAGCAATTTGGATTAAACATCAACAACTAAATGTGTTTTACCATGTTTATAAACTACTATGAACTCATACTCCAAGAACAATAACCATCTTGCTATCTTTCCCACACTTGTGGTTTGTTGACCAAGTACACCAGAACCATATGGTCTACATAAAACACAAATTGTTTCCCAACAAAAAAATGTCTGAACTTATGCAAAACATAAACCATTACTACGACTTTTCTTTCTATAGTAGTATAATTTTGTTTTGTTTTATTGATTAGTCTAGAAACATGTATTATAGGCTGATCATACTTACCAGTTGGGTTCTTTGCCAACATTGCACCCATTACCAACAATGATGCATATGTGTGCACATGAAGCTCCAATTGCCAATTTGGAGGTATTAGAATTGGTGTTTCCATGTACTTCTACTTTATCTAATCCCAAGCTTTTTGACATTTAATGATCCAAATAAATGGTTCCATTTTCCTCATCAACTTGGTGATTGTTGCCATGATAAAGGTAAATTTTTTTATGAAACATTTATAAAACTAAATCATACCATTAAAGACCTGAATACGTTGTGGATTTGTAGGTATTGGCATATTCACTATTGCCTAAACCTTCATAGGGTTTAGTATTTTTCCTTCCTTGGAAATTATGAACCTTAGAATCAATCCTAAACATACCATAAAGGCACATTTTTCCAAATTGAGATTAATTTTATATTCTTTGCATTTCTAAAAACAAAATCTAAAATCCATTAAATGATTTTCCATATCACTATAAACTATGAAATCATCCAAAAATATCTTCATGAACCGGTCTAAATACTCTTTGAAGGTTCTATTAATTACTTTTTTGAAAATTGGTGGCCCATTTTTGACACTAAATGTGTCGCAACCCTAACTTTGGGCTCGTGACCAAGGCTAAGGGGGTTGCAAAGTTGCGGGCCAAGAGGAAGGAAGCCTGGGAGTCAAGGCAAAAGCATTGCAAGAGTGCGGGCCAAGAGGAAGCCCGGGAGTCACATCACATGCTCCCGGGAGTGTTAGAAAGTGTGAGGGAGTATGAGGGAGTGAACCCTCACACTCCCAAGGCAACTCCCACTTTAGAGATGGAGTCTCGGTGGACTCCCGAAACTTCAGAGAGCGATTGCAGGGGTCAAACCTTGATGTCTCGTGGCGTTCTTTACATCATTGAAAAGCTCTTGGAGCGTAGATGTCTAAAATGGGCTCACATTGCTCATTTGGACATCTGAAACACAAGTTATGGCCAAAAGAAGGGCCGGGAGTCGAATTGCCAGTTTGACTCCCGACCACAAAAAGTCGGGAATCGACCTCTTCCTGATGTCTGATTCGGGAGTGCGACATGGCGTTAGAAAGCTCTCGACGAGAGCTACAACTTTGCTTCAGACCGCATTGCAATCGGAGGTCTGCTCGCAAAGTTATGGGGCTCCAAAGTCTCGGGAGTCCCATTTGGCGCGATTTCGGGACTCCCACTCGGGAGTCCCGGGAAAAATAGCCATTTGGATGTGGGCTCCGTGGAGAGTCACAGAGTATACTATAAGGGGGAAGGTGGTGGCTTCCCCCAAGTCCGGGCCGTGGTGAGTCTTGTGTGTCCGTGTTCCCCGTGGCTCGTCCTAGCACCAAGGGTGCTCCAACTTTGCACTAATCACTTTGTGTGAGTTGTGTGCAGGCTCATGTGAGTGACTAAAGCTTGTCAACTCTTCCTAGTCCCATCCTGGAGCTCCAACACGCCCCTCTACCCCTCAAAGTGTTGTGAACTAGGGAGCGTGCTCTGACTCCTCCTTTTCTGCTACTCTCTACTTGGGCTCACATTTGAGCCCTTTAAGGAGTTCGGAGTGCGTCAAAATGGCATCACCATCCAAACAAAAACTCCTTAATCTATTATAAAAGTTATTTTATATCTATCTTCAGGGGCTATAAAAATTTGATGGTATCCTGAATATCCATCTAAAAATGAATAGGCTTCATACCTTGTTATAGTGTTCAATACATCATAAAAAATGGCAAAGGATAAAGATTTTTTTTGGTTACCTTATTCAACTTTTTTAAATCCACACAAATTCTCAACTTTCCATTATTTTTAGACACTACCACTATGGTTGATAACCATGTGGCCTCCTCTATTGGTTGAATAAATCCAAGTTGCTAATAGTTTGTCAATGTCCTGTTTGATAGCTACAACATAATTAAGGTTCAATCTATACCTTGTTTGATGTGTTGGTGGTATTGAGGTTCCAACTCAATTATGTGTTGAATTAATTCTGGAAGTATGCCTTTCAAATCTTTGTAAGTTTAAGTAAACACATCCTTGAACTCCTTAAGTAGCATCTGAAGTTCATTAGTCTTCCCCTTTATCAATTGTGAATTAACCTTGATGTATTATGGATTTGCTTCTTGACACGACTCCTTTCCCAACCTTGCGCCTTGATCACAATAATCAAGCCTTGATTAAAAGGTTTGCTTATCAACGTACGAGAAGCGACATTTAGGTTTTGCCAAAACCCAAATCCCAAACTACACGATTAAAATACACGAACGGGGTCATGACTTCCCACGTTGGCCGCCACTACCAACCAACCTTTTGGGATGCACTTAAGGCTCGTGCATATCCCTATAAGCTCACCTTGCTTACCTCCTCTTTTGGGGCCAAGTTTCCCTTAACCCGAAAGTAGGAGTCCAATTTTGATTCGGGCCTACGCAAGATAGTTCCATTTGTCCAATGCCATTTGACAACCCTACTTGCCTTTATGCAAAAAAATTCGTGATACAATTTCTTGGAAGTTTTTAGCCCTTTATTTCACTTGTAACTTGATGTGGTACATTTTATGTGGCACTCTGCCCCACTAAAAGAAAGGTGATGTCCTCATCACGTTCTACGTCTCTTCTTTGCTGGTCTAGCGTGGAATTCTTCTATGACTTCTTGGGCATGTTCCATATCGGATTCATGCACACAAAATGCCTCTATTAGATGGTATCCTACCCACTTAACTAAGTATTCCCGCTCTCTTCCTCTTAATTGCCTTGACTTGAGCACGGCCTCCACCTCAAACTCTGGTTCATTATGAACCAAGTCTGGTGGGGGCCTTGAATTGTACTTTCGATTAGGCCTTGAAGCATCACGGGAGACCGGCTTCAAAAGAGACACATGAAATGTGGGATGAACTCTAAGGTTTTCCAGTAGTTTTAACTTATAAGTGTCTGAAAGTTTCTTTTCGAACACCCTGAATGGGCCCGCATATGGGCCTAAGAACTTATGACTTAAACCTTTTAGCAACCAAAAATTCTTGATGTTCAACCACACTTCGTCCCCTTTTTGAAACTTCACCTCTTGTCGAGACTTGTCCGCAAAATCCTTGTACTTTTTGTGCACCTTTTTCAAGTTGGCACTGCCAAAGGCGCCGCCTTTCTTCATCAAGTTGTGTGACCATCGGCACTTCCTCACTTGCATCATTCGGGGGTTATCCATGTGCTGCTCAAGTCATGGGCACAAGTGGTGACTTGCCCGTCACCATTTGAGAAGGGGTGGACCCAGTCGCGGAGTGTTCCGAGTTGTTGTAACAAAACTCGGCTAATTCCAAGTGGTCCACCCAATCTTGTTGATCTACCACCACATAATTCTTTAAGAATTGTTGGATCACCAAGTTCACCCTCTCGATTTGCCCATTGGTTTGGGGGCGGAAAGAAGTGCTCATCTTGAGCTCCGACCCCATTCTCTTCCACAAGGCTTGCCAAAACTTATTTGTGAACTTTGGGTCTCGATTCGAGACTATGTCCTTTGGAAGACCATGATGTTTGAAGACATGTGTGAAGAACAACCTGCCAATTTCTTGCGCCGTGGCTTCATCCTTTGTGGGAATGAAATGTTCCATCTTACTAAATCGATTCACCACCACCATGATGGCATCGAATCCCCTTGATGGGGGCAAGCTTACTATGAAATCCATGGACACACTTTCCCATGGCCCTTCCGAAATTGACAAAGGTTGCAACAAACCCGCTTGCTTCTTATTGAGGGTTCGTTTTGTTGGCAAGTTAAACAAGTTTTCACATACTCCTCCGCACTATCCTTCAAGTTGGGCCAATAATAAGACTTCTTTAGGAGTGTTGTGGTGCGTTTTGCACCACCATAGCCTGCAGGCGATCCATCATGACACTCCTTCAAAATGGTGTCCCTCATCCTCCCTTCCGGCACATAGAGTCGTTTTTGTTTGTACCACAATAATCCATTTTGTAAATGGAAGTGGGACTTGGCTCCATTTTGAATGTTTTGCCTTACCTTTTTGGCAAATGCATCTCGGCGGCTTGTTAGTCGAACTTCCTTTTGAAGTTCCGTCTCTCCCACATACACCACTCTAAGTTGGTGTTTTCGACTCAACGCATTTAGGTACTATGTTCTCCTTCCCGGGCTTGTATCAAATGTCCACATTTAACAATGCCAATGAGTCTTGCCACCTTACTTGTTTGGATGACGACTTGGGTTGAGTGGCAAAATACTTCAAGGTCACATTGTTGGTCCACACTACCACATCTTTGGAGCCTATGTAATGGCCCCAAGTCTTGAGACAATGTATGACCGCCCACATTTCCTTCTCATGTGTTGGTCACCTTTGCTTCATCTCACTCAACTTCTTGCTTTCCAATGCCACGGGTCTTCCTTCTTACACCAGGACTCCGCCAATTGCAAAGTTGGAGGCATCAGAATGGATCTCAAAGTCGGGCAACTTCAACACCGACGCCTTCACCAAAATACCTTTGAAGGTTTCAAAGGCTTCATCGCATGCTCCTTCCCATTCGTAAGTGACAACGAACTTCTTCAAGAGGTTTGTCAAGGGTGCGGTTATCTTCGCAAAGTTCTTTATGAACTTGCAATAATATGAAGCCAATCCCAAAAAGGATCTTAAGGCCAGCACCGACTTAGGTGGTTCCTAATCCACAATTGCTTTGACCTTGTGATCATCCATCTTCAAACCTTTTTGAGTTATCCCATGTCTAAGGAAGTCCACTTTTGTCACCCCAAATTCGCACTTCTCGAGCTTGGCATACAACTTGTTTTCCCTTAGCCTTTGGAACACCTTTCGGAGGTGCTCCACATGTTCTTCCAAGGAGCCACTATAGATCAAAATGTCGTCTACGTAGACGACCACAAAGTCATTGAGCCATTCCTGGAAAATGTCATTCATGAGAATGCAAAATGTGGCGGGTGCATTGGTGAGCCCAAAGGGCATCATTATGAATTCGTATGAACCATACCTTGTGTGGCAAGCAGTCTTTTCTTCATCCCCTTCCGCACCAAATTTGGTAATATCCCGAATGTAGGTCAATCCTACTAAATACCTTGGCTTTCGAAAGATGATCAAATAGATCATCAATTCGAAGCAAAGGATATCGGTTCTTCACCGTTGCCTTGTTGAGTGCTCTATAATCAACACACATTCTCCACGTCCCAACCTTCTTGTGAATAAAAAGGATGGGTGCCCCATATGGTAATTTGTTTGGTTTGATGTAAGCTTTCGCAAGGAGTTCCTCAAGTTAAACTTAAGCTTTTTCAACTCCTCATGGCTCATTCTATATGGGGCCTTGGCGAGAGGTGCCACTCCCAGTACCACTTCGACTACATGATCAACTCGTCTTCTTGGGGGCAAGTCTTCTGGCAACTCTTCGAACATCACATCTGGGAACTTTTCCAAAACTTGCTTTATGCACTTGGCAGAAGTCACCAACTTGGTGGCTTCCTTGGGCTCACACTCATCCAACACCCGCATAACACACATTATGCCATAACCTTCCACGCATTCTTTTTCCCAAGTTTTTCCTAACATGAAGTGGATGGTTGATCCACCCACACAAGGCGACTCGTGTGCCTTCACCCGCACAATCCCACTTTTAGATGGGATCCTAACTAGCCTATTGTGCCCTTCTATGAGCACATTTTTTTGGGTGATGAACTCCATCCCCAAAATGCAATCGATTCCACCCAAGTTGGAAACTAACAAGTCCACCTTTCCTCTCCAATTTTCTAGTTGGAAAGGAACTCCTTTCACTTGAAACGTAGTGGGATGGGGAACCCCATCCGCGAAGTGCACCTCAATAGGTGCCTTGAGCTCCTCCAAGTGGAGTTCCATCCTTTCGACGCTTTCCCGGGTTATGAAGTTGTGAGAAGCCCCTGTGTCCAAAAGACATAACACATCCCGTTTAACAATCTTCCCTTTCAAGAAGATAAGTCGATTACATTCACCTTGGGCTAGGTTAACATTGAGGTGATTACCTTAAAGCCCCCATTCCTCGCTTTGGACTTGGGATAATCCTTGGAGTAATGCTCCATCTCGTTGCAGTTGAAGCATGCTCCTTTGGGTTTCACCCCAACGTCTCCCTTGGGTTGGCTCCCTTTGAAAGGAGCCCCCTTTTTCACAAAGTTCCCCTTGGGTTTAAACCCCAAACCTTGGAATTATTTGGGCTTATCTTTTGTTGGGCTTCCTTGCCCACGGTTCCATTCTCCGTCATGCCTTGGCTTTTTGTGAAGGAACTTGTTGTCCTTCTTGAACCCGAAGATTTCACTCCGCCCCACATCCGAGAAGCCTTCCACTTTCGTGATGGCTTTGGATAGTGAGGAGGGCCAATTTTCTTCAAGCTTTCACTTGGCCCAAGTTGGAAGTCCCATCATGAATTGGCACACACGGTCCAACTCATGCATGTGCCGGATCTGAAGCATGAGTTTGGAGTAAGCCCTCACATATTGCCTCAAATTTTCATTTGTGGCATTCACAAGGTCACGAAGTTTGCACCTCGAAATGTAATCGGAGTTCCTTGGAACAAATTCGGTCTCGACGCATTCCTTGAAGAACTCCCAAGTGTAGCCATGGTTCTTCCCTTCCTCTTCTCTCTCTTTGTCCTCCACCATGTGGCGGCATAGCCTTTCAAGTAGGACTGGGCAAGCTCCACAGCCGAATGCCGTCCAACCTTGGCGACATGTAAATAATCCTCCATCTCTGCAAGCCAGGCATCCACAACCTTTCGGTCATGGGCACCATCAAAGTTCCCAGGTTTGGCTAGTTGGAACTTCGCATCCTTGGATGCTCCTCCTTTGAGGGCCGCAACTAGCTCACTAAAGTCGGGCCTATTCATTTTGAAGAGGATTTCCAATTGTTCCTGGGTGAATAGGACCGAGCTCCGTTACTCCTTTTCACTTTTGGGTTCATCTTGGTCCTCCCGGGTTCTTGGTTCCTCCTCCCCAATTGATTATGGCGGGACTATTTGATCCTCATTGGGTTTTTCCAACATGGTCTCTTGTGCTTGCTTGCGATTTTTCTTAGGTGCCATCCGAGATTCCCAAGAAGTGAACCGAGCTTATCGAAGCTCTGATACCACATGACGCGCCCCCAAGTTCCTTGTTAGACCCAAAAAAGGGCCAACTATGTTAAAGAGCGGAAATAGTTGGAACTTGGTGTCGCTCCCAACTTCTAACACTAAAGCGGGTGAGAGGGGCATGTTGAAAACTCCGGGATTAGACTAGGAAGAGGGACAAGCTACTTAGTTAATCGGTCCTGCATCCAAAACCAACGTCACACTTCCCTCAAAGTGAGGTTGCGACATCAAGTGTCAGGGAATTCTTCATGATACAACTTGACCACAACATCCCTAACTACAGAAATTTTACGCTACAAGAACAAAAAAAAAAAAATTGAATAAAAAGGTAAAAAAAAA
>Ga0209611_10007095_pt1 | contig 18052 bp, 7 predicted proteins | sample S1TSphgellanicum_3_FD_187693 | JGI IMG/M metagenome (GOLD analysis project Ga0209611, IMG submission 187693) | Host-associated microbial communities from peat moss isolated from Minnesota, USA - S1T2_Fc - Sphagnum magellanicum MG (SPAdes) (version 2) | ecosystem: Host-associated > Plants > Peat...
AACTACGATGGACTACACCAGCGGCAACATTACATAATGATTTGTGTCCGCGAACTCTACAACGATAGCGTGCAGGAGAGAAAAGAATTTTTTTTTCTACTTTGTGGGTTTTTTAATATTATTATTTTTTTCTTCTTCTTCTTCTTCTTCCTGAGCTGCTACAAGGGCTACTCACTACATGATTGTAAGCTCAAAAACACACATGAATGCATCATAGCCCGGATGTTAACCTCCAAACCCGTGTATAAAGAAAGCAAGTGTATGTGGGGTTGCATCACCTGGTGCAGATCTTGTACTATAATCAAACCTTGTGTGTGTGTGTGCGTGTTCCCAATACCTAAAGCTGGTAGTAAAACAAGCTTTGGAGTTGCTTGCTCCTTCTTCCCTCCGAAGCTTCGAAACTTAGAACTTCACAACTTGTAACTTGTTTCCAGTGTCCCTTCTTCTTCGCTTACGCTGTTACTAGTTATGGTTGTTGTTGTTCCTATTGTAGTTGCAGTATAAAAGTAAAAAAAGAAAAAGAAGTAGTAGTAACTCAAAAACACAAGAAACCAGCAAGCAAAATAAACCCAAGAAATTCAAAACCAGGAAAAATCTGTCGTTTTCAACATTAAGTGACAAAAAGCAGTTCTTTTAGAATTAAATTGAAACGAAGGAAAGAAAACGTAGTGTATGTAAACGGTGGCCGTGTAATAGCCGTCGTGAGCATTCAAAAATCTAGTATGACTATGGAGGAAACTCTCCCTAACAAAGGAATTCTAGAAAAATTAATAAAAGAAGGAAAAGTTTAGCATTTTATACAGCCATCAACAAGCTGAAACCCTAAACAAGCCATAACCCTAAAACACCTAACAACATACAATAACCTAAAAACGTACATTAACCCTAAAAGGCATGATTGGCATGCCCGTAACTGGTTGTCATGTATGAGGCCATGCAATACGAGCATGATAATATGGCAAGTTTAATATATGAAAACATGATGTAAAATTTGCTTTAAATCATTATTTAAATGGTATTTCTTTAGTATTCAAAGTTGAAAAAATACCAACATGGCCTTAAAAACAAAGCCTTTTAAAAATGCCACAAAAATAACCTTAGTAAAGAATAAATGGCCTAGGTTTTGCAAGTTTGACATGTGTGGAAAGGATTTTGTTCATATGGGAGGCACAAATGTGATGATTATTATGGCAATTGGATATTTCATCAAAGTTTTAGATATGAAATTTGTTGGGTTAAGTTTGAGCAAGTAAATGAATAAGTATAATAGCAAGTTTTGAAATTAAATATAATGTCTATTTTTGGTTGACTTTAAAAGTCTAAAACCTAATTAATGTTTTGTTTTGTTTTGTGTTGGCGAATTACTCCCCCAACCCGTATTATACTTGACCTTCTTTTTAAAATGGATTTCATCCATTTGTTTCCCAAAAAAAACACACATCCATCATGTAAGGTAGAACAAATTATTAATCATACAATCTCTTTTTATTTTGAGTGTAAATTTTTGTATTTCAAAATTAATTTTCTAGAACCAAAGGAGTTTATAAGGTTGATTTTAAAGTGAATCTAAAAAGGGATTGATATACTAGATTGAAAATTATGGCTAAAACAAAAAAATGGAAGAATATGCCAATAAAGATGGACTATGAATTAATCAACTTCAATTCATAATGGAAAGTTTCATGTGTTATATAATGTTATATTTTGTAAGGTTTACATTTGCATTTAAAACAAGTAGCTTAATATGGAAAGACTAAGCTACCATTTATCACAAGTTCAAACCTTTAAATTTCAAACAATTAGCTAGTATGCAACAAATGGCTAAAAACTCAGTGGCTGCTAGTGAATGCATTGTGATTAATTCACTATGAAAAAATTGTGTCTATTGCAACTTGTCCAATATAACTAAAAAATGTCCAATATAACTAGATTATAACTAAAAAGTGTTCAATAGAACTAGATTACAACTAGATTAACTAGTTGCAACTGACATGATTTTCTCATAGTGATTTATAGAAATCCAGATATGCTTTGTTGACTCGAAGACCAAAATGTAATGATAAAAAACATCGAGCAAGATGATCAAACACATGCCCTTGGCTCGCATCATATAATCAATAGTAATAGACAACATGAACATTCATGATGGAAATGAAGGATGCACAAATATATGAGAAGGTGATAAAAAAGACCTCACCAAGGGTTGCATCTTTCTTAGCATGGTGAAAAAGACTTTGAGAAAAATAGAACACAAAAATGAAGTAGAAAAAAAAAATGGTCATAGATTAAACTGAATACTTTAAAATTTGTAATAAGAATTTATGACAATGGCAAGAAAACACCTAGTGGTGTTGGGGTAAACCTTTTGAATGGTTTCCCAAATTGGAGAACAAAATGTGCATGTTAAAGTTTTGTCCATGTGATGTATTTGCACCTAAAATAGGAACATACATGTGATGTGAATTCATATGAAATTAGGTGACTTTTGAAAAACAAGTTGGGCAAAGGAAAAAAAATGGAGATTAACATTATTATCAAGATTCTCATGACAACAATCTTTACTAGATAAAAATGTGGAACCGAACATGTTCTTTGGCGAGACTTCAATGCCTTGTCCTCTTCTACAAAACATCTAGGATCTCTCTCATTTGCAAGCTCTTCTCTAACCTCTCATTGTAGAATTTTTAAAGCATTCTTACATAAAGTAATTAACAAAATCAGAAACCATCTTTTTTTTTGAGAGATGGAAACAAGTAGATATAACATGTTTACTTGACACCATTTCCTTGATACATGCCAAAGTGAATCTTCAATCACCTAAATAAATTTGCTTAAATTGTTGTTCCTTAAATCCTAAACCCTAACTAAGAATAGATTACATTTGTTTCCAAAATAAATGTTGATATGTGTTTAAACATATCCATATGCCAAAAACCTTGGGCAACCTATGCAAACTAGTAAATGATGTCATATGAAATTTAAGGTTTTATCTACCATGAGATTATTGATGAAAGAAAATGAGGCATAATTTTTTTTATCGAGTTTATGGCAAAATACCTACAATCTGATGACATTCTTTTTAATTGGCTCTAGTCTTCTCGATGGTACCAAAATGTAAATTCTTTTGTTATGTATGTTAAAGCAAAAAACTCTACATGATGCATTTTCAAATTTTTTTCCATCCATGGTTACATTCATGAACTCTTATGGACAAGAACAAGAGGGTTCCTTGTCCCTTGCACAAACCAAGATTAAATCGTGGTGAGTGTTATATTAGCTGAAAATGGCACAAAGAACTAGAGAAATTAAGTCAAGATTTGTTCCTATTTTCTATACCTAAGTTTATTTTCAGTTTGGCAGTTGTATGTTGCATGGATGCCATACAAAGCAAAGAATTATGCTTGTTGGGCCTAGTTTCCTTCTAAGAAATTGTCACCATCATAACCATCGAAGGATACCAATTTATTGTTTTGCTAAAAAAATCTCAATTTTTGCAACTATCAATTAAAGGAAGTTAACACAAATTGATATTGAAATTGTAGTTGTTCATCCCAAAGTACCCCAAGGAGCTCCACAATTAAATTTTCATAGAGGCAAGGGCTAACCCTCAATTAATATGGTATTTCTTGGGCTATGTTCAATAGGAACTTGTAGAAATGTTGGATAGAAACAAGATTCAAAAAGTGGTCATTACAAGAGAACCTTGGGTTCTTTTATAAACATCTATGATTTTCCCATGGTAGCTTGAATATTATAGCCATTAGGTCTATTGCAAGAAGTCTTTTTAATACTAATTGTGAAACTCACTTAATAGAACAACATGCCATTTGTCATCTTAGGAACTCCAATGTACATAACTCCAAAGGTTGTCTGGGAGCAACCATATTCGATGTCATACTATAGGTGAAAAGATTGGAGACATGGGTGCCTTAACAACTTTGTTTCCACAAAAAAATTTACACTAGGTTTTGGAAAATGAGTGGTCCTCATGTTGATTTAGAATGTTTAATTATGTCTAAATGGGGTTAGGTATGAGTTGTATGTGGGGCAACAAGTTGTTATAAATTCAATATATGTTCACCACATTATGAAGGTAAATCTATTGTTTTCCTTTATATCCCAACACCCTTGTCATAATAAGGTTATGGATTTTGGGGTTGTTATTTTAGTTTCCTGGTTTCTATTTGGGTTACAAAATATCCTTGTTGGTGCTAGTGGCATTGTCAAGGTAAAAAATGCCACGCATGAAATTATTGTTCATTGTATAGTCTATTAGTAAATGAAGTAGTGTGGATAAGGTGTGATTAGAAAGATGTCACTCCTAACTAATGTAGTAACTAAAATGGCATCTATTATCAACAATGAACATGCAAGCATAGCAGTAAGTAAAGCCTTGTGGATGTCGTGCAATTTGTTAGTAGGCAATGCTTCATAATAAACAATGGTAGTGGAGGATGTAATCCCCACCGTGGTGGTGTGCTATGGACTATTGTCTCAACTTGTAATACAAAGCATGACCATCTTCTCATCAAGATGTGCAACATCATGTTTTTACAAAAAGGATCAAACCAAAGACATTCATCAAACAAACCCATTTACAAATGGCTACTTTTGGCTCTTTATATGATCACTTATTATAAAGTCTTGGATTTGTTTTATGTGGGAATTAGATGTGGTAAATGCATAAATCATAAACGTTAGTGCTAGGAAAATGAATAACACCTTTCTAGACCACAATGTTGCAAGCGCACACATTTCTTGATGTTTATTAAACATAACTTCCTGATGTGTCTTCCTTAAAGTCATAATGTATTGGTGCCAAATATAGTTGGCTTTTATCAGTGAAGAGATATTGGTGATGAAAGGGTTTCTTTTATGTTATTTTTAGAGTGTGGGAAAAAGCCTGAGCATGTTAGAACCAGCAAGATTAATTATTTTGATTTAGTAGGCTCATGTACTAATAGAGAGATAATTGTCATTTTATAGTTATGGGTTAAAGTTTTATTGACATTTGTGGAATTCACAAATATCAAATTGAATAAAAATTATTTTTTTGCCTTTAAATATTTTTTGGCAATTAAATTAATTAAATCATGAATTTTTTTTATGACATACATTCAATTTTCCAAAAAATTACCTAAATGCCACACATGGAGGGTGATTTACTTAAAGGTAACATGAAAAAAATGTTCCCTAGATGGGTTTAAGTTGTTGGAAACCTAAACAACTATGTAGTCAATGGGCTCAATTAAAAATGGGTGAAAACATTTGTGGGTGTAGTGAAACCAATTAACAAATTCCAGCTCTAGTGATTTAGGATAGTGTATTAGACCCACAATTTGTACTAGTGATGTGGTTAATGAATTTGAAAGTGTATTTGAAGATAAGCCATTTTACACAACCTTTTAACACATATGTTAAAAGAAAAAAAATGAAATTCACCAAAAACATGATTATGATATGGACTTATGAAAATATGGCCCATTTTAGGCCATTCAAAAGTCTATACTTATTTTTTTTGGTTAAGGTTTTTATAGATTTTTTTTTACATTTATGTTCCTCTTGCATCAATATATCATATATTGAGTGCTAATTTCCAAATAAAAACCATACACAAAATTGTATGTATAGAAAACCACATACAAAAAACCAATTCATATTTTGCAATTTCAAAAGTTCAATATTATATTTGGTGTAGATATGTTATAATTTTTTTTATATAGATGTATTTTTATTCAACTTGAAATCTTAGCATGCAAATGCATGACATTCTAGAAAAAAATACATCTTAACACAAAGAGCGAGCCACCTTATATTGTGAACACCCTTCTAGATGAAACATGCACATCCATCATATGCACACATGGAATTTCAAATGTCACTCACAAATTAGGTTTAGTTTGAACCAAGATTTAAAACCTTAATCTTACATCAATGTGTAGTCTCTTCTCTATAACAAAGTTTAAACAACATAGGTGATATGCCAAAACCTTGTTCGTTAATATGAGAAGCACCCTCATTAGAATATCTAAGTAAATGAAAATCAAATGATGTGTGAAAACTCCATATTTTCATTAAATGCTCCTTGCACTTTGCATGTTGTTTATATGCAACATGTAAGTACTACTAGTACATTGATCAACAACCCTTAAAACAATGATAATTTATTTGCACCTTAGCACAAGCCTATGATGTTATTACAACATTAAAGTGTTAGTTTATTGAAGTTAATTTTTCAAAACAATTCAAATTTCCCATTCTAGCAATCCAATTGGTCATAGATGGTTTTTTCTTTATTCCCCCTTACATTTGTGCATATTTTAATAATCATATTGGTCACATTTTATTTCAAATATTCACACATAATGATAATTAGACAAAATTTCAATGCAATTCCACTATTAGTCTTGATAATGGGAATACATAATCCCTTTATTAAACAAATAGTTTCACCAAATATGCACATTTTTTTCTTTTGGTTGTTAATTGAACTTTTTTCATTGTAACATTGATTGGCAATATGAAAAAAAAGGATGTGATTTTTTGTTGAATGTGTGATACCTATTGAAATCTTTTATAAAAAAACAGGAATATTGATAGACTAGATAATGATATTGATTGTTTTAATCACACTCAATGGCAAATTTGTGTTAAGTCAATGTTTAAAGATTTTTTTGAAAAAAAAACCAATTCAAATTTAAGATGATAATTAACATCAAAAGTCACATCATTGTCCATGTGACAAATGATGGTGTTAACTCAATGTTAGAAAAACCATGTTAAATTTTGAGGAAGCCATTTAGGTTATATATTTTAGGAAAAGTTTAAGGTAAAAGGGCACTTTTGAATATACTATATAATGTATAATGAAATAATGATATATTTTCATAATGAATTATAGGTACCTTATTTACATTAAGTAAATTATTTTTAAAAATATATAACAAAAAAACCTTTCAAAAATTAGTATTCCTAGAAAAATTATGATGTTATATATGTAGGAACCCCAAAAGGGATGCTTTATGTGCATGATAACATACCGTTAAGATGTCAAGAAGATGGTCTTTGGAGTCGTGGACCTCTTGTGCAATTCTTGTGCAAAATTAAATTTTTTTCTTTTGTTGCTTCAACTTTTGATCACAATTTCCTTTGATTTTCTTGGTTTTGTGAAAAAAAAGATTCTTGGGGTTGTGGAATGTGGAGCTCATTCTTGTGCAATTCATATTTTTCTCTTTTCACTTCAATTTTCGATTTTTTTATGTTACATTAAATTCAACTTTTAAAAATTAACATTTTTGGTATGATTTCAAAATTTTTTTTTTTCAAAACAAAATATATAATCTGCAAGGAACGTGTACATTTTTACAAATTTATATTATTAAAAAATGACTAAGAAAAAAATTTGAGATATTGGGGCAATTTTAATCATTTTTCATAACAAGTTGCAAAAACAATACTTCAAAAAATCATTAGCATGAAAAAATTATACTAGGGAAAAGGGCACGTAGTCCTAATGTAAAGTAAAGCTTGTGGCTTCTTTGAGAGCATTTTGACCCATGTCTAATATTAGTCAAAATCAATTCATTACATGTTGTAGTTCACTATGTCCATTTATATTCATAATAAATTATTGATGGTCATTTTTTAATCATTGTAAAATAATTGTATGACCACATTATCTATGTAATGACACATCATCATTTTTTCCACATCATTTGCATAATTATTCTTTAGTCATATTTGAAATGGCCTTATCTTAATCATGTTTTTGAATGATTTCTTGAACATCCACGTTACTTTGTCATCAATCATATATGTCATATGGATGAAAACTTGTAATGAAAAATGATGTCATCCTGCCTATTATCATGTCATTATCTATTAGTCAAACGCACGTCTAATATATGACTACAACTTTTTCCACATAGGATTTGAAATAATATCCTATGACTACAATCAATTATGTAGTCGTTTTGAACATTTAATCATTGATTTCTTAGTTGCAAAGGACAAATTCCTTCTAGTGGTTTATCCCCAATACTAAACATGAATGAATTACTTAGCAATTGAACATATCATTGCAATTATGAAATTGAATGAAATGTTTGGTGGCCTCTAAACATTCTTCTCTAATAATGAAGTAGAGGGAATCACCTAATAGCTACTAAGCATTTCATTTGGTTTCATGATCAAAGCGATATGCCTAATGGCCGCTAAACAATTCATTCATACTCAATATTGGGGAGAAACACTTAGCAGGCATTAAACATTTTCATTATTGTTTGGTTTTGAGAAAACACCAATAATAAAGCAAAAGGAAATGTTTAGCGACTGCCATGGATTTCTCTTTGAAATGAAATTAAAAAATATGCATGGAAGCCCCCAAATCTTATTTCCCATATGAATTGCAAGGAGTTGCCCAAGGACCCCTTGTAAATGTTTTTGATATGATATGGAAGGAAACTCTTTATGGCCACTTGGATGTCCATCTGTTATGAACTGGAAAGATTCACTTGGATGTCCATCTGTTATGAATTGGAAAGATTCACCTTTTGGCCATGAAACTTTTTTTTTTGACATGGAGTATAAATTAAAACTTGTGTGATTTAACCTTTATTCATTAACTAAATAATAGTCTTGTTTTGAAAGTTGTACTCATACTCATAACGATCAAGGCATGGAAATATGAATAAAATATGTTGACATTGTTGCCATCTAGGATTTGAACAAGGGTGAAAATGTTGAAATAGAAATCAAGAAGTGTACAGATCTATCGCTAGTTCCAATCCATGGTGCTTTTGGAGTGGAAAACTATATAGTTGTTTCAATTGTGGTTATGTTTGAGTTTTTTAAGTAGCCAAAGTTTTTTTGCCCTACATTAGGTGTGAAGTATTGTGGGTTGTCAATTGGAATTGATTGCTTCTAACTTGAAAATGATGTATCCTTGATGGATGAAGGGATTTTTTCCCCATTACATCGTGGTGTTATTATGGTAGAAGGTTTTTATAATTTAAGGAAGAACAAGTTTGTTGTAGGGAGGACCAACCATGTTCTTTGAGCTTATGTTATGAGGATTTCAATGATGTTGACAAAATCGATAGTAGGATTGGTGAGGTTGGTGATGATGAAACAGATAGATTTATATAGAAGATATAGCTCTGAAGAGGGTGAAGAAGGGAATTTGGGGAGAACCCTATTTAATTTTAGGAATGGGATGGAAATGATAAATAACTCAAATTTTCTAGTAAGAGATAAGTGTCAATGGTGAGGAATTGAATGTGACCTTGTGGATGATGTTGGGGTATTTGTTACAAAAGGACATGTAATAATTTGTCACCAATGGGATGCAATTCTTGATGATCAATTTGGTGAAGATCATGTGGGACTATGCATTTTGTATTTTTTGAATAACATATTAACAATAATGACCATTTGGAAGTGGTAATTGTTGCAAATCATTCTTGATGGGTATTCCTTAAAAAAGTTTTTCATATCATACAATGAAAGCCATATACCTGATGTTAATGAAGAGGGAGTAGTTGGTGTGAAAAAGAAGTAATACTCTTTTCATAAGAGGAAATGCAAGGGCATATCACTCTAGAGGCTTAGTTTCAAGAATTAAAAAATTGTTATCAAAAACGTTTGTGTGTAGTGTGAATGTGGTGTTGTATTGTTCAATGAATTGATGTCAACATTTTCCTCATGAAAAGACCTTGTTTTTTAAACAAGAGTGTTGTAGTTTGTGCTTTGAATAACATAAAATGTATGGTTTGGATATTATGAGAAGGTTTCATACAAGAAGAGACATGAAGCGGTAAAAAATTATCACAATACAAGAGGTAGATATTTGTGAAACTACATGGTACAAGATTGTTGGTTTGTTGAGATTGACATATATGTTATACAAACTTGAAAGTAAGTAAGGTTGTTGACTTCTACCACATGGCAACAAAGGTGCACATAAACTATGGAGTCTTTGATTGACTTGTGTGTTCATACAATGTTGCATTGAATGAAAGGAATCGGAAATGGTAGACAATAGGTGTGCTATTTTGTTGCTTGATACTTGGAAAAATCTTAAATAATGAAGCAATCAAGTAATATCTATTGAATTAATGGGGCATTTTAATGTTGTTTCCATGAATATTTTTTACAAAATTAGTGCAACTGTCCTTGTTTGGTCATGGGTTTGAAGTATTGTTTAATTCTTATTACCAAAAACCTTCATTTTCTCCTTTCTTGTGATTACATTTTTGAAAATAAAAAAGGAATTAAACATTGAAGGTATTTTTCAATTTGCAACAAGTAGGTTGAAGAAAAAACACCATCTTAATGTAAATGTGTGAAAGTGAAGGTGTGCTTTTACAAAATGTACTTTGTGTGATTCCCTAAAAGATTTAATATTCAAATTGGGAAAAAACAACATTAATGTGAAAGAATATGAATTGAAGTTGAAAAAACACGACTTGCATTAAAAGTCATCCAAAACCTTGGAACATACTTGGAGATATGAGTCAATGCCATCTAAAGATGAGTTCCTAAACATGATCCATGACAAAATCGATCATGTAAAAGCTACATTCCCAAGGTTTCAATTGACCAATAAAATGATTTGTGGGCTTGGTTAATTACCCATCATCTTCACGAGAATGATTGCACATGGTCATGGGGACGAAAGACATGCACAATATTTTAATGAGTTGTGACCTAATGATCCCATTTTACAGTTGGACTTTGGAAAAAACTTCAATTTTTGAATCACATATCTTATTTAAGCACCCTTGTAGAATGCATTGTTTACATGTTTGATGTAGCGAAGTTTGTGTTGCATACATGTATTAAGGATGCTAAAACAAACTATTGGTCCCAAACTTTTGTCGAAAAATTTGTTGTTTCAAATGGATAATTGTGTGAAGGACAATAAGAATCGGCATTTGTTAGCATTTTTTCCCAAGTGTTGACCATGAGAAAAGTTTTTGAGGAGGTTCAATTGGGATTTTTGTAATTGGTCATACACATGAAGACATTGACATATGCTTTGGGTATTTGTCAAAAAAGTTGAGTGAAGAAAACAACTACATTTTGGGAAATTTGATGAAGGCTTTTATAATGTCACACGAACAACCCTTCATTCCTTAGTTGATTGAAGAAATTCAAAAAATTTAATTGTGGGTAATAGGTTTTTTGAACTTGATGGCCTTAAAACTTTGGTAGAACATATTGATATGCATCTTTTCATATTTTTTATTGATTTGTTCAATTGGCCTGTGATATAGTATAAAGTTTCCTTCATATATTTTGTTTGGAGGATGGCCTTCCAATTGAATTATGGCAAGCTAATCTTAATGGATCACCAAAGTTGCATATTTGAATCCAAAACCCTATTTTGTATCATTTAATGTGGGGTAATGATTCATTGATGTATGTGGAGAAAGAAAAGTTTATTAATATTGGATTGTCCAAATACATCAAATTTTGGAAGCACAACATTGAGCAAAATGCAACTTATGCAAACAAGTTGAACTATATGTGAAGTATTGGTAGAATGTTTTATTGCATTTGTCAAAACCTCTTCAAAGCTCCATTCTTTTGGAGGGATTTTGGCCTTCAAGCAATTGGAGGTCAAAATTTTCTAGAGCTTTGTTGTTGAGCACCATGGAAGTTGATGATGTAGAAGATTTAGTCGTTGTTTTTTATTGTGGGTCAAAGAACTCGAAGCCTTGTCTAAAGACAACATTGTATATCTCGTTTAAACATTTCAACAAAGGAGATTTTGTTCTCATGAGGCCGCATGATCCTAAACTTGTTTTTGTGTGGATGGGAAGAGAATATAGTGATGTTATCAAGGATGATGAAAATATTTTTTTCAAAATGGTCAAAGTTTAATGGTGGGTTGTGGGTTCTAATGAAGAAATGATCAAACTTGGATGAACCATCTTTACATGAAGATTGTTAGAGTGGCAAGTGGAAATGTAATTTAATAGATCCAAAACAATGGATCAACATTTCGGTTGTTGTATTCTCTTAACCTACTTGGAAAAATATAACTAACAAAAGTCAATTTACTATTTTTGTTCATTATTTCATTTGAGCTAAAATCAATCTTGATGTTGCCAATTTATGAAGGATGTTGGTGACTTGGATAAAATATTTGTGATTTTTTTTTAATCATTTAATCGTTTTCACTATTAAATTGTATTATTTTTGTGCACCATCACACATGGAATGCATTAGGATATGTTAATAAATATGTATATAACATTGTGAAATGTATGTGTACATACATACATACATATATATTGAAGTATACATATATTCATTTATTTTTATATTTTTATATTCATATAATTTGTATTTCTCTATTTCATTTGTATATTGAGTGAACTAGATAAAATTGAAACTTAAATGGTGTATAGTGGATGTTGCATTATTTAATTAATTTAGTTATAAGATAAAATTTTCATGTAGTTTTTTCAATATTCATAATCTATAATATACCATGTCACATTATGTTGCCATTTTGCAAAATATTTTTTTCATGGTACATAAAACTCAAAGTACTAATATATTTGTTATAATTTGTTTTTTAAATTAAAGGGGTGCATGCAATTAAAATAAATTGTACATATTTTGACTTTGTTTTTTAGTTTTGAATTAGAATAAAATATTTTAAAAACTTCCAACCTTCCTCTAACATCCCTAATTGAACAGAACCTTTATATTTTATTACATGCCTCTTTCAATAAACTCATTCTAAATATTAAGTTCATTAATATAATGGGAAGTGGCATTTAACAATATTTTAATATCACCTCCACACATGATTTGGGGGTGGGCATTCTATTTTGCACCTTTTAACCAACCTCTCTTTGGAATGGGTAAACATTTTTTCCCCCTTTTTAATTGCTTTTTCTTTTTCAATCAATTGAAAATAATTTTCGATTCAACTTTAGTATCTTTTTGAATTAGTGCATATTTGACCCAACTTGGTTCTGAAATGACATCCCAAGATGGGATGTTGAATTACCAAACATTTTGAATTTGGACATCCTTAATTTTAAAATGAATTGATTGGGTCTTTTGGTTTGAGGATAGCCTAAGCTTGGCCAATGACAAAAACACATCTCAACAACACCAAGGATGATGAAAGATGGGGAGGAACAACAAAAAGATAGGAGTGCCAACAAGGAATGACAAAATTGTAACAAGCAACAACAAGCGCATCAAAAAGGTATATGGGAAACACCATGAGGGGTGCTAGGTTGGATAAAAAAAATTCGAGGCAAAAGGGGGCACCAAGGGATGCACTAGACACAATGTCAAAGGACACTAAAGGCATCAAGAAATATGTAGAGGATATTGAGGGCACTATGGTCAAAAATATTTTATATTTTTTTGAACCACAAGGGGTGTCATGGGCCACTAGGAAGGCTGTTGGAGGCTGTTGGAAAGGCTTTAAAAAAAGTTTTTGGGGCAACACAGGGCATCAAAAGACACATAAAAAATGGGAAAGGTGTTAGATAGGTTGCCAAGGGATGTAGGCTGTTAGAAAGGTTAATGTTCCCAATACGCGAGGATTAAATTTCATGTTCTAGAATTAATGAAAGTGGAAATGATTTCATGGACAATTTATGTATGTACGATCGTGGAACATCAATGTTTGGGAACTAATTATCTTTCCTTCAAAATATTTTAATTTCAAAATATGTTAATAATTTGACCTTATGTCAATTGATCATCACTGATATGGCGAAGTAGTGTGAAACCCAAGTTTTTTTTGTGGATCACATATTATTGTCTTTTACTTGTTTATAAAAAAATATTTTGTGTTCATACAATGGTCTTGAGTTCACAAACCCCTTTTGTGGTTCAAGCAACATTTCTCACCTTCTTCACAAAACTTTATATGTATTTCCCTTTGTTCAAACAACAGGTCTTCTTGTTTCTTCAAGGTTTTTTTTTGGGGGGGGTGCATTTGGCATCCCTTTCCCTTTAGAAGAGGTACGTCCATAAATGTGAAGATCCTTTGCACATGTTGGTATGCAAACACAATGCCATATATTGCATTATTGCGTACCCATAAATCCATTAAGACATTTTACTAAGGAAGAGACTGCATGGCATCACTACATCAAATGGCAGAATCCAAAGTATGAAAATAGTATGGATGTTAGAGTTACATATAAATTACCCCAAAGTGGGGCTCCTGGATCCCAGTTTTGCAGAAACTGGAGACGAAATCACAAGTCAGGATGAGAACAGTACACAGAAAAAAGAAGGGGAACAGACTAGTTTTCTCACCTGAATAGGTCCTCAAAGGAGTTCATCCCCAGCTTTGGATTTGCCTTTACCTGTGCCTTCACTGGTGGAGCATATTCTTCACCAAAACAAGCCTTGTCATAATAATGCAAATTTTTTCTGAAGTTGATGACACCCAGTTTCATAAAACAGTACCGAATTTCAGTCAGTTTAAGGCTGTTTTATGAGGGTCAAACTAAGGCTCAAAAACTGGGTGACTTTACCAATAACTTTATTGCTGGATGTTATCCCATCCTCGCCCAGTTTCATCATCGACTGCAACATCCATCATAATGGAGGAGAGGCTACAGTTTGCAATACCCTCCTTGTAGGAGGTTGAAAAGGATCTCAACCAAAGTACCACATGATGCTGCCTTCATGATCACACATACTACCCTAGTTGAATAGCAGGTTTGATGAAATTTATATTGTTTTTGGACATACTGCAATTTTCAAAAAATGTTTTTCTCAAAGAAGTTTTTCTTTTTTGTTAAGGAAAATGAAACTTATTTTGAAACATTTGAGAATATTTTATTTGTCGAACTTAAAATTTCAAAATTAAATTATTTATTATGCAAAAAATTCCTAATAAAACTAGGATAGTGTGGCTTGTGCTATTCACCCAAAGAGGGTGAACTCATCACCCAACCAACTCATTGAGGGCTTTCCAAAGATTCCAAGAGCACACCTCAATTTCTTTAAAATTTTAGTATTTATTTATTAAATTCTCAATGAAAATACTGTCTAAATAGAACTTGTAACTGGAGATTTTTTTTTGTGGAATAATTCAAGGTTATTCTCATTTTATTTTAAGAAAATTATGATCATATTTTATGAAGGGTTACATCAATTAGTGTTCAAAATATCTATATTTGAATCTTATGATCATTAGCTCCTCGTTGAAATGGAAGTTTTCAAAGGGTATGTGAAAAAGGGTAAAAATCATGATAAGGGAAATGAAAGTTATGAAAGGGTATTTGAAAAATAATTGTAAAGGTAAAGATAATGTGCCTTTTCATATGTGTGTAGGTGGGTAGGGGAAATGAGCTAGTAATTATTTGGAAAGGAGTGAAGTAGTTCGGGTGCAGAACAATCTTGAATGGCTTGAAGCCATAGACTTGGATAAATCCAGAGAGCATTGCAAAATCACTTCGGCACTCATTGAGGGCTTTCCTGGTATCAAGAGTGCAACAAGGGGTGCTCAGGTTTGGGAGATCTCAATGCGAAAAAAAAGAAAGAAGAAAAAACTACCTTCCTTAGTAAATAGATTATTCCACTATGAGAGAATGAATGAGTTTCTCCATAGCTTGTTGATAGCTTTAGTTCCATTGATGGTTTTTGTGATACCTTAGTACCTTGCCAACTTTGACACTAATTATATTGTTTGAAGAAATGATTCAAATTTTTTTTTTCCCAAAGATCAAAATGTTGCGAAGGAAAATAGAGAATATTTTGAAATACTTAAGAACATCCTATTTTGAGCATGGAATTTTCAAAATTAATTTATTGTTTGACCAACATGTGTTGAAGCTGCCCCATGTATACTGTCCATTGCTGACTGGTAGATCCACAAACTATAACAATTGTGCAGGCAGTATTCACACAAATAACAGATCTGTGAATAGAGAACTTGTCACAATCCAGTGAATAACCAGAGCAAACCAAGAGTCACTAGAGCACCATCCCCTTGGCATCCTGGGTGAACCAGCACCTACACTGGTACCATGGTAAAAACCCCACAATTTTTAGGTTGCTTCTAACCATGACAAATGTTTCACCTAAAGATGAAACCAAGGTCTCTGAGCCCAAATTTAACACTTTCCTGGGTGAAAGATGGCCACTAAAAGGCCTCACTCACTCAAGAAGGCGAAGGTACCAGTGTAGGTGCCGGTTTACCCTGACCCCTGTTGGTGCCTGAGAAGCCTAATATGACTTGGTTGTCGATGAATGCAACCCAACTGAGTTGATGTTGGGTTTCACCTTGGTAACCTATTATATATTAGATAGGTCCAGTATGTAGATGGGTTAATTGGTGCCTAAGAGATAAGCAAATTGCATGTAGATGGTTATTACATCGATAAAATGCCAGTGACTTGTTTAGGAGGTAGTAGAAAACAAGGCATCACAAACACACTGGCTCTGCCAATATTGTATATCTACCTACTGTGTCTACACTGTGAACACCAAAACAATCCGTTCCAATCTAAACACTTTCACCAAAGAAACCGGTTCTCCTAATGTGAACTGGTTCTAATAAGGTAAAACTTGCCGATAGTCCCTGTCCCTGTGGGGACAGGGCCCAACAAAATTGAGCTAACCACTCTAATTACATAGGGAACAGGAGCCCTAATGGAGGAAGTGTTTCCTTTCCACCTTTCTATCAACCCATCATCCATCCTTTGTAGTGTGCTCATGGCTGTTGGTTCACTCTGGCCTCATGAAGTCCAATCTTGTCATGAATCCACTGCTGCTGAGTTGAATCTTTTGATGTGTTGTAGAGAAACTCTCTCACTTGTGAGCATGATAAATGTGGATTTCCTGTGTACATGTTTTGTAATATATTAAGGCCACTAGCCACGGCATTGACACAAAGAAAAAAATGGGCCACAATATAATAATAATAATTTTGTGATTTTTTTTCATATATTCATATTGTGTAAACACGAATAAATATATAATATTCGTGTTTAATCAGTACGAATAAACATATGACATTCATTTAAAAAAGGTATATAATATTCAAATCTATAAAATATAAATAAATATACTATATATATATTAATATTACAAACCTATGGAAAATATATTTCATATTATTATTATATTAAATTGTGATAAAGTTTGTGATGAATTCATTTCTTTTGTCCAATAAATGTCACAAACAACAAGGACAATTGCATGGACAAACTCAAGAGTGACATTTTCAATTTCGATCAACCACATTCCCTACCTCGACAGAATTCTTGTACCACCATAAAAGTTTGCACTCTAAAATATTTTCTTTGCAAGGCATCCCATGCTGAAAAGGAGGAGTTCCCACATCCTTATTTGGATGATGCCAGCACAACCTTTAAATTATGATTTGAATCTGAGTTTGGACCTGCAAATATGGAGAAATATACAATGATCTCCAAAAGAAATGACGGCATTTGATTGGCTCTGTGTGCAGGTTTTTTTCTTTTCTTTTTCCAATTTTGTGATGTCGCTCAAGTGATGATCCATAAACATGTTTACATCCGTAAGTATGTTTAGCCATATGCAATATTCAGAACATGAAAGTAGAGAATCTTAAGCACCCTTTCATATTGTAGCTCGAAATTGTGGTGATTTTGTTATAAAAGGGAAAATTTGAGAGAATATTGTTTTATCAAATTATTTTTTGCAAAATGATGAAAGTCCATCACAAAAGCATCACTTTGAATGGCCTAGGTGGTGACATCTAAATAGACTCTCACGTTATATTGTTTGATTTTTCATGTTTATAAGTTGAGATTGGGAAATAATTAACACTCTATGGTGGATGTGAAGCGCTGAATATTTTTGTGGCTAGTTTTCACCATTTTGCAAAAAAAAAAAAAAAAAAGAAAAAAAAATTGTGTCAATAATTCTGTTTTAAAAAAAAAATCACAGAAATTGTCACAATTGCCTACAATATGAAAGGGTGCTTAAGGTATTCTACTTTCATATTTTGGATATCACCAAATATACCTAAATATACTTATGGGCAATTGCGATTTGAGCAACATTACAGGAT
>Ga0209611_10007096_pt1 | contig 18051 bp, 13 predicted proteins | sample S1TSphgellanicum_3_FD_187693 | JGI IMG/M metagenome (GOLD analysis project Ga0209611, IMG submission 187693) | Host-associated microbial communities from peat moss isolated from Minnesota, USA - S1T2_Fc - Sphagnum magellanicum MG (SPAdes) (version 2) | ecosystem: Host-associated > Plants > Peat...
AGTTTTGAAAAACGCTAGAAAAAGAAAAAGAACAAAATGACAAAATTATAAAATGGAAATCATTTTCACAATAGGAAATAGGAAAATTCCAAAAATAAACCTTAAGGTTGGGGTCATAACCTTCTCAAGATATCAAAAAGGAAAATAAAGAATGCACATCTATTTGTAAACAACATGTTAGTCTACCATTGAATTCATATTGTCCAAACCCAAATCTTAGACATGTATATACATATATATTCAATCTCGTTAAATATATTACAAAGGAGCATTCACTTGAGAAACTATGTAAGCACATCCAAACAAATGTATAAAATACATAATGAATTTGCATATTAACTTTATTAATGGTTAGTTTAACCAAATTTATTTACTCATGGTTAATTCAATCATTTCTAATTTTGTCATAAAATATTTATTCATGGGTTAGTTTGGCCATATTCACTTTAATTATGGTTAGTTTAGCCATATTTATTCATTGGTTAGCTTGGCCTAATTTACTTTATTCATGATTAATTGAACCATAATTAGTATAGTCATGGTTATTTTTCCATAATTATTTTTAATTTTTGTTTGGTTTAGCCATTATTAGTTTAATAATCATTAATTTTGCCATAATTACTTTAGTTGTGACTAGTTTAAACATTATTTTACTAGTCATTATTTTTTCCATAATTAATTTTTCCTAAGTTAAATTAGCCACCTATTTAATTTATGTAATGTATGTATGTGGTTAAATAACCTAAATACAATTAGCATATATGTAGGTGTATTTATTTATAGATACCTTACCTATACTCCCCTTATTTACCTATTTTTAGCCTATAAATAACCTAGTCATATAGGCTAGGGTAGGCCATTTATATACTTATGATAAATTACTAGTTGGTTAACTAATTATTTACCTAAAATACACTAATGAATGTGTAATTGAATAGTTAAATATTAATTATTATAAAAACATTTTTGATAATATATAATGAATTAGTTCAAATTTGTAAAGATTAGTAATAATTTGGTTGTAACTATCAATCAACAATATAGTACATTATAATTATCTTGATATTTTATATAATTCAAGGATTTATAATATGATTATAATTATTAATTATAATAAAATTATTTTTATTTTTATTTTTATTTAATTAACATAAATATTTACCTAGCTCTTTATTTATTTGTTTGTTTAATTTATGTATCTAACATAGTTATTTATGAATAATGTTGTGTGAACTAAAAGGCTTTAATGTTATGTGGACATGAAAATGTTTCTCCTTCCCAAAAGTTTGTTCCATATTGTTTGTCATCCTTTCCAAATGATGAGCAATATAAATAGATGCACCATAAACATTAAAACATAAGAAACATTTTAAAATGGAAGGCCACTTGAGATGAACTAATTGAAAAAGCTCAATTTTAAAGCCCAAATTCAAAATGAAATAGGATTTTCCTACCTAGGTCATCTAAGTGTAGACTTAATGTAGGTGGTGTACATTTAAACCTAATAAAGGTCATACCTTAGGTTGCCTTAACCTACTTTAGGCTTATATACCTACTTGCTAATTACAGGCTCCTAGACTTAAACTTAAGAGTTTAGGTTATAGGTTTTTAAACATAGGGACTTTAAGAGTAGGTATTTAATTTTGGGTCAAACCTAGGTTATTTAGGTTCTATCCATGTGGCCTTAGTGGCCAATGTTTAAATGCCATGTGGCATAGCCTAGATGGCCAGTGTTTAAATACCATGTGGCATAACCTAAATGGCTAATGTTTAAATGTCACATAGCAATAGCCTAGATGGCCAATGTTTGAATGCCACGTGTTAATTTGGGTGGCCATTATTTAAATGCCACATGGCATTTGCTTAATCAAAATGGTGTTTGATTAATCAAAAAATCATTTGACTATTATATTGACTAGTCAAAAGTACTAGTAAAAAATGTTCACTTAGGCTTAGTTGGAAAGTACATGGCCTAGTCACAATGGACAAGTTCAAAATGGCTTGTCCAAAATGATTGAAAGGTTTTTTTGACCAAAATTTTTAGTAAAAAAAATTCTAGTGAATTTCTAATAGTGCAATGACATTTCAAAATCTTCAACTACTTGTTTCTTTGCCTTTCAAAATCTTTGTCACAATGTATCTTGAGCTTTAAATGTGATTATAATCTTCTATTGCTTCTTGACATAAAATAGCCAAAATGCAAAAACAACCAGTTTCATAAAACAATATGCCTAACTCAAATCATCATTACATTAATAGGTTTTTCAACCTAAATAACCATTAATAGATTTCCTTCTTGACAAAAACATTAAAATTGGATATTTTTGTAGTTGTTTAATGACCCAAAAAAACCTATTTATGAATTCCTGCAAACAATGTGTTAATTCACAAAATTTGGGCATGAAACAACATTTCAAATCAATGAATGAATTCAACCAACAATTCAACCATAAGCTATCTTCTTGAGTTGCTATTTGTTGGCCCCATCATAACCCATAAATATTGTCCTAAATTTGCAAAAAAAACCTAGAAAACTCCAACTTATGAAAACCTTAATAGTGCATGGTAAAATAAGGTCCATAATCTTAAAATCAACATATCAAAAGAATGATAGCAGAAGGAGATTACCAACTATGAAATTCTTGCATGCGGGCATCATCTTCATTTGAATTGATCCTATGAAGATTAAAGAAAAGTACTATTAATTGTATTTATTCCAAAAGTAGACAATATTTATAATAGTCAAATGGTATAAATAACACCTTCAATCTTATCAAATTCAATTGCAACAAGTGGATGACTATTTTACATTCCCAAATCCTAAACCCTAAACCCTAGAACCTAAACCTAAACTAGTGTATGTCTCAACCTTCCAATTGTTCTTAGATCTTAAACCCTAAACCTTGTAACTTTGATAACTCTTTCAAGCTTGTGAAACTTCTCAAATGCAACAATTGGAAGGTTGTCTATGACAATCACATTCCCAAATCTTGAATACCATGATAAAAGCCAATGGTCCACACATCCAATCATACATGTACCAAAACTATAATCCTATTTAAGCTAGTCCATCAAATAGCAAATACCTTTTCGGGAGTTCACCCATAATAAAAATGATCGGACAAATGACAATAAAGTCTCTAAGATTCTCCAACTTCTTTCCTTCTTCAGGCTAACCAAAAAATGTATCCTCACTATTATTTAGAAACCCACAAAGGCCATTTAGTCTAGGTCAATTGAATCATATTAACACATAAATCAGATCTAAACAAGCCCACAAAAATATGGAAAAACATATTAATCAAATGTTTACACAAAAATTCTATCATATTTCATCCACCGATAGCTACTAATTCAGTCTTAATTCAATATTGATTAGACCATTTTTAAGAACAATCAAATTTCATAAAAAACACAATGCATAGCCCTACATAGGATAGTATCTGAATTGCAAAATATAAAGATAACTCCAGTGGCTTATGCACTGCCATAATCAAAATGACCTAAAAGTTTACAAATATTACTATAGTTCCTTTGATTCAATGAAGAGTCTATCATATATGTTTAAAACATTCTACTAGTCATCATGAAAAAAGGAGGGGTTTAGGGCTTTGGTAGGTACCTTTTTGAAAACTTGTGTTAGAGGACAATATTAACATGTCAATTCAATGAAGGTTGTAAGAGGTGAATCCTCCAATGCTCCTTTCAAACCCTAAAATAATAGCAATTAGGCAAATGTTTGAAGCATCAACACATGCACCACACATTGAACACATTTGAAACATCACCACAACACAGACAAAAAATTGAAATACTAGCTTAAGAAGACCAAAAAGATCCTTACATTTGTCCATCTGAAAATCCACTCCACACAACATCAATAACTTTGAAATAGTAAGGTAATTTTCAAACAATTGTCGAAGGCCACAAATGACTATATTGTATTGAATTGAAATATAATGAGCACATTTGTGAAAATAAACCATTTCTAGGCAAGATCTATGCTCATGACTGCATCTTAAAGTGTTTGGTATGTGAGGTTGCCCCAAACTAGTAACAAAATAAATTGGACACCCTTGGTTTAATTCACATCTGCAAGGAAACCACATTAATGCATTGATCACATGAAAAACTATAAATTTTACATGCTTCAACTAAATCTATACTTTTATCCACTATTATCTAGGTCTACTACATTATAATCCATATTGCAATTATGCACATCAAAGGTTTTGGTCAAATGTGGTACCCACTTTGAACAGAAATTTCCAACAACCTAAATTTTTGTGGCAACATTTTCAGTTGAGGTCCCTATTTGGTTATTTTCCTACCTTTCTTGGTTACACAATTAGCCAAAACATTTGTAGGAGTTTGTTCATCCTTCTTCTTTCAAGTTGTTGCATCTTTCACTGCATTTTGTTGGGTACAATTAATAGGACTTCCTTACTTACGGGTGTTTGCGCACTATGGTGACCTTATATGGACATCATAATGGCAGTTTTCCATGTATTCTTTAGGTACAAGAAAATAAATAAAATAAGATCCATTGAAATAATAAAAAAAGGGACTCATTTATCTAAAGTTATCATAATCAAACTTCCAAAAATGAAAATTTCAAATCAAAATCGTGGATAACCAATAAGTAATGGACTTTTGAGTTTCGCCCACATTTTTTGTCACACTTGCAAAACTCATGGATATGGAATTTTATCTTACAATGTGTTAATTTTATGTGTTTGAAACTTTGGGATATTGGATGAATTATGTTTAAGAAACTAAAGATCCATTAAATGAATAGAACGTGATTTTAATTTATTATGTTATGGACTTCTTAAAATTCCAAAAACTATAATTATTTTCAAAGTTTTTTAAGCTTTTAAAAATAATTATTTAAAAATAATTTCTTTTGAAATATTTTTTATATGTCTTATAACATCATTATTTGAATTGGAAATGGAAAAAAAATGTTATTTTCAATATCATCTAAATATTCATATTTTAAGCCAATTTTCAACTACATTAGAAAAGGACTTTAATTTGTCAAAATTGTGATGCCTTAGTGTGTTTTCACTATTCTAGAATTAGTCAAGAAGCACTAGACACCATGTTTAATGACATGAACTTCTTTTTGGTACTTGGTCTTTTAATAGGTGCACAAATTACATGCCCATCAAGTTTGGGCACACATGTTTGTACTGCATCAACACTTAACATATGTGAACCATCAGTATTTTGAACAATTGTTGCATCATATAAATGTTCATGTACTAGGGATTGTAATCCTAAAGTTTCTATGGGATGATTCTTTTTATCATCAAACACTAGAAGAAAAACACCTATTTTTTATTGGTTTCTACTACTAAATTTTAATTGTAAGCAACATTTGCGACTAAAATCCTTTTAGTAACCTTGAACAAATCACATGTGATATTAGTCGCAAATGACAAGGGTATTGGATGAACGAAAAAGTCAACAAATATAATTCATCCTTTGACTCCATTGTATACATATTGTCACATGCAATTAAAATGCAACTATTTTGGTCACTATTGAGGGCAAATGCTACCACATGTCTCAATATTTAATTATTCAAAATAAATATTATTATTATTTTGAAATAATTTGGGACGTTCAATTCATATGCTTGGATGATTTATATTATGACATGTGGCTTTATGTAAATATACCATGTGGCATTTTAAATGAATTTAATACAAAATATTAATATTAGGTTAGTAGGTACTAAGGTAAGTACATAAACAGGTGCTTACAAACTTAGGCTAAATACCTACTCATATAAGTAAGTACTTAGGTCAACCTAAGTGGGTAGGTCAAACTAAGTAAATAAATAGGTTAGGAAAATAGGTAGTTTAAAATTGTGCATAATTTTTCTTTTTGTTTTGGGTTAAGCCTTTTGAATGGTTCATCTCATGTGCACACATTTTTTAATGTGAAATTGGATGATCACACCTGTTGTTTACGTAGTGTTCAAACTAAAAATGGAGATCAAACAATATGGGATAAGTTTTGAAGTTCCAACTTTCTCATAAAATAAGTTATAATTTCAAAACTTTATCATGTTTTTTTCCTTCCTTTTTACAATTTCAAACAATTCAAATACATGGTTCACCAAATAATTAAATAATCATTTAAATAATAATGATTAAATTTAACATATATTTAAAATATAAATTATACACTACAAATATAAAGTATTCATTATCCACTATTTAAATAACTAATTACTCTTTCATATTTCACTAATTAGTTATTTAGTTACTCACAACTTGTCAATACATAATTCATAGATAAATAAATAACTTAAATATATCAAAATATATCCTTACTTTTTAATATCTCAACGCATTATAAATAATATAATTAATGTTGAAAAAAAATTTATTATACTTTTAAATAATTATTATAAATCTTTATTATTAAACTAAAATAATTATATAATAATTAATATTAGAAAATAAAAGCATACAGAAATTATTTTATTTTTAAACTAACATTTAAAAAGTTATTCCAATTAATATATAATTACTTTTATTATTGTAAGAACTTTTATCGGTCAAGTAAATATTTTTTCCCAATGGTAATTAACAACTATGAATACAATAATCTACTAAAAATACAATATTATTTTATAATTACTGTAATATTATTATAAAATATTTATCATAAATAAGTAATTCCAGAACTTTTTTATTCACAAATTTATTGTACAAAAATTCCTGAAGTTATAATCATTAAAATAATTATTTTAACTACATTATAATTTTACCAAAATTTTACTTCAAATTTAAATGTATAAATTACAGATTATGAATAATTATGTTCAATTAGAAAATAAATTTGAAATTAATATAATTAATTATTATCTGAAATAATTACATTGATTTCAAAGTAATATAACATTAATTACAGTAATTGATTTATTTTACTGAAAAAATGTAAATTATATTATAAAAAAACTTATGTTGTAACAATAACTATTTAGTGTAACTTACAATTAATAAATATAATCATTTATAATAATTTATAAAAGTGATACATTATGAACAAGTAATTACAAGAAATAAATATTTTAGTTTATTATATAAAATCCATGTAGTTATGGTCATAAAATTAATTGTTTTAATTAAATTATGATTATTCTAGAAACTTAAATAAGAAAATAAATTATAAATTAATTATTCAAGTATTTTAATTCTAACTTACAAAAACAAAAATTAATAACAATGATTTTATGTCCTAATAGAATAATAATAATTATTATAAAATTTTATGTTTTTATATTCAAAATTTTGTTGTAAATAAGTAAATAATGACTTATACAAACAATTATTTTAGTGTATCTTTGTTTTTAAATACAATAATTATAGCAACTTTGATCATTATTTTAAGATTATTATAAAATTCTGAAATAAAAATCGTAACTATAGAATAAAAATTTTAACTTTTCAATTAGGATACAAATTTTTTTAATATTATTATAACATAAATGTTGTAAATACAATAGTTTTTTTATGATTGGGAATTATCATTTTAATGAATCTGAAAATTTACTGTAATATCATTTATTCATTTTATTTAAGCATTAATACATAATAAGTAAAAAAAACTTATTATAATTTTTTTTAATTTGAAAAAAGAATTTATGATGTAATAAAAATTATATATTGTAACTACATAATTTAATATTCTAGTATACTGGAATGTAATTCTTACAATTATAAAAATAAAATTAATTCATTTAATTGTAGTAGCCATATTTTAAATTTTAAAAATACTAAAAATTAAAATCATGAATAATTAATCTGAATTATAAATTAAGTTTTTATTATAAATTTTTTAAATTAATTAATTATTATGATATGATAAGAATTATATATTAATTACAATAATTTTATTTTTCTTTAAAAAAATTTAAAAATTTAGTATGATAGTCTATTTTGGAATATATTTAATTTATTTTAAATTATAAGTTATTTAATGTAATGAAATTAATATAATTACAATAATCATATCTATGACTTTAATTACAATTAAAATATTATGAATCTTAAGTTTAATCATAAATCAAATTATTATTATAATCGATGTATATAAACATATGTTAATTGCGATTAAACATCACTTCGATTGTGATTAATGGGACTTTAAATGTTTACTCTTGGATGATAAATTCAACTCATATATAGATGTAAACCAATTTAGTCGTAGACTAGTCACAAGTTAGTCATAGGTGATTCAATTGATGTTAACATGATGTCACATTAATCGGAAAGGGCAAAAATTTAGTTGCAAAAACCAAATAGTTGCAAGTAGTTGTAAATGCGTTAGTCACATATTGGTGTTGGTCACATTTTTCTTCTAGTGAGAAATGCCATCAGCATCCATATTATGTTTCCTTCATCTACAAAGAGGTTGTGAAACTTGATATTCTTGTTTTCTTCGTCATCAATGAGGTTAGCATCATGCAATGCATATGTCGATACTTCTGTTATTTGGGGTGATACTATGGGTGAAGTTGAAGTGACTATAAGAAGCAAAGGAAAGCCTCTAGAAACAATTGACCTATACTTGCCACCATTTCCTTCAATTGTGCCATCAAAGTTATGCATGGGAATGGCATTTGAGCCCCTGTAGTGGAATCGGTGGCATACACTACATAACACATTTATTAATAAAGTAAAATGTTTGGAAATAAAAAGCAATAGGTTTAGAAGTCTATAGACAATCTATAGATCATTTCCCACATGCATACAGTTAATGGATGATTTGTTAAGTAACACAACTAGATAGCAACTAAATTTTACAAGTAATGTGTAAATAGGTGTTCACTGAAACAAGTCAACTGGGGTTCCAACAAGTAAGCACTAGGTGAAACAAGTAAACCATAGCTCAGAAGTACGTAGCACCTATACTTGAAACAAGTAAATTGGCAGTTCAACAAGTAACTAATAGTTGTTCAACAAGTAGCCAATACCTAAACAAGGAAGATAATGTCCAACAAGTAACCACTAGTTAAAACAAGTAAGGTAGGGTCCAACAAATAGCAAATCTATGAAACAAGTTTAGCAAATACCCATTTACTAAAACTCCAAGGAAGCTACTATCTAGCAAGGAGCCACTGCCTAAATCAGGTAATTTTGTAAATCCAACAATTAGTGCACAAGTAACCACCCATTGAAACAAGCGTCGACAAGTAACATGACATAAATTAAGAAGTACCTACTATCCAGAACAAGTAAGCTAATGGAGATCAAGTAAATATTACAAACAAAATAGTAAAAAATAAAAAGACATGCAACAAACATCCCCTACAAGTAGACATCAAATAGTTAATCAATGATAGCATGTAGCAGATTACATATAGCAAGTTATATCAAGTATAATATGCATTTGCAACGCATCAAGAATTTCAAAGTACAAGACAAATTACACCACAATTAAATTCTTTAGGCCTATAATACATAAAATAACATCACATGTAATGACTAGAACATCAAATAACAAATCAATTTTTGCTAGTTCTTGACAAATGCCTAATATGGTCACAAAATGATGGACTAGATTATAATGAATTGGCTTCCTATAGATCAAGGTCGAATAAAACTAAAATTCCAATTTTGGGCTAACTTCATTCAAACATGCATTCAAGTCCAATTCACTTCTCATTGACAAAAATAAACAAATGGTCATGACTTTTATTTTTCACAACCAATTGGTTTAATCACTTTACACATGTAGATGTATTTCACCTACTAGGTACATGAGACAATATACTAGTCCTTAAGTGATAATTTTAAAATTGAAGGCAATTGTTGAAGCTTTTAAATTCGTCATTGGAGTTGAAACTGACTTCTACAACAATAACAAATTATTGCTAATATTCTAGTCAACCCAAACATAAATCAAACACCATGGATATCGAGATTTTCAGTTTTGACAACATATTTGCACACAAGCCAAATAGGCAAGATGCCAAACCGAAAAACAAAGATAACCCCCATACAATCAAAAGAAAAATTCAAGCAATAGTTTGAACAAAATGGACATGTTCTTCATTTTCTTATCAAAAAGAAATCATGTAAACATACAATTGCCATCAAAAACATGCAAAAGCACTAGCAACTTAAGTTCAAGGAGTTTGAATTAGAAAGCTTAAAAAAAGACCAACAATACATAGGCACACAAGACAAGGCATACTAAAATCACCAACATCAACTATGTACATACACTAAAACTTGTGTCTAATTTTTTTAGTAAGATCAACTTACTTAACCTAATTAAAAAAATTAATGACCGATGAAAATAATGACAAATTGCTCATAAAAGGAAATCCCATATTAAGACCCCAAGCTACAACAGAAGTAGTTGGAGTAGGATAAATTGATGCATAGTTGTTGGGAGAAAAAGACCATCTAGGTTTAAATTGAATGACAACAGGCTGGTTCTTAAAACCTACATTCATGTTAAGGCCTTAGTCAAAATTGATGCCAGATTTCATTAGAATTTTTTGAGGGGAATCAACACACTAAAAATTTGATACATTAATGAAATTACTTGGTGGATGTGCATTTGCACATATAGTAAAATTCAACCAACCACAAGCTAATTTAAATTAACATATGAGCTTTGTTTTTTACATACAACACATAAATGTGTTGTGTGATGATTCAATTCACTAAAAGCAATTTTGACACCTCAAATGGAAAACATGGATATACATGCATGGCTGATCTCAAAATGTACATGAAAAGGACAAGGGTTACACCAAATGGAATTGTAGACTTTTTAGAATGAATCAACACATTTGACTCTAATAAATTATTTTATAATTACATATTGGATTTACATTAGCACTTGGAATTATTTTCAACCCTAAACCACAAGCCCACACAACAAAATAAAATGGCTTTGAACTTTTGTTTCAAACATGTAGAAGCAAATTTCAAATTCAAACCTAAGGAAATGGATTGCAAATGTAGAATGTGGACACTCATGACATGCCTCTATGTAAGAAAACATTAACAAATCAAAGGCTATGTAGTAAAACTAATTGTAAACTTCTTACAAAACCATCAACACTTCCAGGATCTAGGTTTTGTAATTTATATGTGTGTACATAGAACAGATTTGAACCAAATTTCTAGAAAATCCTAAACAAATTATTTGTGTTTTTGAAGTTTTGATTATGACACGAGGAAGGAAATTTCACAAGTCATGAATAAAAAAACATTTAGAACAAAAACCTAATGTAGACAATGTGGAGAATGCCATGGCTTTTCATATCTAGATTTGAAAAGCAAGGGCTATAGGTTAGAAGTGGTTATGGAATTTTTCAAGAATGGGTTCACAACACTTAAAATATGAAAATTAAACAATAGACATTGAAAGATGTGCATCTACATGTGGGAATCTAATTCATCAAAACAATAAAAATTGGACATGCAAACACACAAACAAAATTCAACCAACTTTACTTGAACTTGCCCAAGAAGGAAAAAAACGCCATCTCTTTTTCTGGTTTTTACATTTATTCACCAAAAAATCAATTAATTAAATTCCAAATGTCAACATAATTGAACAAAAAATCAAGTTGCAAGCCTTCTAAGTAACTGCACATGCACATGGACCAAAAGTTCAAATTCATGTTCAAAATGTAATAAACACTTACAAGTTGTGGATATTGATCCTTGTAAATTTCAACTAGCACTCCTTGTGATCACATTGCATCTTTTCTCCAACTTGGGCCTCTTGAACTAAAAAGAAACTTGCTTGAACCTTGAGCTTGTGATCCAATCAGATTCCATCAACTTCCCACAAGTTGGTTTGGCACAGTGAAAGGCATTAGTTTCCAAAAGTATCCCCAAATAGAAGGGGTGATATCTGCATCCACATGACGATACAAGGATATGGTTGCACAGGAAATAAAAACCACAAATGGGGCATGGCTCCACAAAACTCACTCTAAGGCTCCTACTACCATGGTAGGGAGATCCTCTACAGGCAATGGGGTGCTAGACACACCTGCTCCATTTGACATTAAATGTATCTGGCATAATAAACCTTGTATCCAGATCTTGCTAATGGTACCTTTATTATCGAGCAATTCGACTTCAACACTTAAAGTTCCCAATTGTGTCATTGTGAGGTCATGTTCTTTTTTACCTTCTTGGATTTTCCCACCTTGGTTGTCAATCAGAAAGGTTTGAAATTCAAAATCCTGCTCCCCTTTTTTCAAATCAATAATTGCTATTGTTGCCGTGGCCCTATGTTTTTCCAAAGCAATGGGATTAGAATCTTTGCACTTTGCTTGCCATACAAAAACCTCTTGGCGAACATTATCTTGATTTTTGCCCAAATCCAACAACTTGTGTTCGTCCTTCTTTAAGGACTTCTGCAAGTGAACCAAAGTCGCTTCCTAGGAACTCACTTCCAATTAGAGGCATTTCTTTTCCTTAAGCATAACCAACTTCTTTGGATTTTGGTCCTACCCCACGTTTTTTGCTTTTCCTAGCAACTTGTTCACCACGTCTACTATTTGTTTCAACAAGAAAAATTTCAATGTTTTCTTGCCTTCCACAACAAATCATTCTTCATCTTGGCCACCTTCTTCACTAAGTTGCATTGGAGTTTCATTTTCAAATTGTGTGGATTGCATTGGTACAATTGAATTCAATTTCAGTCTTCCACTTGGTGTAGGCCTTGTTGCCCTCTTCCACTGTTGTTGTGTAGTATGGTGGGCATATTGAACCTAATTCACTCAATTCCCTTCCGTTGAACTAACCAACCACGTAAAAAAACATTTGGGTAATCACTGTTGGGAGGAAGATGTGTGTAAACATCTTCATACAACTTGAAGAATGTTTCGTAACCCTTAATAATCACAAATTCATTAATGCTTACTTTCCAACCATCAGGTTGCCTCACACCAAACACAAAGGTGATTTCATCATCAAAAATCAAAGACACTATGATTTCCTTATGACCATTTAGGCCTTTACTCCCCAACCCTAGGTTTTCTACAAAGTCAAACATAGTCCAAAAAGAACGACTAAAAATGTGACTCACTTTGTGACATTTTTCTTTTTCTCTCTTACTAATCGCGTCTTCTCACACATTTTTGTTCTTCACACTTAATGCTACTCTCGTCATAAGCAACGCTATGTTTTTTTTTACATTCATAACAAACTACTAAACTTGATGCCCAGTGACAAAGTGATGCAAACCAAGGCATATGCTTCAACCCACTACTCTCACGTTGAAAAAAAACCTCAAGCATTTGTATGATCGAAATGAAAAAAAGAAACATATTTTATAATTAGATCGAAATTCAAACCTATGGTGTAAAGTGTGTGCAAGGAGCTTCCATTGATGCAAGAGTTGGCGCTAGGAGCTTGACGACAATGGCAAAGTCAGTTGCACCGCCATATAGGACCCTGATTCACAAGTGCATGGCCCCTTACACTAGGTGTTTTTCCTTGAACTTTAACGGGTGCATTTCCAAACCCTAACGTGTGGATCGTGAACTAAAGAAAATTTAAATAAGAAATGTACTTTACTTACTTATTTTGAGGGGGGAAAATATTAGTAGTGTCTAATTGATCATGTTTTCACCCCTGAAACCAAGGGCATTAACTAGATCTAATTGTTGAAATGCGAAATCTAAAACTTTTGCAAGAATACCCATACTAGAAAGTTTTGACATTAGAGAAGAAGCATCACACATGCCTATTCATGTTGTCAAAGGTTTTTTTTTATATCATTGGAGAGTTGTAACATCAATTAAATGATAATACTACTCTTGGGATCTCAATTTTCTTTAGAGTAAATGTTCCAACATGTTTTTATGCATATAGAAGATTCCAAAACATTAAGACATTTGCAACTTTCATTTATCTTTTGTTCTTTTGAGTAGCTATCAAAAGTGAATGCTCTCTAACATATATCATTGAACAAGCCAAATTGTAATTAAACAAATTGAACCTAGAAATCCTTGTTTGTTTTAGATTGATTCTTGAAACTATAACCAAAAGTGGCATTTGACCCACCAATCAAAATCTCACCTTTCGATGGATTATATGTAAACCTACAGTTACCTTTTTCCTAGGTTAATAGTTTTATCATGCCCATTCAAAATATCTAATTAAAATCTAGATCTTGCACAACATTTTATGCCCTTAAATTAAAGTATATGCACACACAATCCCAACATACCAAAGCATGTTTGGAATTTGCCAAATAACGCAACAAGGCATTGAAGGACCCACACATCCCACTAATATGCTATCCCATTCACTAAATGTTCCACCAATACAAGTCAAGCCACAACCTTGGCTTAGTGGAGCCTTATGTCCAATTTGTTCCATTCCATTATTAATCTAATAAGATCAGTTTTGTTGATGCAAATGACATAACCAAAACATATATTTGATGAAATGTTGTGTCCTTAGAATATGGAGTCCCTCCAAAATGCATGCTTTTAATATTTCCCTAAGGATAGTCTAGATTTTCTTAAACACTAAAATATTTCAAAAGAATTTTTCAAGCCCCTTCACCACCAATTAGCTTCTTTCAATGGCCTCTAGCCTGCAATCATAAACTAATTGAAAAAGATTTTTTGCAAGCCCTTGATGAATCTGCTTGTTCAAATATACATCATATTCTAGAATGTAAATACAAAACATGGAATTAGATACACATGGGTCCAAGCATGATTGTGTACACCTTTTGAAACATAAGGATTCACTCATATGACTTTCAAATTCACCTTTTTATCATTTTTCTTATGACATATTTTAGATTTCCCCTTTTTTCCATGTCAAATGAAATAATTTTGTTCCAAATTTTATACAAGATTCTAAAATATCTATGTTCAATTATGAAAGTAAGAATATAATAAAATTTATCCAATGTAGGCCATGTTCTATCAATGGCCCAAAATTCCCAAAAATTTCACTTTTTGAATTTTTTTACATTGCAATAGGGCACTTGGTTTTTGTCACACTCATATATTTTATGTACATTAGTACCTAAAGTGTTTGTGGTAAGAATCTTGTGCCCCAAAAAAATGTTTAAATATTCTTTATGAGTCTTTGAACCTTTATTTCCTCTGGAAACAAAGTCTCAAAATTTTAGAACTTGGTAGGAATTTTGAGACTTGTTCAAATTTGACATGCTATGCATACAATAATACCTTAGTAATGTATCTATCCATGAAGAAAATCAAACTTTCAATATGAATGTGCCATTAATTAGTTACAACATGTTTAAGTAAGCTCGAGTCCACTAGATCTAAAAAGAGACGGTCCTTTTTGGTACCCCAACCACGCTTTGACGCACATATGCACAAAGTGCATGCATATCAAAAAATTTGATTTAATAAACTTGTCTAGAGTTAAACATATTAAGAGCATGAACTAAAGCTAAATATGTGGTATAGTCATCCATATCAACCGTAACCAATCTCTAGATGAACACCAAAACACTATAGAAATAGACCACATAATGTCATTATACTTGCCAAAATGTTCAACTCGAAAGAATTGAAATGAAATAACCACCTCAATATTAAGAAACATAGAACAAACAAAAGCTAACCTTTGCATTTGCTACAACAAATAGCAACAAATAATGCTTGCCCATAGTAGCTTATTTCATATGGGTGAGCATTACATCCTTCATCAACAAAGGTAATATTTTTCTAACGAAGGTAATTTCAACTCATGATATCAACAAGTAGCAACAAGTAATGTTCACTTATAGGTAGAGGCCATTTAGTGTTCTTTAATTTGACAAAAACTTCCTTTGTTAAGAACATATGTAAGATAGATTAAACGTTAAAGAATAAGAGATTCCTTGTATAGATTCCCAATAAACTTGAAACAAAACAAAATAAATTTTTACAAGTTAATTGAAGTCTTGTGATCGAGTAGCCTACATTAGATTATGGGGCAAACAACTTGGGCAAATTTTATATAAATCAAAGGCTTATTAGATTCATCAAATGCAATGATTAGTTCTCTAAAAAAGTCCTTAAACTCCTCTCAATGTTCTCCAAAATGTATATGGGTTGACATTTTTTTAACATAGTAATGAACATATATAAAGTTGGGATGAACAATTGGGATTCCATAGTTCACATAGATTTCCATCTTGTTGTTTACAATAAAACACTATAATATGTGACTTTCTATGTGCTTGAATCCAAGTTGCAAATTACCAAGTTCCAACATTCTTATTTGCTTGTAAATATTGCATTAAAACATCAAGATGTCGATTAAGCCAAATAGTTGGGTTGAACTGCATTTGACTAGTTTTGATGGTTTGACATGTTAAACTAGCACAATTGAGAAAGAAAATTTCAAGCTATAATGCATTTGCATCTACTCACTTTGATTCTAAAGTTTTTACATTTTGAATGTTATTTAAAATATGTCATTTTCACTCTAAATTAACACTTTCAAATATTTTAAGGATAGTTTCCAATAATGGTGTAATAAAAGTGCAAAGCCAAACACTAGCAATTGAAGGTCAAGAAAACAAAATATGAAAGATGTCCATAATTGACAAAATGTGGCAAAATTGTTGTTAAAATTTTGGTTTCAAAATAATTTGATCATTGGATTTGAATGAAGATGATTTGGAATTATTTATAAAAACAAAACGATCAAAATATCACTAGAATCCAAATTTAGGTTCTTCAAAACTTATGTACCCACATGCTAAAACATGGAGTAACCCAAATGTCAAAGATTATTTAATAATGAGGTCAAAATTATGGATAACTTGATTTTCTTATGATGTTCATGTTCTTACTGCTCACTAATATTCTTTCCAGAACATCAATATTGTTCCATGTTATTTTCCATGTTTTAATTTCTTATGTCTTTCTCTACTATAATTGAAAACAAATATTAAAACTTAACATGTAATCATAGTCATGGTAGGCCCATAACTATTCTTGAATAATTTTGCAATGAATTCTTTGTGGTCATGTCGTGCATTTCAATTACATATTTTTGGACAATGGTCTATTCATGTTATGTTGCCAATATTAAAAACTAAAAGCAATTTGGATGCATTGAATAGAAAATGTTTATAATTTTCACTTGAAAGCCTAAATGAAAGTTCATTTAGATATGCTTTAATATGAGCCACAAGTTACAACCCATGTTGACCACATCCAACATAGATTGTTAATTATTTTCCCATCCCAAATTACATAAACATGAAAAATTGAACAATGTAAAAAATGACATGTTATTTAAATGTCATTACTTAGGCCTATCATGTTGTTTGGCCAATTGAAAACAATGATTTTTAAATTGGTCCTTTTGAAGGTGTATTTTCTAACATGTGGTGGAAAAAAAAAGAAAAAAAAAACTTTGGAATAGGACTCAACTAAGCTCACAAATGTGAATTGAAGTGAAATCAATTTACACAAATCAAGAGAAAGATTAGTGCAAATTGGAGTCAAAATGATGTACACATTAAATAATACGAGAAACATTATCACATGATTCATCACAACTTGGACTTGGGAATAATCATTATAATCTTCCTTATAATATGTTATGTAAATGATGGTGTAGATTATATCGAATTGGAAAAAATTCTTGAGATTCCCAAGGAGTCTCAAAACTTCTTGCTTTGTCAAGTTATGAATCATATAACTTCATGTGTTCATAATTCCTATGTATGAACTCTAATTTAAAAACCTTTAAAGGCTTTGTTGTATGTCTTACAGAGACCTTTCCAATGCTTTAATGAGGGCCAAATTGCACATGGCTATGTTGTTCCAAAGATATAAAACATTGCAAAATTATGATTCCCAAAATGAAATTTATGCATTTAAAAATATTGATTTTAACTTTGAGAATATCAAAACTCATTTTCTCATGCTTGTGAAAATGTGCTTAAGTTTTGAAGCACTTTGCTTGTTTATCCTCTATGTCATGCCTTAATCATGGTCATGAGTTGAAGGCAAGGTTGCAACAATTTGACTAATATATTTCATCCAAAATATGGTGTACA
>Ga0209611_10007097_pt1 | contig 18048 bp, 12 predicted proteins | sample S1TSphgellanicum_3_FD_187693 | JGI IMG/M metagenome (GOLD analysis project Ga0209611, IMG submission 187693) | Host-associated microbial communities from peat moss isolated from Minnesota, USA - S1T2_Fc - Sphagnum magellanicum MG (SPAdes) (version 2) | ecosystem: Host-associated > Plants > Peat...
TATCTACAATTTTGCGTTTCATTGTGGTTTCCTTTCTCAGATGCTATAGTCTTTCCCAGTTGCAGCAATTGTAAATTACCCAGGGTTTGGAGTCAAATATCACCCATATGGAAACAGGAACCAATTTTAGCAACCACCCGATTCTCAATTTAATGGCCAAGTATAGAGGAGACAGACCCTAATATATTCTCTGCCAGTGAAAATATCACATGCCCTGTTAGCTTTGATATTCAGAATCCACTTTCAGATATCAATTACCAAGTCTTCTGAATCTCTTCCTTCAGACCCCAGCCATAGAAGTGGTCGTAGAACTGCTCATATCAGAGAACACCACATTTGAGGAGGACTAACCATATAAGGTGCACCAACAATAGTAACCCTTGTCATGTTTCTACATTGGCAATACTTAATCATTGTACATGCTACCTTTGTTGTGACTCTGATTTGTACATTCTATATGTAACCTCTTAACAGTTGAACAAACTTCAAGTATTTGGAGTTCCTGCATGACCTGCTTGCTGTAATAATTGTCATGATTTTGTACTCGGATTCTCCGATAACCCAACTCAATAAACCCTTGTACACTGGATTGGAATATTCAGACCTGAAGAGCAGTCATTGTGCATCTTGCCATGAAGATTGATCAGACTCCACAGATATCTTTTCTTCCAAAGGAAAATTTGTGTGAGAAGTTGCAATATTACACTTTTCTGCAAAATCATCAAGCTGGAAAAATGTATGAAGCTCTGCAGATCAAAAACCATAGAAAAATGTGAAGTCCTGCACAAGGCTTTAAACTTTTGAAACAAACCAGCATGAGCAGCTACCAAAAGCCTGGCAGTAAAACAGTGAAAAAGATGAACCAAGGTTATGAACAAGTAGGTAACCCACAAAAAACTGATCGAGAAATCAGTACTATGGAAAGAAGTGGAAGCAAATTAAGAAAGGGTACACATGTTTGCAGCAGCAGGAGGCATGAAGAATTCAAGCAAGCCAGATTGCAAAAAACAGTGAGTGATGTCAAAGTTCAAACCAAATAATCTAATGCACCAAGCTGTCATCTAACCCTAAAGAAAATTTCTATTATGGTGGGACATGTGCAACTACATTCATCAAACCCAGTTACAAATCTCAGCAAAACACAGGAGGCATTCAAATCCCATCACAACCATGACAAACCAACAGTCACCATGAAAACACAGATTTTATGCAGTACTTGGCTGCAAAGAATTTGAAACTCAAAAGCTCACCGAAATTCTACATCCAAGAAACTGAGAATTTGAGCAAGTACCATCACATGGAAGACGATCTTGGCCCCAACAAGGGAGTTCTTAAACTTGATCTCAGGTTATGGTTTCCAGGCATGTTGTTCCCATCCAAATCCCAGGATTGGCTATTGATTACGTTGATTGAGATGTGCATAGCTGACAATTTGATGAAATATGGGAGTGGATGGATCATGCACTGGTGTCATCTACAAGACAATGACTGTGCCCTCCAACACCTTTGTTGGCTCTGCCCTTCAGGGTAGAGACATTGTGATGCACCTGTCAGTGGGCCAAAGTTTGGTGTCCCTACAATTTCTAGGGTCATGTGGAGTCCACTATAGAAACCTTTGGGGAATAACTCAAGGATCCACTTGGGCTTCACCATACCAGTTCCAGTTGTATAATGAATCATGCTGGATCTTAAATTTATTTTAAACATTTCTCAATTATAATATCCATCAATGACATCAAATTTCTTTTTTTAAATAAGAATCGGGATTTCACATTTCCAAATATCCTAGAAAATAATATCCATTAGATATTCAAGTCTGTTAGAACAACTCGAATAACAATGTTCAAAGTTTTCATTACATAACCTATATACAAAGGGATGAAATTATAAATTATAAATTACATGTTCTAAGGCTCGTCTTGCTCAAACTCACCTCCATACTCTTCTAGCTTTTCTTCAAAAGAAGCATAAGCTTCAATAAACTCTATCACATTAGAAGGTGAAAAACAGCTGACCCAAAGATCATTTGGCTAGTTCTAGGTCATATACATTAACTTATCTAAATTATCTATTGTAGCTTGCATCTCTTCAAATTCGTCAGTATCCTAATTAAAGAAAATTTCTTTTTAGTTCCAATTTGTGATCCCACAATCCCAAGGATTTGATCAACAAGGAAAATAATAGTTAGAAACAAGGACTCATGTTTTCCCCACCATTCCAAAAGACAATGTCCTTTGCATCAATTTGGTACCTTTGAAACATTCACAATTACTTAATCACCAACTCCTTCGTTGGTCCTAACAAGTCATCTTGAAAATGTCAAAACAAGAATCTTCATCATCCAACTAATTTGCTATAGTTTCAAATTCTAATACAAGGTGACGTACATGGTGACATTCAATAGCAATGTAACAAATACCATCATCTATCATAATCTTCCACCATAGAAACAACTTTTTTTTTTATCAATAAAAGAAGAAACCAACCTAAGGCTCTTAAATTTTGGGTTTAACATTAGAGATTTAACATGTTATAGGTTTTTTTCTTTTCATAAATTTTCCTTACGAATGAAAGAAAACCATTTAAAACATCACAATGTACTTGTTTTATGATGTTGGAAGTAAGCATAGACAACTCCAAAGTCACAACCACATCATCTTCTATCAAATTAACCATAGAGGGTGTCATTCTAGATTTTTTTAAATTTCAAGACCATGGTAATTATTGCATGCAAGGCATCATAAAATATCAATGCTCATGGGATTGGTTAAGCACACAAGTATTCAAAATTGGAAAAAGAATATCAACAATCACTTGAAAGACATCCCAAGTTAAAAGTGAAGGCACATAGTAATCTTTTCTAATGTTTAACACTATAACATAAAACAATTACTACCCCAAATTGCAATGCTTCTTGAAAACACTATGATCTTATTTGCAAACTTGCAGGAATAGATCAAGTATCAAAAAAAAAAATTGCAAATTCCACAAATAAGAAAACTTACACAAACAAAAGAAAACATAATGTTTAAAAACAAAACTAACCTAGTTTTCATTAGAATGTTCAATGTTCTTGGCCTCAAACTAGCTTTAATGTAAGCCTTATTCCATTCCTAAACACATATTTAATTACTTTTGGACATTACAAAAGTCCAAAAATACCATTAAGAAATTTTAATAGATCAAAACATTACACATTTCAATTATAATTACGGCCTAGTGGCCACCAAGTTGTGAACAACACCAAAAAGAGGATCACCAAGAGTTTTTCATACAAAATTTCAAAATAATTAACTTATCATTAAAGGAAAATCTAGAAAAAAAAATCATTATTACAAACCTATTTATTATAAACTTGAAATAATAGTGTAAACCTTAAAGATTACTTCAATTCTTAATATTGTTAGGTCTTTTGTGATTGCCATGGTCAAATATGCAACTACATCGATGCCATCTTGAAATAAAAGTTTGAATAGCTAGCATCACTTTCTCCCTTTCAAAGCCATAAACAACATCATGTAATCAGCAAACAACAATTCAAACCAACAGCAAACAAAACTTAGTACTAGAAAATCGAAACACATAAAATAATTTTTTTTTAAGTTATAAAAAATTGAAAGATATAAACAAATGAAATGAATTTTCTAAATGGATCACATTCAAAGTGCATACCTAAAGGGGGCTAAGTATTCTAAACATCCTCATTGTAATTGTTCATACATTACATGAACCAAGAATAATTTCACAAATAAGAACTTAAACAAGGTTTTAAATACTTGACCATGATGTCATAATGGACTCGAATTGCACTCACCAATGGTAATGCAATCAAAACTGACCACAAATGAGATGCCATGTCCAATCATTGCACCTTATTATTTGACAATTCATATATCTCATGAAGGTTTCAATAAAGAAACCACTTCACTTTGGATTTTGAAATGTTTTGTTGGGTTCATTGTCAAGAAACAACAAATTTGCTCTTCCTTTTCATAAGGTAACCCATAACAGGCATAATACACCTATTTCAAATCCTTTAGATAATAAAATGACTTGACCATAATTTCACTAAAATTCCTAGAATATTATTCACATCCCCAAATGAACATGAATTGGTCCATAAATGTTTTTGGCATCAACAAAGGAAAATTTCAAACACGTTTTCAACTTTCAACTTTCATATAAAACCAAATTGCAACATAAATGTTTTTAAATGCTACAAAAAAAAAAGTTCCACTCTAATTTGTGTTTCCATTTTGCTTTTGTTAGTATTTTTAATGAATATTTGAGCATTCTTGTGTAGAATGACACATTATGGAAAATAACACATGACCCCATTTATGTTAAAAATTAACATTTGTTTAGGGTTGTAACTTGTGAATGTGGACAAGACATTGATGTGCTTTTGATTAGTGTAGTTGGTTGCATTTTTTTTTGGAATTATATCAACCAAGAATAATTTTCAATCTAGGCCTTAAAACAAGGGAGTAAGATGTAGGTGTTTGAGTATGGGCCAAAGTCCTTGATCATACTTCAAAATGCCATAATTTGTGTCACCATGAGAATTCCATTTAGGTAAAAAAATGACATACAAAGGATTCACTTCATGGGGCATTTTAAAGTAAATCTTAAGACTTGAAGTTGAACACACCTCATCTTCCTCTACCATATTTAAAAGATAAGAAACTAATAACTCCACATCTTTTGTAACCTTGGCAAAAGGAGAACCCATTGCTCCACTCCCCTACATTGAATCAAACAAGATATTTGGAAACCTAGGAATAACATGTGGAGAGCATGTAATTGGTAAATACTAATGTTCCAACACTATATTATATCTAGAATCTGTTTTTTAACATATAATTTTGCAAAGATTAAATATATCTTGAAATAACTACATGAATAAGATTAAAATTCAACCAAAATTCCATCACAAAATATAGATTTACACAGTTATGACTATGTAGTAATTCTATAATAGATTCCAATTCTCATATCAAATGAAAAAAACAACAAATTGCGCTAAAAGAACATAGAAACAAAAACATATTAGAATAATGTTGTTTTCATGAAAAACTATCATCTCCTTGAGCTCTTCTTCTCTAATTTCAATGTCCATAAATCAACTCAATTCTCCTCCCATAAAGCAATTTGAATTCAATGTCAATAGTCCTAATCCTACTTAGTCATTCTCTACTTATGTCCACCTTGTCACTTACTAAATTCAATGTCAATAGTCCTAATCCAACCTATCCAACAAGGAGAACATAGTTCATGTTCACCATTTCCATCCATTCTATCCAACAAAAATAATATAGTTCTACCCTTAATAATAATCCACCACAAGCTTAACACCTACATCTCTAAGGGGAATCATCTACCAATAATGTATTTTCAAGGTGAGTATAAGGATGCCTACAAAAAAAATCATTAAAATTCTTATGGAAGAAAAATTGGCATGATTCCAATGAAGAATAGATTTAGAGAAGGATCTAGTAGGTAATTCCCCAAAAGAAACATGCAAAGGATTCACTCAAGGTCGCCTTTATCATCATAATGAGGAGAATTAAAACTTCTGGAAGTAACTAATTGAAGATCATTGGGGCCCTTCTAATCCTCTTGAAGGAAGTAGGTAGTGTCAAAATGAAATTCTTTTCTTTCAAGACATCAAGGTCCTAGTTTAATCAAGATGGTGATTAGAATGGCTTTTCAATATGCATTTCAAATTTTAACCAAGAATCATATTTGAAACTTTGCATTAAAAGAAAAGATTAAAATCCATTATATAGCCAAGGAGGCAAACCCATTTCTAATATGGATATCCCTTCGAGGGCAAAATGTTATCCTTTGGCAAGAAACATTTCATTGACACAAAAAAGACACTAAAACAAGAAAAGGGGAAAATGTTATGAGTGGTAAATTTCAAAAAAAAATTCAAATTAAAAGTTGATAACAATTATGTTTAATGACATGAAATTTTTGGGTACTCAATCTCAAACACCTAGTGGCCACAAGGCAATTCACTCAATTTTGAACACTTGGTGGTCGCAAGGCTATTCATTCAATTTTGATTGCTTGGCCATGCAATTTGGCAAACATTCCTTGGGTTGTACCACTAGGAACCACCTTATTAAAATCATATGAAAATTGGACCCAATTTTAGAAATAAAATTTCATCTACTTATACATTGGTTTATTTGATTGGACTACATGGGCTATGTTTTCCCCACCTATGCACACACTCATGAAAAATAATGAACACCCAAAAATCTATAATATGCATTAACATTTTGACTTTTGGACCATTTCTAACCCAATTCCTAACTTTTTTCTTTTAAGTGTCCTTACACTTACACATTAAATATTTTTTCTTATTTATTTAGTACATGCACAAGGGAATGATCCAAACTAATAATTAAAATAACAAGAGATGAAAATAGTTATCATTTTTGTTTTCAACATCAATGGCCCTTTAAGATTTCATGATCGTGATTTCAAAAATTCATAGTTAAATGAAAATTGATTCAATCAATTTTCTATAAAAGACATCAAATAGGTTGGCATTTGAAGTACTCTTAAAAATCAACATCTAAGAAAATTTTCAAAAAATAGATTCCTTTTGTGTTATTGATAAAAAAAAATCCCTCGTGTGATATTCCTAAAACTTTTTCCTTATGCACTCATTTTTCACAACAAAACACATTTTTTTGTAATTTAATTAGATTTTTGAATTTTACATGACTTGGGTAAACTTTTGATAAATAATTTGGAATGAAAAGTTTTCTTTGTGTGAGTCTTATGTTGTCCTGAAGTTGGATGGGTTTTAAAAATTTGAGGCGTGACATTCCTAATGGTACCACCCAAGGATAAGTTTGCCCAATTGATTCAATTTTGAATGCCTAGTAGCTACCAATCAATTCATTCAATTTCAAACACCTAATACACCAAACAATTCATTCAATCTCTAACAATTATTAACTGCCAAAAAATTCATTCAATTTTGAATGCCTAACAACCACTAGGTGATTCATTCATTTCCAAATGTTTAATGATTATTAAGAAATTCATTAATTTTCCAATGTTAAGTAGTTATTAGGCAATTCATTTAATTTTCAATGCATGGTGGCCACCAAGAAATTCATTCAATCCCCAACACATGGCAACCATTGACAGGCCTTCAAGCTTCTCAAAAGACCCAAAGGTGTGTCCCAGAGTGAAACAATGGAAGAAAAAGAGAATTGGGGCACACTTTTAACTTGTAACATTTCAGGGGTAGGAAGGAGTGCTAGAGCTTCGGAATGGGATTAGGACAAATTTAGAATTGAGAGTTCAAGATGAAGTCAACTTGCACAACCAAGAAAAGAGGATGGTTAGTGCAAGTTGAATGGAAGTGGTGCAGCAAACTTAATAGGGACAACTTCAAACACAAGCTTTACATGGCCCACAACTTTTGGGAGGAGGCACCACTCCTCTCCCTATAGTATATTTTTTGCCTTTCCACAAGGACTACATTCAAATGTCACTTTTCCCCAGGATTCCAAAGTGGGAGTCCCAAAATTGGGACTCTTGTTGTCCTAAAACTTTGGATGTTCTTATCTTTTTCAAATCAAGTATGTTTTGAAAATACAAGGGCAATATTTTATAGCCTTTAAAATGATCTTTCTAAAAATGTATAGCACACCTCAATTGGACCTCATTTGACCCTTATTTTCAAGGATTTGTGGTCGGGAATCAAATTCTCAATTTGACTCATGCCTTTTCTTTTGATCATAATTCATGCAAATTAGGTCTTAACGAACAATGTGAGGGCATTTTAAGCATCTATGCTTCAAGACCTTTCTAATGATGTCATGAGGGCACAATTTGGTGTTTATTTGCTTTTCCAACCAAGGTTCTGAATATTTGTAACTCCCACAAAGTGGGAGTGCACTTGGGAGTCATTGGGTTTCATCCCTTGCACTCTCCTCCATTTGTGAAAGTGTGTTTCACACCTAAACACACTCTTGGCTTCATGGGCCCTTGCAATTCACATTTAGTCACAAACCTAATGTTAGGGTTGTGACAACCACCATATGATTCATTCAATCTCGAACACCTAGTAGTCACAAGGTGTTTCATTCAAAATCGAACATCTCATAATTGCCTAATGTGTCATTGTTAATTGAATGTTAAATTTATCAATAATATAGCCAATTACTTGAAAACCATTAAGGCTTAAGCTTAATCATGCACATGTAATGCAATCCTGAAAAAGATTTTGTAAAAGTGTAATCTATTGGAAGAATTCATAAGGATGATAAAAATATTTTTGATTGTAAATTAAAGTTTTACAACCAAATCAAAATATTCTCACATTTTTTTCATATTGAGCCATTAGACGATTTCTACAATGAGATATTGCACATTCCATTCCCAATAATTGAATTCATGAATATCCTTTACATTTAAAACTTGGATCCAATGCACATGGAAGGTCAACATTTCTCAATTCCTTATTGCCCTTTCTCTCCAATTGCCTTTGAGTAATGGATGTCAATTCTAAACCACATGATAATGCAAGTGATGTTAGTTAAATAGATGAATTACAAAAAGCCAAGATTTAATTGTTAGTCGCCTTGGCCGTTTGTTCAACTTTGGGGAATTGCACAATGCATTCATTTGCATTGTGCTATTTTGCCATTTCATCATTTGAATCTATGATGACTACATTGCGTTGACATTTAGTACCCTTCTTTTTCAAAGTATAGTTTTTATTAGTTGTCACCTTGTTATTCCTATTCATCACAAATTTAACATTTCATGATTTAATAATGGAAATTGTGCAAAATTTGTTCATTCATAATTTATATGTTTCACACACTAATATCATGCATTGAAAACACATTTGACACACAAATTTATAAAAAGATGCAAAATTCATGTGACATTTGTTCATTCATAGGTTTGTATTTCATCCGTTAACAAATTTATTTGAGTGTCAAATATATTTTTAATGCATGATAATTATGTGTAAAATGTACAAACTTATGAATGAATGAATTTTGCATGATTTTCATTATTAATTTGTTGCATACTAAATTTGTGGTGTTATCATTCCTAACATAACCTAGGTTCATCTTATCCACCTTTGGTGAAATTTTTGGCACCCCACCCTAAAAGGCTACCTCCTCTCTTGTTGGTTCATAGGGTGTGGTTTTGCTTGATCTTTTTTCCTTCAAAACAATGTCATCATCTACTTGAGCTTTTGATGTGATCATAAGTGTCCTTGGAGTTGCTTTTGTTCTTGTATTACTTGTTGGCAATTTTGACAACATTCAAAGATAAACAAATGCAATAATTTCACACAGATTCCCTTCCAAGTCATCTAAAACAATTTCTAACACCTTACATTTCTTTTTTTCCAATTGAAACACAATGAATTTATTCATAAAGATCATATGAAATTTAATAACAAATGGAAGCATTCACGAATGGTATCTTTCAATGATTACATTTACAAAGCAAGCATATGTGACAATTCCTCCATTAAAAACATTGAGGCAAACCATTCAATCATTGATTATTGGTTCCAAATCTTTTTGAACTCTTCAAGGCAAATCTCAAATTTTTACAAGTGTTGATATTCTAGGAATTATAAAATTCCACTCTCAATCAAGGAGGTCAATTTCTTGTTTTGAAAAATATCATCATGCACATTTGTTCCACTTTACATTACTATACCAAATACACATATGATAACATGGGTTTTTTCATGGAGCTTCTAGAGTAACTTGGAACTTCAATTCTTCCCCCATGTATTACCTAAATTCCATTTGTATCCATGAACCAAAACTTTGTTGAGGCATAGTTTGAAAAGTTAAGAGGATTTCAAAGCAAAGCAATGTTTTAACTTTCGCTTATTTAAAAAGAAAAAATCAAATGGGAAATTCTTTTTGAACCCAACTATAGATTGGTCAAAACTTGTAACTAGGAGCTAAACGGATTACTTTGGAAAAGGATTGCAAGTCCTTTTTCCCAAAACTAATTTTTACATGCAAATGAATTTTTCAATGAATTTTTTTATAACTTGTTCTAGAAAATATTTAAACTTTCCTCAATGCAACACATTTTTTTGTTAGTCATTATTGAATAAATATGAATTTTTAAAAATGTGTAGGTTCTTTACACATTCAATGTTTCATTTTGGAAAATGATCAAAATTTTAAGTCATCACCAAAAATTAAATTTTCACATTTTTTAGTTTTATTATATTCTAAGCTATAACTTTTTTAATACATCATGTACATTACAACCCATTTATACATGGTAAAAGACTCTTGCAACTCTAAAATTTTGAAGCAATTTTGAAACATTCTTTGAATTATTAAAGTTTTAGAATTCCACATTTTAAAAATTACAAATGTTTTTTGAATGTGGCTAATGCATTTTTATCATCTATATTTTTTTCAATGAATTTTAAAAATTATATGAGTCCTTTTGATAGTCCTTTGCAAAATTGACTTCTTTTGATGCAATAGGTGTCCATTTTCAAACATTATAAATTAAAACCAAAACTTAAAGTTGGATCAAATGAATTTTTATTCTAAATTCCTTAACATTCATATGAGGGAAAATGAATAGCTTGCCATGACTACTATGCTTTTAAATGGTAATAATTTTTTTTTTGATTTTGATTGATTATGTTTAACATCTGATGCCCTTTTTGGCTCCTAGTTATAGGTTTTGACCCAAAACTAATGGTTTTTATTCTTTCAAGAATGAGAAGCCACATCCTTTTATTCAAGGTGAGGGTAGCTCAAAAACACAAGGGTGAAAACATTCAATGTTGCTTGAAGGTCAAGGTGAGAAAAATTCCACAAAATAATGAATTGAAAGGTTTTTTACCATAGTTATAAATGAAACATGTTATACAATAATTTTGGTAGATTGTAATATTATCTTAATTTTACACATCTTTGGTGATATACTAAAATTTTGGAACTGAATTTTGGACTTTGATATATTGGATATTTAAATTTTTGAATTTTTGATTTTGGATTTTTGGAATTTGGATTTTGCACTAACTAATGGGAATGTTTTTGGCCAATGATGAATCAATGGGTTTCTAGGGCTTGAAAAACTGAATGTTTTTGTAATCTTTTATACATTATTTGTCTTGTCAAATTTTTAAGATAAAAGCCATTCCATATATTTTGTGGTCAATGGAATACTTAGAATTATAAGCAAGTTTTTATTTACATAAGTTATTTGGTTTCTTGTTTATATTATTAAACTTAAAACTATTTTCATATATTTGTTTTGGACATTTGTAGACTTAACTACAGTTGTTAATATTATTGTTATATTTATTTTGAATTATTCTTGTCTTTTTACAATTGTTACAACTTTTAAATTACCTTTTATTGGTTTTGAACTCTTGATAGTTAAAGTGGTAAAACTAGAAATTTAATAAGCCTAGACATTAACACTAAATTGTAACTCTAACACTAAATAACATTAAATTATTTTTCAAAACTTTAGTATCATAAAACTAACCATTTACATTGCCATTGAATTGGAACCACCCAGCAAAAAATGTTAGCGCTGCAAAAATTAATCCACCGATTGCAGTAGAATAAAGTTGTAACTCACTAGTTATTCTAGATGCTCGCCAAAATTGAAAAAAGCCTGAGGTTATTTGTATTCCCTAAAAACCTCCGCCTACATTTCCATTTAAAATCTCCTGACCCACTATTGGCCAAATAACTTGAGCACTAGGTTTAATGTGAGTAGGATCACTCAGCCATGCTTCATAGTTCAAAAAACGAGCTCCGTGGAAGTACATATCGCTTAGCCAAATAAAAATGATAGCTAATTGACCATAGTGGGCACTAAAAACTTTGCGAGAAATTTCTTCTAAATCATTGGTGTGACTGTTGAAATCATGAGCATCAGTGTGTAAGTTCCAAATCCAAGTGGTAGTATTGGGACCTTTAGCTAAAGTCCTTGAAAAATGTCCTGGTTTAGCCCATTTTTCAAAAGAAGTTTTTACATGACCCCTTTCCATCAAAATACCATTCATGTTTTTTATTTAACCCAAATTTAATTTAAAACCTTAACTTGAATTCACAATTCTAGATGAACTTTAAAATATTTTGAGCCACAAAAAAAAAACTTTAGGTTGCAAAAAATATTTTTTATTTGTAATAAGTGTGAAAATTGTGTCAATAGCTAGATATAACAAATCATTATAAATTCTCTTTTGAATGACAAAAAATCATAGATAAAACATTATATAAAGAAGAAAATTGATACCAAGATTAATATTATAAAAGCTATAATTACATTAACCTTTACAAATTAATTTTAATTTCAACATTGGCGATTGTTTATTTGATGCAATTATTTATTTATTAAATTACTAAAAAAATTCAAACGAAATTTGAAAAAAAATGTTTCATTTAAAAAATTGTTTGGATTTGAAACATTAGAAACAATGGAATGGTGTGCAAGAGAGTTGACTATTGAGTTTTTACGGTGGAGAAGTAAATGATGAAGAATCATACATACAAAAGATGCCAATGTTAATATTTAATGGTGGATTATAGGGAGATTTCATTGTAATATTCTGGATATCATGTTATTTACAATGTTTAATTCAAGTTTGGAACAAAATTAATTAACAAATAATGATGAAAGTTGGAAATAATTATGATAATTAAACTTTGAATATAATATATGGGAATAATCATTTGAACCTATAGATTTAAATTCATTAAAAAATATGATGTGTTCAAATGTTCATAAATTACTTTGTAAAAAAATTGAAAATTGTCAAGTACTTAATGAATTAAATAATAAGAAACGTGTGTTTGATGTTAAACCTAAAAGGTTTAGATGAAATTTTGATTTGGACAATAATTTACGAAAAATCATGGAAATGCATTTTAGTTGGATGCCACATGCATTAACATTTATTCATATGTATCCAAATTTAAATATCACACCAGCTCAAGTTAAACAGAATAAATTTGATAAAAAAATTATGTTGATTAATGATATAACATGTTGATAAATTTGTCCCATTAGTGAAAAAATCCAGCTTCAACAACCAAAAGAAAGGAAAACCTTGACCAAAAAAATGAAGAAAACAATATTAAATATAAAAAAGATATAGAAGACATTGTTAACATGCATGCTATTATTGTAAATATATATTTTTTTCATTTCAAATTTATCTTGTTTCTAACTTATATTTAAAAAATTACTAAATGATAAAAAAAAAGAAAAATAGAAGGTCTTATATTTATATGTAATTCTTGTGAAAAAAATTGATTGTGGCAAACAATTGAACATGGCTTTACATGAACATATTACAAATAATCAATCAAACTTTAATTTGTTATAATACTAAATAAAATTGAAGAACATTTGATTGCACCATGTCTTGCATTTGCACAAATATTGCAATTAAAATGGTATAAACAATATGGAATGCATGGAAGCACTATTAATGTCCAATTTTTTAATATTTGGTACAAAGTATATTGCCATGAATGTCGTATGATGATAGTTCAATTGCACTATTTTTGAAAAGAAAATTAGAACACAAATATATGTACATGTTAGGTTATGTTCATCCTACCATAATGATAAAGGATTTATAAGAACTTTGCCAAACTCCATTATGTAAAAGTGTAAAAATTTCAATTAGACCAAATTGGTAAGATTTAGTAAAATTAGCAAATGCAAATGAAACTATATAGTTGGCAAAAACAAAAAAAAAACAAAATTGATGAAAATTTGAAAATAAAAAAACTATAAACATTTGAAGAAGTAGTTGATGAGGATTGCATAGACACATTAGTGCAAAATATTTTAAGTCTTGACTTGTTATTGATGACAATGACAAGTCAATAACAATAGTTTTTGGAAAAGGTTTTCAACCTCTTGGATTATTTTGTGATGCACTTTCTAAAGAATATAGTTTTCCAACATTGTTTTATGGGCATCTAAGACCATCACTCGCAAGTTCTTATCAAAAGATTATGCAAGTAAATCCAACTAGTATAAATAAAAAGTTTGCAATATCATCTAAGTAATATATAGTTATAAATCAAAATTTTATTTCATTTTATATTATCTTGTGCATGGATTTGTATTCGTAAAGCAAAATTGTTAGATTGTGTTCAAATAACTAGTGATGTTTTAACTAATGTGAATCTAGATAAAATATTGAAATTAAATTTGTTTTTTAAAAAAAAATTATAAAAGCATTTTCAGATTATTTAGATCGTCTTCGTAAAGATGTGTTTATGATAATTAAACAACTTGGCCCATCAACGTTCTTTGTGATGTTCATAATAGGTGTAAACAATTGAACAATTCTTGTAAAAACAATAAAAGAATTATATCATCAACATATTGATGAAAATATAGGAATAAAAAAAGTTGATTACAATGTTAAGGAACTTGTTAGAAATTATATTGTCAAGTGTGCATATAATGAATAGTTTTCATAAACTTATTTGACATATTTATTTGGTATTTGGTAAGGTGAAAGTTATTTTTTCATAACCAAATTTTAATCATGGGGTTGCCTCATGATCATGGATTATTGTAATTAGAAGATGTTCTTAAATGTTTTGTTTTGAAAAATGAGAAAATTGAATTTTTTTATATATAAATATTTAACAATTGGTCAAACAATGCTTTCAAATGAAATTCATAATATGCAAATACATCAACATAAAATAACATGCAGAAAAAAACATCAACCAATTTGATGATTTCGATATCCAAAACCACCAATGAAACATATAAAAATATTATTGCTTTTAGATGAACAAAATTGTATGCCAAACCATGGTGAAATTAGTATTCAAATTTATTAAAAAAAAAATTAGCACAAGATTAGGGGAACCTTTTTTTAAAATTTTTTTTTATTATATTTAAAAAAAGATGAAGAAACATATCCTTTTGGATTACAATACACAATACAAAAGCCAAATTTTAAAAAAAAAAAATCAAAGTATACACATACAAATGCATTTGGCATACATGCAAGACCCTTGTGGGGAACAAATATAGACGCACAATATATTTTAGATCCATATGTAGCAACATCATATTATACTTCTTATTTAACAAAAACAAATAGATTTGTAACTCAAGAAATGAAAAACATATTAACATGTGTAAACATGAACAAAGATAAACATTTAAATGCATTAAAAAGTTAGGAAATGCATTTTTAAATGCACAACAAATGTCTATACAATAAGCTATCCATCATTATCACGATGACACATGGTGTAAGTTGTCCAACCATTTTGTGACGTGTCTGTTGAAATAAATGGTTACATTCAAACTAACATTTTGAGTAGTGGTCAAATGATTATTATGTCGATTTGACCAATGATTAATGAATTAGAATATGACATGTGTAATTGGAAAAACATTTCAAATGTGTTCCATTTGACTAGTGGTCAAAAATATTGCTAATCAAATTTACTTGTCAAAAGTGCAACCCTAGAGTTGGTAAGAAAAAACTTTATCTTAATCAAAAGGAGATTGTTAAAATTGATTTGGTCCAGATGCCTAGAAGGTTTTTTTTACCCTTGTCATTTTGGGGTTCTGTTTTACTAGAAATTTTAGTTTGAAAAACCTCAAATTTTAGTAGTGATATAACATTATTTATACCATTATACCATTACAAGATCATTTCAATTTATAAACACATGTCAACAATAAGATAGAGCATTTGTATTATTACCACAAAACATAATACAAGGCTTATTTTTAAATTTTACAAAAATTCATTATAAATCATTAGTTGATAAATATATCAATCAAGATGAAGGATTAAATGATTTATGTTTAACATACTTTGTAGTTAATTATGATACAAAAATAAATAAAAGATGCACTAAAAAATGAAATAACTTTTTGGGTTTCATTCAATTAGCATAAAAAAACCAAAAAATCATTTAATCCTTTCAAAAATCAAAACTTAAATTTCAAATTAACTATGGTTTGTCGAAAGTTGCTTATATGGAACAAGAAAATGACATAAAACAAAAAAAAATTGATATTGAATGAGATAATTTAAAATCAAAAGTTTAAAGAATACACAAAAATTCAACAAATAAATGGATAAGAAAATAAAATTTCAAATGAAATAATTGATAAAGCAAGTAATCCGCATAAAAATACATTATTCACTAATACCAAAAAACTTGAACGATGTGATGTATTGTACACAATCAAAAAATATAAATGTTAAAAAAATGGTTGACACATAATGTTTTTCAATGAACAAACAAATTCATGACATTTTGATCATGTATGAGACATTTGAATAACGAACAAAAAACTATTGTTGAAAATATCTTATATCAATAAATCAAAAACCTACAAAACCATTTCACATTTTTTTAATAGATGGTGCAAGGATAGGGAAAACTTTCACCTTCAAGCTAGATGCACAAATGAGTGGTTCAATTTTGTGACATTTTTTTGGTTTCATGTAGTATCGATCTTGTTTTATTGTCTCTTAGCAAAACATATAGTGTCAAAATTTCCAATTGGGACTTGGTTTTAGATTATCAACTTGATTATGAAAACATATGTACAATCATTTCTTGCAAAAAATTCATTCACTTATGGACTTTTGAAATTAAAAAATAGGGATTCGTATGTTGACTAGAGGTTTACAAAATTATGATGTTAACATAGAATTCCAAATTAAATGGTTTTGAATGATTAATTATGTCAAATTTTATTATTCAAAGAACTCATATTTGAAAACCTTATTTTCAGAACTTTAACCATTTCATAGTATTGGAATTTTATGTTTTCAAAATTGGCTTTTATTTTCATAAGTCCCTAATTGTTATATATTTTCACCAAAGCCAAGGTTTTTGAGGTATCTACTTGGGTTTCCATTAATATGGACTTAATTTTTTTTGATACACGGATTTTATTATGATTTAACCAATGTTACCATATTAAAAATTTGATTTAACACTATATATGGACTTTGTGTGGACTTTTTTTTTGGCCAAAAATGAGCCATTCATTAGTGCATATGCCCCTCATGTGTATTATACAAAACATGTTATGATATTATATTAAGCACATTACAAATGTCGATCCTTTGAAACCAAAAGTCATAAAATTAACATACACAAGGAAAGTAACATTAGTGGCACAATAATACATTTTGCACTTGCAATTCCATTAAATAAAAATCTAACATAACTTAATGCATCAAGTGATGAAAGACATTACATTTTTACAAAAACATATGATTAATTTTGTTTGCTTGTTATAAATGAAATATCTTTAGTCGACGATAGAATGTTAACTTTCATTAATCATAAACTATGTATCATAAAACAAGTCCATAATAAATTTATCTGTGGGTTAGATATAATAATGATTACTATCTTTTATCAAACACCCCTTTTTCAAGATTCATGAATTTCCAAACCAATAACCAACATTTTCAATACATTAAATTATTCATCAAAATATGTACAATGTTATGAATTATAAGAAGTGATGTGACAAGATAATATAAATTTCATTAACATACTAAATAGGTTTAGAATTGTTTCACAAAAAATTAAAGATATAAAATTTACAAACAATAATTGTTTGAAAACCCCACTAATGGACAACACTTTACCATATTTCTTTTACAAATATATTAAAACAACTATGCATAACAGAAATGTATTTTGGAACAAATTAGATTAAACATTCACATTCTTAACATGTGATGTTCATGTTAAAACATGCTATTCTCATTTTAAATTATCACATTTGCCATTTCAACATTAAAAAAAATTATTTAAGAAAAAAATGTTGGTGGAATTATGTGCAAGGAATTATAAAACATCAAATGGTCTTGTAAATGGCATTGATATAAATTTTGAAGATTTTACAAAAAAAATTCAAAATATGTAATCTAAATACATTTTTGTAATCTTTGAATCATACATAATACACGAATTCACAATTTACAAATCTATAAAAAAATTCAAAACTTAACAAAAAATGGGT
>Ga0209611_10007099_pt1 | contig 18043 bp, 12 predicted proteins | sample S1TSphgellanicum_3_FD_187693 | JGI IMG/M metagenome (GOLD analysis project Ga0209611, IMG submission 187693) | Host-associated microbial communities from peat moss isolated from Minnesota, USA - S1T2_Fc - Sphagnum magellanicum MG (SPAdes) (version 2) | ecosystem: Host-associated > Plants > Peat...
ATCGAAAATCTAAAAAGGTCTCAAGCCCCCAAATTTATTTGTGGCATAAATCCAAAATCTACAATCTAAAATTTTTTACTCAAGCCCCAACATCGACGGTATGGGGTCAATCTAAAATCTAAAATCCAAAATTGTTTGACTAGTGGTGGATGAAAAAGCAAAATAATCACTCCATATCTCCCAAACTTATTGCCTGCTAAAATCCAAGAATGCCAGGTTTTTAGATTTTGGATTAGAAGAGGGATTAATTGTTTCTACCCCCACTGGCTTCCCTCTCCATTAGGTTCAGTCAATTCACGATTTAGAACTATGCCAGAAAAAAATTGCCGGACATTTTTTTGTTGTCTGCTATTATTACGTTTGACCTGTAACTAAACCTGTGATGACATCGGCGATAAAAACAGCCATCACAATGATTATTGGTGTTCTAGCCATTGATTGCCAATCTTCATCATTTCTTGCAGCTTGAACAATCCTGACTAAAGAAATACCTACATAAATAACAAACAACGCCCGTAAGACGTTGAATATTAAGGTAATCATTGTAGCTACTTGACTATTGCTACTACCTCCAAATGCACTTGTCATCCAGGTTTGAGCATTATTGAGAAATTGAGCATCAGCCGGAGCAGAAGCAAAATCTACAGTGCAAACAATAGATAGAACCAAAAATCCAATTAAATAGGGACTAAATCCATATTTACTCTGTACTTGATTGAAGTTAGTCAGAATATACTGAGTCTGTTTAGGAAAGCCAACCATAATAGCTGCCGTGCAGATAAAGGCTCCTAACAGAATCCCATGCACAGACATTTCTACCACCATTAATGCACCCACTATTCCCATGAGTACAAGTGTCACAGTTTGCGCTATTTTTTGTTTCCTAATTGGCCTTGGTATCGCTGATATTTCATAGCGAATCGCGTGAGTTATTTGTTTCATCATATAAGCTACTGATTGCAACGAATACTAAACTAGATTATTCCTATTGCAATTAATCCTGGCGATAGCCTATGGTTTGTCTTTTAAAACTGAATGCCTGATTGTTTTCTCATACTTTAGAACTAGGGAACAGGTAACAGGGAATAAAAAATACCCCTCTAGTGGGACTAGAGGGGTATTTGGGTGCCGAAGTTGTGAGAATATACACGCCTCAATACGGTTCGGATAAGCAGGGGAGGCAAAACTCTTCCCCTGCCTCCATTTCTCCCCCTGCTCAAGAACAGCTTGCCTCAACCAAGAAATTCCTGAACCGAACCGTATTGATACACGCCTAGTTTTAGGGGGAACCATCAAAATAAATCGCCTTGAAAAAGCAGATCAGCGATCGCTTGTAACCCCTTCAATTCCGTGGAGCAAACTGGTGTGTTAAGTAATCGTGCAGAATTATTTACACAGGACTTTCCAGTCTGGATAAGAGTTTGATGCCTAAATTTTGTGCAATTAATTTTGCATAGGTACTTAATTCTCTTAACCTCTACCCCACAAGGCTCCACACCGAATATGAATGAACTCTCCCCTGTCCTGCCATTACAAAATTAATATGCTAGGGGCAAACTGAAATTTTTCAAGCTCTGTGGACTCTAAATTCAATTTCTAGATTTTTTCAGCAAACCGTAAGTAAGCTAACGCTTAACTGAGAAAGATTGAGTTCGGATTTATACTATGGTTAATGTAGCGATCGCCTCCGGCGGAAGTTCCGTCATCGCTCCTGATCTTGAAATTGTCGAAGCCACTGCAACTTCCAACGTTGGATTCTTAAGGGATGCATTGGTTCAGAGGTACAACCTATCAAGTCTCAACAAGACTCGGATTAGGTTCCAGATCAAGTTAAAGAAGATGACCAAAAGCTCTGCCCCTTCCTGGGCGCACGTATTGAAATCTCAAGTATCTCAAGGTGTTGATTCCAAATCTGATTTAGCAAGGATCAAAGAATCAGAAGTAAATTTAGGCAGCATCAAAGTCTTCAAAGCCCTTGATACAGCTGCTTCCCAATTACGGCAGGAGATTGCTGGAATTCAAGACTGGATGAACTACGATAACGGAGATTGGGTCTGTCCCATTGAGCTTGCACCTTTGGTCTGGTCTCAATTGCTCAAAGTGCGGGATGAAGTAGCTCCAGCTTTGCGTTTACAGCTTAAGGAACAGTACGAAGCAGGGTATCAAGATTTTCAAACCAGAGTTTCTGAATTCCTCTCTTTAGAGGCATGGGGATTGACACTGGAGAAACAACAGGAAATTGCGGCTCAGATAGTACAAGTTTTCCCTGAGTTGGATGATCTTGAAGAATACCTGCAAGTAGTGATTGGGCGGCCCGTAATCATGCCGTCAATATCCCAGCAACTATCGGATGAACAAGCTGAGTGTTTGGAACAGATTACTCGATTTATTGAGCAGTATGACTCCAACATGGAACAGCAGTTAATCCAATCGGCGATCGCCGGTGGTGAACAGCTTGCGGCTGCACTCTTAGAGGACCTAGCCAACTGGGAACCAGGACGCAAACCAATCCAGTTCCGCAAACGGATGGACAAGCATCTGCAAAAGGTAAAGGTTTTGCTAGCTAACTCCGGTGAAGCTAGCAGAAACAGCCTTAGCAATATGATGGCTTGCTTGGAATGCTTGGAAGAAATCACGACAAATACCAATACAGCTGATCAATCCAGCTTGCAGCAAAAAATGAATGAAATCCGCCTTAAGCTCCTCGGAGAACAAAGTGAACTCAAGCAATTGGCAAGCGATCAGGTCGGATTGATAAAAGCTACGGTCATGAACTTAAAATATTAAACAGCAGTGCTTTGGGAATCAAATCTCAAGGCACTACTAAACTTACTCAGCACTATTATGCCACTACCACAACCAATCCAAGCAATCTTTCAAGACCAGCCGTGTCTGGTCGAAAGCTTACAGAGACTGGGGTTTTACCCCGATATTTATGACAGCCCAATTCACCTTCATGGTCACTCAATGCAAGGATTTTGGATTTTAGATTAGGAGGAACTCTAAACAAACACCTAACCTCTGCTCGGGAGCAATGCGATTTTGTGGGATGAACTCAAAAACGGGCGATCGCTATCACCCGGATAATCAGTACTAAAAAATATTTATTACCTATATTCTAATTGCAAATCTCTACCTGCTTAAAGTTGCTACGCAACTAGGAGCGTCTGTAGAGAGTTCAAAAATAAACTCTACTACTAAACTGGAAATTCTCGTTAGTTAAGAGGTAAAAAATGTCACATTTCGTAGCTATTAAAACGGAATTTAGGCACAAGGAAAGCTTGCTCAAAGCTCTAACTGAGTTGAATCTAACTGCCAGAGTCTATGAAACTGCCGAATCCCTCGTAGGGTATTACGGTGGCTCCCAAGGAAAGAGTGCAGAAATCGTAATTTCCCGCTCGTCTCTTCCTGAGTCGTCTAAAGCTGATGTCGGGTTTAAGTGGAATTCTGACTGTTATGAAGCTATTTACGACCCCTACGAGACAGACCGTAGCTTAGGAAAGCAGTTCTTTAGCCATACACTGCCAAGAACTTACGCTAAACACGTAACGATTGCCCAGGCGGAGAAACAATTCGGTAGGGGTAACTACACCATTCACGAAAACATAAGTGATGGTTTCTACAAGCTACGTATTACTACAGCGCCTCAAGCCCAAGTTCGCACTCGGAGATAAATTCATGGAAACCGCAATCATCATGAGTTTCGACCTAAAAACAGGCGAGTTCAAAATTGAGGCTGAGGGCTTCCAGGGTGGCTCCTGCCTACAAGCAACCCAACCCTTTGAGGAGGCTCTAGGTATCGTAGGCGATCGCACTTATAAACCTGAAGCGCAGGCACAGCCGATTCGCACTTGTCAACAGCAACAAGGGCGGCTACGCCAGTAGACAACTGAAAAACGGGGGAAATCGGTTGTTCCCCCGATTACATGTTCTTGATTTTAATTATGAAACTATCAAATCTTATCCTCACACTCGATTCACAGATCCCGATTGTGGGAGTGGAGGTCCTCTCTCCAGAAGAAGCCACAATTATCCAGACTTTGACTAGCCAAATAAAATCGAAGATGGGTGTTCCCGTATATTTCTGGAATTTGGGTATCTCAGGTCTTGAACAATGCGTAATTTCTCAGGATGGAGGCTTAATTTTCCAACCTGTAGCAACTTACAAAAGACCACCCCATGCCGATCCCCTACTGTTCATCTTTGAATATATTGAATCTTTCAGTGGTGAGGGGGTATTCATTTTAGGTGACGTTCACCCTTTTATCGGCAAGAACTCTCCCCAACTTAGTTGGGAGATTCTAACAAAGGTGAAGAACCTTTACCACAGACTCAAACCTACCGACAAACGGATTATCTTCCTGGGACAGAATATTCAGCTCCATGAATCCCTGATCCGACTAATTCCCTGTGCTGAGGTGCCCCTACCAGCGGTAGAACAAGTACAGGAACATATAGATTCTTACCTGCTATTCTTGGAAGAATCAGCCCGGGAACAGGACGTAAACTTTAGCATCCATCTGGCTCCTGAAGAGAAAGAAAATCTATCCCGCGCTGCTTTGGGTTTAACTTTAGAGGAAATCAGCGATTTTCTCCGCATTACAACCAAAGAACATATCACCCGCAGAGGTATTGTAATTGATGCCAATTTTATTCCTAAAGTGGCAGAATACAAAACCCGCATCTTGTCACAAATGGGGATTGAACTGGGAAAACCAGCTTCTCACCCCTTTGGTGGACTAGATCTATTGCGAGATTGGTTGCAACGCCGTTGCCGCCTCTTCACAAAAGAAGCGCGATCGCTGAACCTACCTCAGCCTAAAGGAATCTTGTTGGTTGGTCCACCGGGTACAGGTAAAAGCTTGGCTTCAAAAACCATTGCAAATATCCTGAATCTGCCCTTACTGCGGTTGGATGTCGCATCCCTACTTGGTTCTCTGGTCGGAGAGTCTGAGGGTAACGTCCGTCGTGCCTTAAACACAGCAGAGGCTATTGCTCCCTGTGTACTTTGGTTAGATGAAGTCGAAAAGGCTTTATCTGGAAGTGGGGATTCATCAGGGGTATCCCAACGCATTTTAGGCAGCATTCTCACCTTTATGTCTGAGTCAAGTGCAGGGGTATTCGTAGTTGCCACCTGCAATGACCCAACCGCTCTACCTGTGGAGTTCAAACGAAAAGGTCGTTTCGACGAGAATTTCTTCATTGATCTGCCCACAGAAATTGAAAGGATACAAATCCTCAAGATTCACCTGCATAGATTCGGAATTGATCTACCAGGAGAATATTTGGAGACGATTGCTAACAAGACCGAGAAATTCTCCGGTGCTGAACTCGAAACCCTGGCATCAGAAGCTGCTTTGTTAGCTTTCGATGAAGGACGACCACAGCAAGTCACACTTGCAGATTTAGATAGGGTCGTCTCTAGCATCATTCCCCTAGCAGTTCAAGATGAAGTTGGTGTGGAACGGATGCGGGAATGGGCAAAATCTGCCAGACCTGCTTCGAGTAAAATTCCCAACAAAAATCCTAAAAGTATCAAAACTTCAAGGTTAAATCTGAACTAGCAACTAGCGATGGCGAAGCGCCCGCCCTTTGGGCGGATCGCTATCTCCCATGTGGCGATCGCTTCCAGCAGATCCTTGCTCCAAGGGAGCCGATCAAGCGAACGGAGCATCGCTCTTTTTTTGAGCAATGCTCAACTTTTTAGGTTTAGAAGGATATAGTTAATCATGGAAACCTATTTAGTATTTGTCAACATTGCAGCCAACAATAACAAGTTTTGGTCTGCTAAGATTGATGGTAACAATGTTATCGTTAACTGGGGCAGAATTGGATGTCAACCCCAAGAAAAAATCCACAGTTTTCACACACAATCTTCAGCACAACAGAAATTCAACTCGCTAAAAAGTAACAAGATCAGCAAAGGCTACAGAGTAGCTATAAAAGATTTGGATAGTACGCAACCCGAATTAATTAAACAGGGAATTCGCTTATTAGAACAAATCAAGCCTTTGGTAGAACAGCGAAACTACAAAGGTCATTTTATCAGGCTATTAGAGGAATATTTAAAGATTGTTCCTACACCTGTAGGCATGAAACTGATCCCGGAGTACTTATACCGAAATGTAGGAGATGTCGAACATCAGATATCAATTCTGAATTCTCTACTACCGAATGTTAAGACCGTTGAATCAAAACCCATCAGTTTGAAGTCTATAGGCAAGAATTTCTGGAGAAATATTGTCGATTAAGTATCAAGCGATCACTCTCTAGTTTTTAGATAGCGATCGCTTGAATTTTATGAATATATCAAAAAGTAGTATATTCTTTCATAAAGGCACTCAATTTTGGATTTTAGATTTTAGATTAACCCCATACCTTTAAAGCTACGCTAGTGTTAAAAAAATCATAAAGGTAGATCATCATGAAACTAGGATTATGCAATTCTCCTGAACCAATCTATCTGTTTATTAAGCAACAAAACTCTAATGGACAGACTTATCTGTGGTATCGGTTTGATTTCGATACCGAACAAAGTATCCCAGTTGCCCAAAGGGCACTAGCAGGGTATCTGACTGAGATAAGAGTGACGGAGAAGAGTTTTAAAAATCAGGAAAATACCAAACTTGATATAATGGTCAGAACTGAAGATGAAGTTTACATTATCCGGAGCGGGATGGAGACATCTTTTACAAAGACTTTCCTGTTAGCAGCTTCACAATTAATAAATGATTTCAACGAACCCCTAGTTATCGCCACCGTTCCCGGTAAGAGCAACACAGTTTTCTGCCATCTGTACGACAGTAAGAGAAACAAAATCTTTAGAAACTGGGACCCCCATGCTGACTGGGCAGGAATCATTGCTACCATCCAGGGAAAGCTAGAACAGAAGATACAAGTTCAAGCACCATCTCCAAAGTTAAAAAGTCACCCACAAGATCTGCGAGTGAAACAACTAAGAACCCTCTTAGACTACCCTTTAAACAGCATCTACAATTGGCTAAATACTAAAAATGTTCAATACCCAAGCCAACTTCCAGTCCAAGAAGTCGATAAGCTGGTAGAGTTAATGTGCCGAACATGGGCGCAGGAAAACTTTGGTATTTCTCCACCTACTTTGAACATTAGGAGAGATCTGGATGAAATTTCAGCCATATCCCAATGGATGAGCACAATCAAAGATACATCTGAAATATCAAAATTAAGTTGGTAAAAAAGCAAATACTATCTATAGAAATCCTACTTGAATCTTGCTACGTTTACTTAGAGTAAAACCTTTACAAGATAAGCTTTAAGTCAGCTTAGTTATTCAAAAATCAAATAGGATTTCTGTAGTAGTTTAGGTGGTGATAATCCCAGGATATTTCGCCATGCAAAAACAGTAGTATGGGCGAGATTGTTGCCCCTTTTTATTTTTTAGTCTAGTTCGGCAATAATTTGGTCAAAATCACGAGTGAATACTTTCTGGTTATATTCTTGCCGTGCTTGGTCTGAAGAGTTAGGAAATTGTGTTAACGTTGCCTGTTGAATATATTCGATCCACGGACGACGAAGACGCTCATATTTCTCAAAAGCGGAGGCTATAGCGTGATCATCCCAATTATTTTTCTTAGCAATATTAGTAATTAATGTAGTAATTACCATTGCATCTTCCAATCCTTGATTAGCTCCTTGTCCCATAAAAGGGGGCATCCCATGTGCCGCATCACCAACCAAGACAACTCTTCCTGCACTCCAGGCTGGGAAGATCTGATCAGATATGGCAGCACGATGAATATAATATGGAAGACGCAAAATATTCTCTGGCGGAGATAATCGCACTAATTCTATGAGGGTCTGGGGATAAGCAGCCTTTTCTAACTCTGGTATAGCCAAGTCGAGTAAATCTCTGCCAGATTTGCCTTGTGTAGAATCTAAAGGTACAAATAAATGCAATAGATAGCCAATCTCTCGTCTGTTAACTAATAAAATTCTCGGTGATTCATTCAAATCACTATCACTCAGATCATAATTAGCTATCGTAACTATTGGTAAACCAACCAAAAATTTATCGTCAATCTGCGAGCGCAGTTCTTTTGGAATATCAGGTATTTCCTTACAAAATATTGCAGTAAACCCAGAATATTCTGGTTTAGCAAAAGCTTGTTTAGAGCTATCAGCATAAAGTAGCATCCGAACTGTGGAATTAATACCGTCAGCTGCAACAACTAATTTAGCTCGGAATGATTTTATAACTGATCCTTGAGACGTATCGTCTAAATTTTGGGACTGTAGATCATGATTATTTTGTCCTTCTGACCAATAAGCATATGGATTAGCCTCGACATCAAGATTACTAACACAGTCAATCCGAATGCATAGATTTTCTGGCTCATCCACAACATTAATGCAACGGTGATTAGGTTTAACTTGGTCTTCGGGGATCAACTGCCTTAAGATAGTCTGTAGCTCATACCAAGAAGTTGATACGCGACCTTCGCCATACTCATTAGACCAAACATCAAAACTCAGAGAAAATGACCGAACTCTTTGTCCTTGAAAGTTTCTATAAACCCATTCTACTGACTGCCCTGGGGAATTGAAAGTACGACCCGTTGTTTTGATAGATATATATGCATTATCGTCTATATATTTCAGAGCTTTTAACCCATTTGGCAAAATATCTACACCATGACCAGCCGGACGAAAAGCACGAGTTTGATCTATTATTAAAATATTGTCAATACCGCGTTTGCGTAAACCAACAGCAGTTGCTAAACCAACAGGTCCAGCACCAACTATAAGAACATCGTATATTTGGTTGATAGATGTGTTCATAGGTAAAAACAAAAATTTACATTCTTACTAAGATAGTAAAATTTTCTATTAATTGCAACATTTTTGTAACCGTTTACATCTCTCCCTACCTCTCGACGAGAAATCAAGGGTTTTGAAGATTTTAGAGGGAGGAGAGTGAATAATTACACATTTTTTGTATTTTTTAGCTTTGAAAGGTTGTGGTGACTAGAGCGGGGCAGATTACCCGAAGAATGCCGATTTTGAAAAACACCCTTAAAATTCACAAGTACAGAATAGCAAGGGTTTCAGGCTCCAGAATGTCTTCCCGCCTTAAGTTGGTACCCACAAATTATACAGCAAGGGCTTTAGCTGTTACCCATAGATCCTGGTTACAGCCGATCTAGCAGGACAATAACCGTCCTAATATGTCCCGCCTTATCCTACTAATTAATTAACATTTTGTGATCAATTCATCCACACTTTGAAGTATTATATTCAAATACCAACTATTTTTAGTTTTTCAACTTCAAATTTCGTTTAAAAACCTTTAGACTCTCCGACAATTAATATCTGATAGAAGAATTAGAAGAAAAATTGAATCGGACATCAAAGAACTGGGAGCATGTCACTTTTGAAGGTGCATAATTTGAGTGCCTTGGCAATGAAGTGGTTGAAAGCCCGTAAGTAGAGCGTTTTGAGCGATGAGTATAAATACTCTTTTGCAAAGGTGACATACTCCGAAAGAACTCATCATCACCACCATCAGCAGATCCACTGAATGCAGAAAAGAAAGTAGCAAAGAAAAAGAGTGGGAGGAAAGTCGGGGGCAACCGGGACACAAAATTTTGGATTTTGGATTTTGGATTTTGGATTAGAAATTCTTGCATCTGAAATCTAAAAAGGTTTCAAGCCCCCAAATTTATGATGTTGTTGGCGAATTAATGATGGGTCTAACCCCCACCCTAAAACCTTTGATTTGGCGTGGTTTTTTCTACTGGGAAATGCTGTAGTAATTTGCTACTAAGCACCAAGGAAGGCACTCTGAGTAAGACCTGGAGGGGTGTGAGGGGTGTTACCCCCCATAAATTCGCCAACAGCGTCATTTATTTATGGGACTTTTCCATAAGACATCTCCGACAATTAATATCGGCGTCTTGCTGCATCAGGGTTCCAGGCTCATTTTCGGAGATGTCTATAATCTAAAATCCAAAATTTCTTACCTCTTGCCCCAACATCGACGGTATGAGGTTAATCTAAAATCTAAAATTGGCTCGGTCAACCTTCTCCATCCTTACTCCCCTAAGTCCCTGCTGCTGATTAAGTCATAAATATTGCTGAGATCTGCTCTGTTTCACAAGGTTATTTACCTACACCACTCAGAGAGGGGCTTGTGGGCTTAATTCCTGTAACTGCTTTACAGATTAGTTTTCTGGATTTGAGTCCCTAATTCCCCCTGTGAACGACTACGCTTGCAGTATAACGCCCGCTAAAAGCGAACGGAAACCCCAAAACCCTTATTCTCTCGTAGCTACTTCTCAGTAGCTAGGGTAGCCAAATCCATGCTGAAGGACTTTTAAAACATCCTCATATGCAAACTAAACTGTTTCTTTTAGGTCTTGGTCTTGCTTACAACCTGTTATCGTCTCCAGCCCTGGGACAAATTATCCCAGACAGATCCCTGCCGCATAACTCCTTAGTTACAAATCAGGGGAATATGACAATCATCAATGGAGGAACAAGAAGGGGCAGCAACCTATTCCAAAGCTTTTCACAATTTTCCGTTCCCGAGGCAAATACAGCCCTATTTAACAATGCTCCCAACATTCAAAACATCATCACCCGTGTAACGGGAAACTCAGTTTCCAATATTGACGGTACATTACAGGACAACGGAACAGCCAACTTATGGTTCATTAATCCCAATGGAATTGTTTTTGGGCAGAATGCCCAACTTAATATAGGCGGTTCTTTTTTTGCTACCACTGCTAATAGCATCAATTTTGCCGATGGATTCAAATTCAACGCTGATGGCTCACAGTCTAGCACACTCCTAACTATTAGTATTCCTGTCGGACTGCTATTTAACGGCAATCCTGGCAGCATTTCCCAGCAAGGCACAGGACAAGGAATATCCCAACTAATCACAATCTATAATCCTTACAATGTTAATCCCTATTCTGGAGGGCTTTCAGTTTCTGCAGGCAAGTCAATAAGCCTAGTAGGAGGAGATGTCAACCTTCAAGGAGCAACACTAACTGCACCGGAAGGTGTAATCAATATCGGAAGTGTAGATGCTGGTAATGTTAGCCTCCATGCTATTCCCCAAGGCTGGGAACTAAGCTATGAAAATGCCCTTAGTTTTGGAAACATCAATTTAACTCAAAGAACCCTGATTAACACTATCGGTAATGGTGGTGGAGATATCAACTTCCAAGGCAATAATATTTTTCTCTCCGGTGGGAGCATAGTTCTACTTGAAAACACAGGCGATGCCAATAGTATAGGCAACATTAATGTGAATTCTAACACACTGAATCTAAAGACTACAGGAGTATTTGAAAGCGAGTCGGACACTAATTTTCTCACGGGATCTCCGGTATCCAATTCATTCACTGCTTTCTTAACAGAAGGTCTAGGAAACGGAACAACAGGAAATATAAATATTAAAGTTCAAGAATTAAATTTAGAAGGAGGATCATCTTTATACAGCAGACTTTTTGACAACAGTTCTGGAGGAAATATTAACATAAATGCTAACTCAGTTAAATTAAAAGGTTATTTTGCACCTATTCCTATATCTCCAACTGTTATAGTTATCATTAATAATGGCAACGGTGAATCTGGTGATATTAAAATTTCAACCGGGCAACTACTACTCCAAGACGGGGGTGTTATTACAACAACAGCCTATGATCATGGAAATGGTGGAAATATAGCTATCAATGCTAGTGATATTACAGTTAATAATCCAGATATACCTAAAGATTCAATAAATACCTCAATTGTAGGCAGCTTCATTTCTTCAAATACCTATAACTCTACAGGTAATGCAGGAAATATAACATTAAATACTAAAAATTTATATCTCCAAGATCAAGGAAATATTAGTTCCCAGACTGAAGATAATAGTGCTGCTGGAAACATCACAATCAACAGTTCTTCTATCCAAATAGTAGATGATGGTTATATCTCTGCAAGTGCTTTCAATGCTCCACTGATTTTTCAAGAAATATATAATTCTCCACCTATAACAAGTGGATCTCCAGGAGTAATTCAGATTAATACAAACAACCTTTATTTAGCAAATTCAGAAATCACAATCACCAATCAAGGCATAGGTCACATCGGGGGAACAGTCAACATCAATGCTAATTCTACTGTTCTAAATAAGAGTTCAATTATCGCCACTACACAATATGGTGTAGGTGGTGATATAATTCTCAATATACAGAATTTACAGCTACTTAATAGTAGCAATATTACTGCCACTGCCAACAATAATGGTAATGGTGGCAATATTACAATCAATACCAATACACTAGTTGGTCTAGACGGCAGTAATATTAGCGCCAATGCTTTTACAGGTAACGGTGGTAACATCCAAATCAATACTAAAGGGCTATTCTTTTCCCCCGATAGTTTAATAACTGCTAGTTCTAATGAGGGAATCAACGGTACAGTAAGTGTGAATACACCAGAGATTAATTTATATGTACAAAAACCTCCATTTCAATATGTTAACCTTCCTAAAACTAAGCCTATATGCTCATCAGAGCCAAGTCCAAATGAATTGGTAACTGTGGGGAAAGGTGGCATTCCACAAAATCCAAACTTTCCACTTACTGGTGGTTTAGGATGGGAAGACTTGACGCCAATTGCACATTTGCAAAAACACCGGCAAAACGTAAATCTCATCCAAGAAGCTCAGGGATGGGAAACTAACCATGATGGGACTGTTAGCTTTTCGGTTCAAACAGAAAACCCAACTTTATATGGTTCTCTACAAAACCCAACTTGCCAGTTTTCACTATCGAAATATTGAAGATGCAAAGTTTAGCAAATTTTATTGGTGCAGCTATCTTGCTATCTCTATTGGTAGCAACTAAATCTCAAGCTAAAGAATCAGATTTAGAACTATGCCCGGAAAAAAATGCCCTGCCGTCCAACCTAAATCCTAGTAGCACAACGAGTTATTCCCTAATACGGCAGGGCATTTTTTTTTGTGGTCTCCTCTTACTGCAACAGCCCTCCACTCAGGTACAACCTAATGAAATTCTTCAATCAAACCAAACAATTAAAATTGAGAGATTTCGATTTGTTGGTAACACAGTATTTACCAGTAAAGAACTAGAAAGAGTTCTAGCTCCTTATTTGGCTAAAGAAGTCACCTTTGTCCAATTATTAGAAGCGCGCTCGTCGATTACAAAAATTTACACTGACCAAGGTTATATCAATTCTGGAGCATTCATTCCTATTACAGAAAATCAAAATCTGGATAGGAATCATGCAGATGTAACTATTAAAATCATCGAAGGAAGGTTAAGCGAGGTAAACATTACTGGCAGTAGACTGTTAAAATATTACACCCGTCAGCGCTTGCCAGGTCCCGGCAGTATACTCAACAGCCAACGACTGTTGAAGGCATTGCAACTATTACAGCAAGACCCCTTAATTGAGTCTATTACATCCCAACTAGTGGGAGGTTCTCAGCTAGGAGAATCGATATTGAATGTCCAGGTCAAAGAAAAACAGCCGATAGAATTTGATACAAACATAGATAATTTGCGATCGCCTGGAATTGGAAACTTCGAGCGGGGAGCAACTTTATCAGACGCTAACTTATTCGGACTTGGAGATACTTTGAAAATCCAGTATCAGAATACGGTTGGTAGTAATACTGAAAGTGTTGCCTATTCAATCCCAGTTAACCCCCAAAATGGGACCATTAACCTAGGGTTTACCAATATCTCTGCTAGCATAGTCCAGGTCCCGTTTAACGCACTGGACATCCTGTCTAATGTCCGAGATTATGAGGTGAGCTACCGTCAGCCTGTAATCAGACAAGCATCAGAAAAAGGATTCCAAGAACTAGCACTAGGAATCATAGGTTCTTATCTAGAGAGTGAATCATCTCTACTCAGCCAGTCCTATCCTCTCTCTGCTGGTGCCGACTCCCAGGGGAGAACACGGATTTCAGAAATTGGCTTTTTTCAAGAATGGGCAAAGCGCAGTAATAATCAGTCCATCTTTGCGCGATCGCTTTTTGATGTGGGGGTCGGTGCTTTGGGCGCTACTCTGAACAGCGCACCTCCCGATAGTCGCTTTTTTGTCTGGCAAGGACAAGGATTATGGGAACAGAAATTAGCTAGTGATGGCACCTCAATTGTATTGAAAGGCAACATTCAACTTGCAGATCGTCCGTTAGTACCGTTAACCCAATTTAGCTTGGGTGGAATCAATTCAGTACGAGGATATAGACAAGATACATACCTAACTGATAATGGCGTGGTTTTTTCTACCGAGCTACACATCCCAGCCTGGAACCAAAATAACCAAGAGTTGCAAGTAATCCCTTTTTTTGATTTTGGTACTGCATGGAATAATAGCACTTCCACAACATCAAGTTCAGGTACTTTAGCATCGGTGGGATTAGGTTTACAATATCAAATAAATAACAGATTGAATGCCCAAATAGACTGGGGTATTCCGATTATTCCCATAGCAAAACTAGGTAACACATGGCAAGAAAATGGCATTTATTTTACAGTCAAATATCGCTTGTTCTAAAGCTAGTTAAATATCTAGTCTTAGGATTACTCTTGGTAGTTTTCACACAATTCAAAGTATTAGCGTCTCCTGAACAAGCTGCTATTCTTACTCAAGAAGGGTTCCAATATCTTGACCAGGGTCAAACTGTTGCAGCATTAGAAACTTGGCAAAAAGCGTATAAAGCATATCAAAATATAGGTAATCAAGAGGGAATGAAAGGAAGCTTAATTAATCAAAGTTTGGCACTCCAAGCTGATGGCTCATACCTGGAAGCTTGCTATCTTATCGTCGAGGCTTTAGTTCTCAATAAAGATATTTGTTCCCCTCCAGATAGACCCCTTAACCATTTACCACAACTAAATTCTCAGGTTGAAATAATTGGACTTTTAAATTTGGGCAACGTGTTGCAACAAATAGGTAGTCTCCAAGCCGCAACTACTGCTCTCCAACAAGCTGAAAAAATCAGCTTGGGTGATGAAATCTTTAATAGCTATCTACTCCTAAGTTTAGCTAATACAGAACGGCTTTTCTACGAACAAGCCAAGAATCAATATTTATTAACATCAGATCCCAGTACTCAGAAAAGAGCATTGTTAACAGCCAAATCGAAGATTGAATCAGCTTTAAAGCTATATCAAGAAGCAAATAGCTTTAAAGCGAAAATTAACCAGCTAGGATTTTTAGTAGAATTGAGATCCGAACCGTGGCTAAATTTTCAATCTGAGGTAAACTTACGTGACTTGGTAAAGCAGATATTAGCACAACCTCAATTTGACCAGCTACCAATAATTGATTCAATTTATGCCAAACTCAATCTAGCTCAAAGTTTAGTCCGTCTTAGTCTTAGTCAATATCCAGAAGCACTAAATTTGGGGCAGGAAGCTTTATCTGCTTCTGTAAAAATTAACAACCAACGGGCAAAATCTGCGGCGCTAGGATTAATTGGCAGCGCATACAACCAGCTAAATCAAACTGCTCAAGCCCAACGATACTTTGAACAAGCTGTGGCTATATCCCAATCTATCCAGGCTTGGGACCTTGCCTACCAATGGCAATGGAAATTAGGGCAATTATATAGCGAGTTACCCAATAGTAATAGATCACTTGAAGCCTATACAGCAGCTATTAACAGCTTAGACCAAATTCGCGAGGACATCTTGGCTGTTAATCCTGAGTTACAGTTTGCTTTCAAGGAGAAAGTCGAACCTGTATATCTTGAGTACATAGAGTTATTGATTTCACAAGAACATCCAGATTTAAAAAGAGCAGTTGAAGTTCACGACAAACTAAGAATTGCTGAACTAGAAAATTATCTGCAATGTAACCATTTAAATAAAGATTCTCTGTATGAAGAAAATGCCGAAAATCTGCCAACAATTATTCATTTAATAAAATTAAAAAATAAATTAGAAATAATTGTTAGGAATATTCAGGGATTTCATCAGTATAGCTTAAACTGGAGTGAAGTAGAAGCAGCTATCAATAACCTTCTAATACTAACGCAAGATTTGAATTTTATTAATATTCAGGAGCCAGATTTCATAGATTATTCTCAGGCAGTATACAACCTAATAATCACTCCTATTAAAAGTAAAAGCTATTTACCTAATTCAGGAACCTTAATTTTTATTGTAGATAGTTACTTGCAAAATATTCCTTTCTCTATGTTACACGATGGAGAAAAATATTTGGTAGAATCTTACAGTATTTCCACATCAATTAGCTCAACCTTAATCAAACCCAAAACATTAAATCTAGCAACCAGAAAGTTTAAGACTTTAATTGGTGGAATATCTCAAGTTGATCCCAATTTTTTAAAAGGTTTTGCTCCATTACCTCAAGTAACTGATGAGATAAAAAGTATTCAAGAAAATATGCTTTTTACCTCTAAACTAATTAATAATCAGTTTACTAGTGAAAATTTTCTCCATGAAATAGAAACTCACCCATTCCAGATAGTCCATTTGAGTACCCATGCTCAATATAGTTCTGACCCCGAAAACACTTTTATCCTATCTTGGGATAAACTTTTGAAACTGAAAGAATTAAAAACCTTATTCCAAAATGAAATTTCCCCTATCGAATTGCTAATTTTGAGTGCTTGTCAAACTGCCAAAGGCGATAAACAAGCTACACTAGGAATAGCTGGACTAGCAGTACAAGGGGGTGCTAGAAGTACATTGGCTAGTTTATGGTTAATAGATTCAAACTCCACTGGTAAATTTATGGACGAGTTTTATAAATCTTTTACTCAGGGAAATACTAAGGCTCAAGCACTTAGACAAGCACAGTTGAAGCTGCTGCACGATAAATATTACTCCCACCCATACTTTTGGTCTGCTTTTATATTAGTAGGCAGTTGGTCTTAATGGAAGGGATATTTGCGATCACCGAATTTTGGATTTGCCAATTTTAGATTTTAGATTTTGGATTTTAGATTGGGGATGAGTTAGTTAGGAGCAGGGGATGAACCAATTTTGGATTTTGGATTTTGGATTAGGAATGAACTAGTACTCCAAGGCGTAAATTCGGTTAGGGTATAAATGACTGTATCAACATCAATCTCACCGACTATACAACCCTATCTAAACTTGCGCCGATGTGTACTAGTTGGTATCGAGAGTTGGTTTTCTTCAGATCTCTTCACAATCTAAAATCCAAAATCCAAAATCTAAAACCCAAAATTGTTTGACGGTCGCGTAAATTAATAGACTAGACAAAACCGCTTTTAAACTTATTGCTTAATTGCTTACTCCCCACAATGTGCTCTATCTGTTTACGCCGAACTGTACTAGGCAAGAATAAACTTGTTGGCATTAGATGTCTCTTAACCCTTACTGGTGGCTTGGAGAAAAGAAACCCTATTACAGTATTTGCCACCCCAGTAAATATCAAGATTGATATAATCATACTCAAGCAGCCGCCACAGCCCATATTATTTTTTTTAATATATCCAATAGTTCGATTTTTTTTATCATAAATTTTCCAAGAAGACATATAAAACTCCTAATTAATAATTATAAAAATATTTATATGCTAGAAAATTTTGCATAGAGGTGATAGTACGTTGTGTCACCTTTATATACAATCTTGTCTGAGAAGTCAATCAATTTTGGATTTTGGATTTTAGATTTTAGATTAACCCCATACCGTCGATGTTGGGGCTTGAGTAAAAAATTTTAGATTTTAGATTTTAGATTTTGGATTGAGAAGAGATCTCTCAATTTTAGATTTTAGATTAGGAGTAACTCTAAACAAACACCTAACCCCTGCTCCTAACGGGAGCATGTCACCTTTGCAATTGAGTATTTATACTCATAGGTTAAAACGCTCTATATTCGGGCTTTCAACTACCTTATTCCCAAGGCAGGGCGAACGCATCTTATTTCTGAGATACTCACTGTGTAAGGATCTTGATCAAAAAATAGGATTTTTGATCAGGCGCTGAAACCATTGTGGTTATGGGGTTTTTATACTTTAGATGCGTTTGCCCTGA
>Ga0209611_10007100_pt1 | contig 18041 bp, 15 predicted proteins | sample S1TSphgellanicum_3_FD_187693 | JGI IMG/M metagenome (GOLD analysis project Ga0209611, IMG submission 187693) | Host-associated microbial communities from peat moss isolated from Minnesota, USA - S1T2_Fc - Sphagnum magellanicum MG (SPAdes) (version 2) | ecosystem: Host-associated > Plants > Peat...
GATGGAAGTGAAGAGAACATCATCATCCATAATACCCCACATTGTTTTATTTATTTATTTATTTTTAATATACTTTTTTTAATTAAAAAATTTTAATTAATTTTCCTTTCATGCCCACCAGGTATCACCCAATTTTTAAAATTTTTAATTAATTAAAAAAAGGGTCATTGATTTTGTTTTATTTTATTACACCATGCAACGCCCTCAACCACAGGCATTACCAGAATCAGGCCTGCCTTGGCTCCTACTCACTTGCGTGGGTACTTATTACTTATTCCAGTAATAATGCTGGTAGGGCCTATAGGGTCCCTAAACCTTAGACCCTAAGGACCCTCTATTTTTGTGTATAAGTTTTTTGGTGGGGATTTTTTTGGGATCAGCCCGTCCCTTCCTTCTCTTGTCTCTTGTGTCTCTCTCTCTGTCTCTCTGTGTCTGCCCGTGTCTCTCTCTGTCTCTCGTGTGTTCTCTTCTGTGTCTGTTTCTGTGTCCGTGTGTGTGTGTCTGTCTTGCGCGACGTCCGTCGCATCGATCGCCATTTTGTCCAGCGAGCGAGCAGCCGTAGCGTCAGCTCTAATCAAGGAACCTCCTGCATGCCCACATGCAGCGTCCAAGGAGCTCTGGAGAACAATGTTGCTGTTGCTGTGGCTGCACAGATGGACACAAGAAGAAGAAGAGCACAACAACAACAACAACAACATGTTCTGATGGAGCCCAGAGTTTTGTTTCTTGCCAGATGATGGATGACGGACCAGAAGAAGGAGACAGTGCTGGTCATACTCTTGTTGTGGTTGTTATGGGTCCGGAGAAGGACGAGAAGAAGGAGGAGGAGGAGAATAGAAAGAGTGGGATAAGAAAAGGATCAATGAGGTTTTGTTCCTTTTTGTTGTTGTTGTTGATGAGTTCGGTAGTGAGTTCAGCTGATGCGCAAGGGAGTTTGCAGACGGATGTAGTGGGGTTGCAAATATTCAGGAATGCTGTGGACCCAACAAGAAAGCTGCTAAGCTCGTGGGAGAATGCAACACGAGTTTGTGTTTCCTGGGCAGGTGTCAGCTGTGAACGAGGTCGTGTTTACAAGCTTCGGCTACCTGCAGCAGGCTTAGCAGGTCGCATTCCCTCCGGAAGCTTATCATTACTGGACCAGCTTCGTGTGGTAAGTCTTCATCACAACATGCTCACGGGTGCGTTTCCGGAAGAAGAGCTCGCCAACTGCACTAGCTTGCAAGCTCTGTTCCTTGACAACAATGGATTCTCGGGTCCTTTGTCTTCTTCCTCTTCTTCTTCCTTTTGGGGATTGTGGCATCGTCTCACGCACTTGAGCTTGAGCTTCAACAAGCTCAATGGACCTATTCCCGATTCCATCAACGCTTTCTCGCATCTCTTTCTGCTTGATCTGCAGAACAACTCTTTCTCAGGCCATGTCCCTGTGCTCAATCTTGTGAATCTCACTCGGTTCTCCGTTGCCAACAACAACTTGTCTGGTCCTGTCCCCAGCACCTTGATCCAATTCCCTTTGTCTTCATGGATCGGCAATCAAGGCATCTGCGGACCACCCACAACAGTCCCATGTCGTTCTCTTCCTCCTCCTCCTGCTGCCACTGGTGCCCCCTTACAAGCTCCTCAGACTCCTCCTCGACGACTCCTTCCGCCTCCACCATCAGCTCGCAGCAGCAGGAGGAATAGCAAAAAGAGACTAGGAACGGGGGTGGAGGTGGGTATTGTGCTAGGCGGCATTGCAGTTCTGGTTCTCATCACCATTGCTTTGCTCTTGTGTCACTGGACGCGAACTGGCCGGCAAGCAGAAGCAGCAAAGCAACACAAGGAAGAGAACCCGAAGAAGCACCACCAGCAACACAAGGTAGACAGCCCGAAGAAGCAGCACCAGCAACACAAAGACGACCACGACTCTGCAGCAATCTGTGGGCAAGCTGCTGCTGTACAAGAACGCAAACGCGTGAAGGGTAAGCCTGCTGCGGCCGCTGCGAACGACGTCTCTAAGTCGCAGCAGCAACAGCAGCTCAAAGAGGAGCTCAACAACAAACCCATTGTGGGTTCTCAAGGGAAACGCGTGAGGGGTAGGAGTAGGTCTTCTGCTGTTGTTGCTGCTGCTGATGCTGTGAAGGACAAAGCGGAGGGGGAGGAAGAGCAGCTGCAGCACCAAGACTACACCATCGCTGAGCATCAAGGTTTGCAGGAATGGAACAGCAAGCTGGTGTTGGTCCAAGGCACGCGCTTCAGCTTCAGTTTGGAGGATCTGTTGCGAGCTTCTGCCGAGGTTGTGGGTAAAAGCACTGCCGGCACTGCCTACAAAGCAATTCTTGATGACACCCACCATCACCACTATGCTGCTGTTGCTGGTGGCGGAGGTGGCGGTTCTGCTTCCTCCTCCCCCACTGCTGCTGTATTTGTGAAGCGACTGAAGGATGCAACATTGGCAAGAAAGGATTTCCAACTGCAGATTGACATTGTGGCCAAGCTCAAGCACCCTAATCTCGTTCCCTTGCATGCCTATTTCTTCTCCAAGGAAGAAAAACTTCTTGTCTATGACTACTACTCCTTGGGCAGCCTCTCTTCAAATCTCCATGGTAATCCTTGTTGTTGTTGTTGTTGTGTTCCTTTCCTGTGGAGCATCAGAGATTTGTCCCTTCTTCATCAGTGCACAAACCCTTTTACTGCTGCTTTCTTTGGAGCTTGTTGACAAGGAGGAAGAGATTGCAGCTGCAGCAGTTGCAATGCAGCTTTCTTCAATGCTGCCAGCCTTGTTGTAGCTTCCTCTTCTGCTTTGATTCATACCAGTTTTCTTCTTCTTCTGTTGTTAGGTCGTTCATTTGTGAGTGTGAATTTGTGGAAAGGTGTGAAGAGATTGTGTTTTTGGGTGTAAATGGATGTTGATGCGACTGTATGCGCTTGCTTGCTTGCACCTGCTTTTGCTTTACAGGCAACAATCGGACATGCTTGGATTGGGGAAATCGATGTAAAATCGCACTTGGAGCTGCTCTTGGGATTGCTTGCATTCATGAAGGAGGAAGAGGAGGAGGCAGTGATGGTGGTTGCATGTATGTACATGGGAACATCAAATCCTCCAATGTACTACTCAATAGTGATATGGAGGTAGGAATCTCAGATTTTGGGCTACTGCAGCTCCTCGCCAATAGTCCTGTCGCCTCTAGGATTGTTGGTTATCAAGCACCTGAAGTCGCACAAACTGGGAAGCTCACGCCACAATCGGATGTTTACAGCTTTGGAGTGGTAAGCTTTGTGTGCTTGATGCATCAAACAATCATTCGCTTTCTTTGCAATCTGCCCATCCCAGTGCAGCAATTTCAATTGGAATTGTTTCTTTTCTGGATTGCTGTTATTACCACATCCAAGTGTGGTTGGATGATGCCAGAACAATGCCTATTACCACTTTCAAGTGGGGTTGGATGATGCTTGTTGGTGTATTGAAATGCTGCCCATGTTCTGCTTCTAGTGTTAGTGTGTAAACTGAATTTTGTCAAGGTGGTGGGTGGGTTTTTACCATCTCTCATATGCAATGCTTCAGAATCTGATTCGCTTTTGTTTTGTGTGTGTGGATTCTGGGTGGAATTTTTTTTAGCTGTTGCTGGAGCTGCTGACAGGAAAGACACCTGTACAGTCTTTGATGAATGATGAAGGCAGCAGTGGCGATCTACCTCATTGGGTACAGTCAGTTGTAAGGGAGGTATGGATAGCCAAAGTGTATGATGCAGAGCTGAAGAAGTACCATAACATTGAGGAGGAAATGCTGCAAATGCTACAAGTGGCAATGGTATGTGTCGACGATGTGCCAGATATGCGCCCCACTATGGTAGAAGTAGTGCACATGCTCCAAGAAATTCATCCGGTGGTTTTGGACATGAGAGACAATGAAGCAGAAGCACCATCATCCAGACAACAACAGCCAGGATCTGAAAACAAGCCCCAAAGCAGCCCACAGTCTGCAAGATACGATTCTCAAAGCTACACACCATTCTCATACTAGAATGCAAACATCAGCCTACATAGAATGCTTTTGATTCATCCCAAGTCTTGCATTGGACTAGTCTTATGCCCTAGCCATGGCCACCTCTTGGGGTGGTAAGTTGCAGAATCTGGAAAGCAAAAAACAAGGTGAAACTTGCAGATTCCCTTTTGCATGAATATGCCAATATGCCACATAACGCCAATACACCAGATACATCAGTATGCAAGAAACTAAAGATATCCTTTGAAGATGCCAGTGTACATTGAGAATTCAAAACCAGTTTTGTTCACAGGTTGTGATACAGAAAATTTGCAGCTTTGACATATGCAGTTGGCTAGAGAACTAGAGAACCTTGTAAGAAAAAGGTCATGGACAGAGATAGGTCGGTAGGCAGGTAGGTAGGTTGCTACTAAGTAGAGTAGATGCATGCCAGATAGTTAGTACTAGAGTTGGGTGGGCATGTAAGGTTTCCAGGAGTGTCTCTATTGATAGATACAATGGTATGTGATACCATAGAACATGGTGGCTATCACCGATTCCACAAAAACCTACATCTGATGTAGCATTTTAGCATTACAGGAGTGATATCCATGTGCCCACATTATGGTCATTCACATGGACTTGCAATGATACCATATCTGCTTGGTCTAGGTTCGGCAAGATGGTACCATATCCACTTGGTCTGGGTTTGGTGAGAACCTGAGGAGCATCCATATTGAGGAGCATCCATATTGGCTTGTAACCAAGAGAAGAGTTGTTACCCATTAATAATGGGAGTACAAAGTTAGGGTGTTGATTTCATCAGAGTGTTGCTAGCTTCGGTTGAGTATGTAAGGCTTAGGTCTTGAGACAATCTTTTGATTTTTATTCCGTGATGCAACTGGCCACGAATTTTTTTCTTTTTTCATGTAGCTCTTCTTCCATGGGCACAGCATATTTTTGAGTGACTTGTGAGTAGTGGCTATGGGTTGATATTCTTTCTCAACATGATGCAGCTGCAATTGGACACTTGAATTTCTCTTGAATCGAATTCATGTAGAAGCTGCCTGCATCTTTTGGTCAAAATATATTTGCCCAAGTTATCTCAATTGATGTTAGCTGTTCACTCGATGGCATCAAAATTGAAAATTGATTACTATTGTTATGAGTTTGCAATGAACTATTTGTTGAAGCTGTAGGGATCTGATTTTGGAGTTGCTTTAGATGCTGATATCAAGATCTGCAGTATTTTGGTTTTCTCTTGAAATTTTTGATACATGTTAACCCAGAGCACCAGAACCCTGAGTTTGGTCATACACAGGGTGAGATTCAAAAAAACCTGCAAAAAAGTGCGCTAGCATTCAAGGGGGGATAAAACTCAGAAAACCATCAATTTTGGTAGGAAACTGAGTTTCATCCTTGTCTTTCCTTTTTCCTGAGCACCTCCACTGCTGCTACATATAGTTTCAATGCTCCTACCTGTACAACTACTATAGTGACTCTTGAACCTTGAGTTTCATCCGGTCTTTCTTTTTTCCTGAGCACCTCCACTGCTGCTACATATATTTCCACTGCTCCTACCTGTACATCTACTATAGTGACTCTCGAACCTTGTGCATTAGATGCTGAGTTTCAGCATTTCATGCTAAGATTTAATAAAAATTTCCTTACTTTGCAACTATTGCTGAAAGATGAGACAGGGGGTGAAAGGAGGCCCAAAGACAGGGTGACTTTACTACGGATAACTCTATTCACCAGCTGGTCTCATAGACCTTACCTGTCTGAGAGTGGGTTCGTATGTAAATAAGTGTGGGCTAGTGTAGTGGGTTGTTAACACCAAGGTAGTAATAAAACCACCAAGTGAGCTAACCACTTTTATGTAGTCAACAAGCTATGACAAGTTTTGAACTGAACATAGTTTTTTTTTTTTTTTTTTGTGAAAGAGGTTTTAATCCATAATTGACTAAAGAAAAATGACATAATTCATGGCTAAAGTTGGCTAAACCTTTTTGTGAATGATTACTTACCAGTTTGGCTACTTCTCAAAATGGAAAAAATTAAAATAAAAATAATAAAAATAAAAAACTCTGCCGGGGACATGTAAGTCTGTACAAACCTCATTAATAAGATGGTTTTTGTCTCACGTCATCTCTGTTCATAATTTTTAATGATGAAAGGTAGGTGGGTAGGTAGGTAGGTATGTACTCTGGTTGCAAAAGGACCACAGCAGAAACATGATTGTCCTATCCAGCCACCAGATCAGACAATTGAATGAAAAATCATGACCCACTTCTTTTACTTATTGCTTTATTTCTTTCAGCCAAAACTTTTTTTTTAAAAAATTGTACATGTATAATAATAATTAAAAAATTAAAACAAAAAGGCACTAAAAGATGGAAAAAAAAAGAAAAGAAAAAGAGACAGTTGAAAACAAAGGTGCATTTTTACTGGTGGTTTTTTACTGCTACCCAATTGGCTACCCAACTGAAACCATGGTTAATTCATCTCCAGTTATTATTTGGGCTCTGGCTGTAAAAGGAGAGACTATGAACTCTGTACTCTGACTCTGTAGCTTTTTCATTTGATCCCGCATTAATCATCCACTGGATGCCCAATATTACTCAGTTGTAGATGAATGAAATTCATCTGAGTTAATATTTGGTTTCATCTTGGTAATGAATTCTGTAAAGAAATAGGTCTCGAATATCGATAGATAGGTACGAAAATAGGTAGGTAACTATTAGGCAAGTAGATGGTTTAGGAAGGTAGTACAAAAAGTAACTGAACTAATCACCATGGTTAGCTAGGGAACTAGAACTGGACAACATTGGTTTGAACTTGCCACAAAGGGTAGGCACTCTTCAACTATACTACAAAATCGCTAAAATGTCATTACATTGTTGGGTAATGCTCGAGGAACCCAAACAAGCAAGCCCCATTGGGGTGGAGTTGAAGAGTGCTTATTTCAAGAATGCTTTGTTTTTAGGTCATTATGTAGTGTAAAGCACCTAGGTAGAATTTTTCCACTTTCACATTTTTCCCATGATATTCTATGCATATTGCAAGAAAAAAGGTGACATAGGAGGTGGGGCACTTCAAAAAGCAAAATGCCCACAAGATTGGGCATTTCATTTTTGGAAATGCCTTGGCTTTTGTGGAGGAGAATTGAGCTAGTTAATGCACCTTGCAAATACATTATAAAAAATTTAGGTTGCTTTCTTTAGAAAACAAGTTTTATATGGTAATGGTTAGGAAAATAGGTTAGGAAAATAGATGGTTTATACCAATGTTGACCAATTATGATATTTTTGATCAATCCAAACAATATGCATAGGGCACATTTTTTTTTATAAAAATTAACAAGAGATGTGTATCCAAATACTTCAAAAATCCCTTGTAAAAACGATTATGCATCCATAGAAAATTTTCGTTCATTGTTGGTTATGCATTTGTCAAATTTTAAATTCTAAATAAATTCTAGATACACATACAAGTTACATATAATAAACTTCACACATTAATTTCATACTTTGAAATCAAGCTGCTTGTGAAGAAATTGAACCCCAATTCTATAAAAAAAACTTTGTTCATTATAGCACAAGCTACCTACAAAAGATACATTCACAAAAACACCCTAACACCTCAAACCCACCCACCCAAAAAGTTGATGTAGCTTATCAATAATAGAACAAAATGCTTAGAAGCCCACTTATATATAAAAAAGTTATTTCAACTTGATTAACAACAAAAACAGAAGGCCCAAAAACCCAAGTATATATATAAAAGTTGTTGCATCTTGACCAACAACATAAACAAAATGTTTAGAAGCCCAAGTTGTTGCAACTTGATCAACAATTGAAACATGCCTAGGAGCCCAAGAACATGGACCAAAAAATAATTGGAATCACTTCTAAAGAATTTTAGTTGGAAAGGAAAAAAACTAACTTGGTGAAGGTTACTTACTTAATCATTATCAACTTGCAACTTTTTAAAGTATTCAAATTCTTCAATCAATTCATAATTTCCTTCAACTCAAGCAACTTCAAATTTGATATAATTTTTTAAGTTTGTATTTACTATGCAATTCAAATGGAAATAATCTAACCAACTTTTTATTAGGGTAATAATTTGATCAAGATTTTTTAGTTGTAAGCAATAGCACTTCAAAATTGTCAAAACACCAACAAGGTTAAATATTCTTTTTGTTTCAATTTAAGACCTAGGGATCCAAAAAAGTTGTTTGGCCAAGAAAGCAACATTCAAAGATTGGCCCTCATGGGTTCACCACTAAGTAAGAGGATTTACACACAGATTATAAGATACATAACCTCTAAAATAAAGAGAGCTTTACAATAACAAAGTGCCCATGCAGATTCTCCCATGGAAACTTCAACACCAAACATGTTCTTATCTTTTTTTTCAATTTGAACATCAAGTTCATCACATTGTGTTGCAATTTATTTGACAATAAGATTCAATCAATAAAAAATTCCCATAAAAAAAGGGGCGACCTCTTTCACATCGTATTCAGTAGTGAAATGAATTGGATTTCCACACTCAACAAAACTTTTCACAATTTTTAAAAATTTGAAATGGGGATCCAACATCGAGATTAACATATTGTGAACTTGATTAAAATCAAAAGTCTTCAAAAGCTCCAAAAAAGGTTTAATTACCTTCAAAACCTCTTATCACATGGTTCTATTCAATATGTGGAACTCAACATCAAAAAGGTCAAATGTTTCGTTCCCATCAACAAGGGGATTTACTTCAAATTCCATAGTCACAATTAAATTAATTGTAGTAGTTAGAAAGCATTTGATAATAACCAATGGCTTCTAGATTGGTTCATCACACACACCATCACCACATGATTCAAACAAGGAATGACAATTTCCATAGTGGCCCACACTTGGGCCTTAAGGATTATTGGTTGCAATGTCGATGTTTTCTTCTTGCTATAACATAACAAGGTGGCTTGTTTAAATTCCAAAGTTTTTTCAACATTATAACTTTATTCGCAAACCTGTTTTCATTGGAGCTTTCAACTTTTGATGTCGCATTTCATTTTCAATTTAAACATTTTCCCGCTTTGGCATCCCTTTCCTTGATTTTTTCATTCAAATATTATTATTTTTAAACCATTTTGAACATCTTCCACATTCACCAAAGTTAAACCCATAAAAACTTTATCATCATTTGTCACATATTGACATGTTTTAAACATGACATGTCCGAAGCAAGTACCCTTACAAACTTGCAAAAACTTGAATGATTCATAATCAATCATTAATAGTAATGTTGCATCCATGGTTCCCAAGTTGTTGCCCTTGTCTTTCACAAAAGCAATCACTTGATGAATTAATCCAAAAAATTTCAACAAATATTTGAGTTGCAAAGCCATGACATTTCTATTTGTTTCATGCAATTCAAACAATCTAACAATAACATGTCTAGGTGTCCAAGCTTCATCCACATAATTGATCACCAAAACAAATGTATTGATATTACCTTTAGACATTTAGAGATCAAAATGAATGTGAATATAATAGTTACAAATTCCAAACATGGTAACACATGCAATTCCATGGTCTTTATGACCATTGCAAGAAATATTTCTTTCACAAGAGAAGATTAAGAAGGAAACACAAGGGCATTGATGTAATACTAGTGAAACCAAACATTTTCACATGTTGAAAGAGGCCTACCTATATCCTTTGCAAATATAAAACACAAGGTCCTCAAGAAACCTTTGTTGTGCTTCATCACCATTTTTGTATGGGTTTGTTGACTCAAAAAAACAATGATTATAAAAGTAATGGGCCTAACCCTTTTCTTCCCATGTTGTTGAATATAATTTGTTTTAGAAAGTTTAACCATTGCCTTTTCACTTAGTATAGACTTTCTTTAGCAAATAAACAAGAATGAACATTACTAACATGTGTTTTTATAAGAGTAATTCCATTGGTTTTATTATATTTGGTGAAGCCCTTTCTAACAATGGAGCTCCAGTTTAATATGTTACCAAAAGCTTGTTGAGACTTACATGATATAGTGTAACATTTGAAAGTTCACAAAATCAACATGTAGGTTGTCATCTATAACAAAAAAGCTCCATCAAATAGAAGTCCTAACGTTGTGTGATTCCAAATATAGTAAAGTTTGAAGCTCCATAGCTTGAAGATGCAGGTCATCAAACATTGATACATCATTGTAACATTGCTAGTGGACATTTTCCAAATTTGACAAACTATGAAAAGGGACAATGTTCATATCAAGGACAATCTCATTGATTTGACCCACACTTTCAAGAACAACAATTTCATCTTCAGCCATTACAAAGTTTATAATATCCCTTGTGTACAACAACACATCGCCACCCACATTATGCACACTCTTGAATATTAAACAGTAAAATGCATAAGAAAAACACACCACCACTCACATTATGCACACACTTGAACACCAAACCCTAAAATGTCACATTTCATGAACATAAAGGTAATATGGGCATTACAAAAAAAACTCACTTGATTATGATCTTGAATATTTGAATCGAATTGAAAAGGCTCTTGATGCACACAAGTTCCTCATCCTCATGAAATTGACACACCAAAACTTCAAAGCTTCATGTTTGATCAACACAAAAAAGGTAATAGATATTGAGCAAAGGAAACAAAAAACTTTAGATCTTCATGCCAAATGAACACATACAACCAAGTCGACAATTGAAAAATATTGCAAAGGAGTTGAAACTTCTCAAGTAACAGAGTTGAAAAAACAAGCGTTTCATGGCTACTAAACACATTAAAAGATGTTGATGGATTTCAAGCAAAGAAGCTAAAAATGCTCACACAATGGAACCAAAAGTTATAGAGGTTCATAGATGATGATCACAAAAGATCACAACTATAATAAGTCAATAGTCAATGCAAGAACTTTCAAACAATAGTAGCATAACCAACATACTATGTGGTGAGCACATACAAAAATGTTGGAAATGAAATGCTTGGCAATAAGTGGAAAAGTGAAACACTTGTCAAGCTCCCTATGGTAAAAGCTTGACAATGATAAACTAGTGAAGTTGCAAAGCATGCTCCCCCACTTGTGTCAAAGTGAAACAAGGAGTTGAAAACACTTACATAATGGAGCTAAAAGTTGTAGAGCACATACAAGAAACCAATAGTTGAAAGTCAAAAACAAATGAATAACACATGTCAAAATCACATGCACGTGAAGAAAATGAATGCAAAATGAAAAACCAACAATGTGAAGGCATTGAAAGCAAAAAACTTGACAATAATAAATTGGTGAAGTTGCAAAGCTCACTCCCCCACTCTTCAAAATGAGAAGTTGTATTTGGCATCCCCTAAGCATGTCAACCCTAACTCCAAAATATAAATAATGATACATAAAATCATATCCAAAATAGCTGAAACCTTTGTGAATGGATATGGATATTAGCTAATTACAAAAAATTATAGATACAAATATGCATATTATGACAACACCCATTCACCCATTATGCATAAAAACAAATATCAAAAACCGATCAACTTCCAGGTATGATTTCATATATATCCAAGCATTATGCATGTTAATATTTGAAATTTTTCAAATAACTAGCCAACATTGGTTTATAAATAGATAAGGTTTGTTTTCACTTCTTACCTACTAATGACTCAATTGCAAGTTTTTTGTAAATAGGTTTAAAAACAATAGAACCCAGTAGAAAAGTTTTTATTATCGACCTATCGTCCATCCTTCATGGTGCATAGGTGGCTGTTGGTTCACTTTGGCCCTAAGTTAACAAGGTTCCACCTCAATAACCTATTGAGTAAATTCCCCTACTTCTCCCTTCCCTACCTAGGTAACTACCTATATAAATAGGTAAGTACCTTGCATTGAATAATACTGGTTGCCAAATCCACATTCAAGCACAATGCATGAAGCATGGATATATACCCATCTTCTACCTGTCACACATCTTGAGTCTTCACTCAGCCATAGGTTGGCAAGGAGGGGTAAAGAGCAGATAAAAGAAAGAACATACCAGCCAGTTAGTGTTATGGCTCGCATGGTCAACATTGAGTCAAAAGTTTGTAGGACATCCTAACAATTTTGGTGACTTCAAGCATGATCTGGGCATCCACCCATCATAACAATTTCAGCCACTTCAAGTACGATCTGGGTGTCCAGCGTAACAATTTCTGCGACTTCAAGCATGATCTAGTCATTCTGTAAAACAATTGCAGCAACTTCAAGCATGATGGGTATCAATCAACTTTTCACAGTTGATGCAGTGGAGGAGGAACCAAAAGACATTGATTTGGGAAGACAAGACCCATTCATTCCAATATCAAATTTGGTACAAATCACAATTTATGGGTATAATTTACATTGTATACACCTCTTGAGATGCACAGAGATTACTACTGGACACACCTGAAGTCTATGGAGATGAATTTGCAATTTACTCAAGGACTGATGAACCCGAGTCATCCATTGTTCAAGCTGTCTATAATGCCTGCAACAGATGAGTATGTACCCCCAATCAAGCATACGACACCTATTGCAATAATTGTTGAACAAAGTATAACCTGAGAAAAAAAGCCACATAAAACGAATGTAAGTATCTTCAGAGACAAAAACTTGCAGTGCAAATCAAACATGACATAAAACCCTAAACCCTTTAGAGATGCAAAGTTGCAATAGAAGTGACATTCAAACAATTTATCATGACGAGCATTTAAGGAAAAAATAATGAAAATAAACAGCCATGCCTTCTGGATTGCTACTTTCTGAGCAAACACCATCTACCTGCTGATGGAAATTTGCTGCAGGGTAATTAGCAGCAAACCTCAATGCACAAGTGAAAATTTGAGATTGTGAATGCACCCATCTCCATCAAGCAATCAGCAGACCCCAAAACATAAGGTGAAAATTGAGATTTGTGAATTGCACCTGGAAATGGGTGGCTTTCTTGCCGATAATAGTCAGGTAGCATGCGCATGGCAAAATCACAGACTGCCACAAGCAATGAGAAAACATAAGTGAAAACCTTATTGAGTATGCAGCAGCAGCAGCATTGAGATTTACAGTAACAGGTGCACATCAGAATGTAGAGTGGCTTCACTGAAAAAAATTAATCTATTGTTTGATGCATCAATTGGTGTAGAACCTTGATGAGCATTTTAAGATATGTGGTGAGACACACAGATTCACAATGATTGCACATGCTGATCCTCATCATCATGTATACCATCACTACATGTATCTAAAACCGAACAAAACTCGAGTGCTCCCAAAGCTTACCACAGTCATGCTAAGGAAGGCACCAATAAATGCCATCACAAAGCCTGCACAGCAGAACCAGGTAACAGTGCATTAACACCAAATCAGATATAAGTTTGCCCAGCGACTCTTGTAGTAGTTTGGATCTCATCACTGTGTGGCCATTAGCTTTGGACCCAGAGATGAAGAGAGACAGGGAAGCTGCTGGAAAGTAGCAGACTATTAGATGCAACAATAGAAGCACAGAGAGAGAGAGAGAGAGAGATGAAAGGTTACCAAAGAATGGCACCAAAACTGCAACAGCAATTGTTGAGAGAACGAGGGTTGTTCGTATAACAAGTGACCATGCACGGTACTCCTGTGAATCAGGCCTCTGGGGCAGCAGTTCCTCTAAGCTATGTGCCACTGGAGTTATTGTCAGTGCATATTTGGTGAAAGGATTGACAACCTGCAAAGGACCCAAATGCCCCACAATACATATCTTACAACACAGAAGAAAAAATAACCAGAACTGCAGACTATGGAAAAGGAAATGACAAAAAAGAAGAGACTGAAAAAGAGAGTGAACAGAACAGTGATGACCTACTGTAGTCCAAACAGCAATCTTTGATGCCAAGAACTGCCCAGGCAGATTGAGGGTGATTTGTGATGCAGTAGCATCTCCAAACATGGTGAAGCCCATAACTGCCATGCCACCATAGAGCAATGTGCACAACAAGAAGCTGCAGCGGGAAGAAGCCCACCCAAAAATGGACCCATGATTTTTCCATGTTCTATCTTTTGCAGGTTGCAGAAACACACAGAGAAGAGAATGTGGTAAAAGAGTAGGACCAGAGAGTATCATGTCAGAAACTTTGTGTTACACACCTTACACCCAGCACTTTGTCAAAATCAGCTTGGTTTTTTAGAGACGTATATATGTTGGGGAAAACTGCATGACCTGAGTAGCAAAATCCATATAGACCGATTGAAACAGGGATGCCGGACCAATTCAGCAGGTACCCATGCTGATGAAATCCCACACCATCCACCGCTCCCACCCAGAAGACACTGATGACCACCACAAGAGAAGCAATCACACCTCCCGCTGCAGTCACAAGCATAATAAAAAAATGAGCATTAAAAATTTCAAAATGATCACATTGCTACAGTTTTTCTTTCTGGCAAAAAAAGAATTGGGAAGTTGTGAGAGAACCTGAGACATAGGACAAGAGGCTGAGATCACGCAGCCAAACTGTGGGCAGCACAAAAATGGCAGTGAGAACAGCAAACACAGTAGTGGAGCTGATATTGAAGCCTGCCATATTGAGATGGACCCAGGGGAAAAGTAGTGACAGATTGTCACCTTCAAGAATCAAAAACTCCACACAACAGGCCTGTGGTGGAGATCACATATGTCACACACTTCCAAATGTATTATTATTATTGCCTGAATGGAATGCTCAGCAAGCCAGAAAAAAAGACAACTGCCGACCACTTGCCACCCCATTTTCACATCCTCAACACATTGATAAGCTGCATTGATATATAAGTGTGATCTGGTTGTTAAGAATACAGAGAGTGAGGTTTACAACAACAAACCAGAAGCTACCAGAATGAATGGTCATATCAAAAGGTTTCACTTACATAAAGCTCCGTATAGAGGATGATCTGCACACACGAATGAAAAATGGGCAGATCAGGAGAAGAACAAAGCCACCCAGAAACTGTAGTTCCAAATGTGATGTTCACAACTTGGACTCTTTTTCACTGGACTATTCTTTGCAAGAAGAAGCACCAAGCTTCACAAACCAAAACTGCTGATTACAGAAGAAACCATTGGGATGGCTGCTGGAATTTTATACATTAATACAGTGTGTACTTACAGCAATGATAAGACGGCCTGTATTGCCAAAGGCTGCTTGCCCGATATCTGGGTATGTTGAGATGCCAGGTGCACTCTCTAGGCAATGACGAAGCAGAATCCCCGTGTAACAACAAATGGCTGACAATACAAACAGCAATAGCAGACCTAACCAGCCACCTTCCTTCACTGCATAAGGTGTTGTCAACACCCCAACACCTGCCAGAACATTCATACCTGCCCCAACAACACATCAGATCAGGGAAAAAAAAAAAGAAAACTCATCACCCAATTTGATTCACAGCATCTTTCTGGGTTTTCCTCAAGACCCATCAAGTGAAAAATGTTCAGGGTTTAGGGTTTTTAAAAAATTCAAAGTTCATGTACACAGTTTTTTACCTACCATTCAACAGTGCTTGCAAGACACTGCTTCCCTCATGAGCTTCGGCTTTGGTAGTGTAATCAGCATCTGTTTTCTTTTTTGCATGCTCATCAGCTCTTGTTGCATTATAACCTTCAGGATGGCGTTCTCCCTTTTCCAATCTCCCCGGAAGGAATGGGATCTGTTGCTGTTGTGACTCTGTTGTGTCTGCTAAAAGCGGTTGCGTAATATGGGGTGAATGTCTTGTTCTTTGGTATGAAGAAGATAAGTAGGAGCTACTGATCCGGTTCAGACTTGGGCTGAATATACTGATTGCAGGTGATGCATACATGTCCATTGATTGCCTGCATTCATGACCCCCACAAGATGTAAAAACACACACACAACAACCCTTCAAACCTCTGCCATTCCAATGACATACCAATTGCTGATTAAAAAAACTTTGTTGGGTTTCTGCCACATCAAAAAGAGCTACATTTGCACGGCACTCTAAAGCAAAAATAATTCAACAGAAAAAAAAAATCCATAACTTTGAAAAACAAAACTTACTACCTTGCAAAGAAGCATCAAATTATAGGCAACAAAGTCCTTCCACTATGAGAGTTTCTTTGCAAAAAACCTTTGGGCGACTAACTAAATTATGTTACAAATTCTGGGTGTGGCTAGAGCATATGCCACCATGAATGGAGGTCCCATTACAGTGATCCAAAACCCCCCACAACCATAGAACCAGCAATTCTCCATTTCAATGAAGAAGAGTGTTTCTCCAGAAGGCTGAATCTAGAATAACAGGGAATAAATATTTCTTGTTGAGGAGCTGAAATTTTTGATAAAGAAAAATGTGCTGCAACACATCTAATTCTCTTTCAGACCAAACAAAAAATGCTATTTTCTTATCATTCAAAGAGAAATTAGGGTTTGTGAGAAAATTTGATCATGCAAGGAGGAAGAAGATCTAGCGGAGGACAAAACCCACTTTTTCTTTTTCTTTTTTCTTTTTTGGGTTTTTTTTTTTCCTCCACATCCCAAAGCTCTACTACCCAATTGTGGAAACTGGAATTTCTGTAGACAGAATTTCGCAAACACGAGGGAGGGAGGGAGTAATGGTGGTGGGGCGTGGGGGGTTGCTTTACTTGTAACTCTGTGGCCAGTGGGAAGTGGAGCTCACTGGAGGGGAATTTCCACCTTCTTCTTCTTCTTCAGATTCTCGCTCCTCATGTTCCTCCCCACTACCACTTCCTTCCTCCTCTTCCTCTTCACTGGCCATGTAATAGTGTAACTCCCGGGATGCCATCACAGCAAGGCTTGATTTTCACCACCACCACAACAAAACAACAGCAACAACAGCAACACTAATCAAAACTCCTCCAGCAACAACAACACCAACTCACAGGAAACAAAACTGAAAAAAAAAAAAAAAAAAAAAAAAAAAAGCAAACAAACAAACAAACTACCTAAAAAACAAGACAATCCAACAACAATTGGGTAATTGAGAATTCACAAGAGCTGGCAATCAGAGACCACCACAGACACGATTCCAGACTCCAAGTGCCGCTAGAGTTGGAAATGCAGAGAGTCACAGAAGAGAGAAAGAAGAGGGTTTTTGGAGATGGGTTTTGGTGCTAACCCACTACTATCTACTAATTAAGCTCATCAGTTTATTAGGCCACTAAGTTAATGACACTGCTACATCACTAATCACATAGTTCAAAACCCATTCAATGCTCTACTAAATCACACTAATTAAACCCATTAGTGAATCAAGTCACTAATTACCTAAGTTAATCACACTGCCAGATTGTTCTTTTGGTCATGCTCTACTAAATCACACTAATTAAACCTATTAGTTAATCAAGTCACTAATAACTACCTAAGTTAATCACACTGCCAGATTGTTCTTTTGATCATGCTCTACTAAATCACACTAATTAAACCTATTAGTTAATCAAGTCACTAATAACTAAGTTAATCACACTGCCAGATTATTCTTTTGGTCATGCTCTACTAAATCACACTAATTAAACCCATTAGTTAATCAAGTCACTAATTACCTAAATCACACTGCCAGATTGTTCTTTTGGTCATGCTCTACTAAATCACACTAATTAAACCCATTAGTTAATCAAGTCACTAATAACTACCTAAGTTAATCACACTGCCACATTGTTCTTTTGGTCATGCTCTACTAAATCACACTAATTAAACCCATTAGTTAATCAAGTCACTAATTACCTAAGTTAATCACACTGCCACATTGTTCTTTTGATCATGCTCTACTAAATCACACTAATTAAACCCATTAGTTAATCAAGTCACTAATTACCTAAGTTAATCACACTGCCACATTGTTCTTTTGATCGTGCTCTACTAAATCACACTAATTAAACCCATTAGTTAATCAAGTCACTAATTACCTAAGTAAATAATCACACTGCCACATTTTTTGAATCACTAATCACAAAATTTCAATTTTGCTAAATCACGCAAACTAATGCAAAGAAATTCCCAATCGCCAGATTGTCATGATAAGTTCCAATAGATTAGCCAAGAATATAGAAAGA
>Ga0209611_10007102_pt1 | contig 18037 bp, 15 predicted proteins | sample S1TSphgellanicum_3_FD_187693 | JGI IMG/M metagenome (GOLD analysis project Ga0209611, IMG submission 187693) | Host-associated microbial communities from peat moss isolated from Minnesota, USA - S1T2_Fc - Sphagnum magellanicum MG (SPAdes) (version 2) | ecosystem: Host-associated > Plants > Peat...
GCCTTTCAAACATAGGTTCTTTCATTAGAAAAACAATCTTATTTCTCGACTTGTCTTAGGTGACTAAAAGTGTTGTTTATCATTATTTTTGATAAAAAATAATGATAAAAAACACTTTTAGTCACCTAAGACAAGTCAAAAAATGAGCTTTTTCTTCTAATGAAAGAACCCTATGTTTGAAAGGCCAATATTCACCTTGGTGGGGGGGGGGGGGCCCAAAGGAGAAGCATAACAAAACATCTTCTATTTTGGGTAGGGAAGCATGTCTAGGTTTTTATGTTGGGGAAGTGCCCCACCTTCCCGCCCCTCATATTCCAAAAATATTGGTGGTGGGCCTATCAAATGGCTCCATGTGGAAAAAGACAAACCCCCCTCCTTCCCCCTCCCCAGCTTTAGATTGGGGGTACTTTTTCATGCTTCAAAAGAAGGAATTATATGGATGATGGATGAAATTTATTACAATTTTCATTCTAATATGGATGAAAAATGCATCTTGTTTTTTCATAGTTGAATGCATATGTGCATGGATGCGTACGTTCGTTCATTCGTGAATGGTAAGGATGCAAACCCTCCACCATCACACTAGTAAGTTCTCAACCGTTTGATCATAGTTGTTGAATTGTAAAGGGCGACACTTAAAACAAGTCGAAAAATGGGATTTTTGTACTAGTGTTTTGATATCATAGTATCTTGTCTGGTTTTAAAAATGTCAATTTTTTGGAGAAATTATCTATCTATGCAGGAAGGTAGTTTGTTTTGTTTTGTTTGTACTTATGAGATCCACCGAACTAGGATGCTTTAGATCGTGTTCTTGGTCTCTTTGGAAGGCTCTCTGGAGAGGAGGAGAGGGGTGCATGGGACTTGGTTCCATGATGCTTGGACCAATGTTGTAATGGTATATCGGGTACATTCATAATATGTACATTGGTATGTATTAAGATATTTCAGAACCTATTATTTGTTGGGTACGTTTTAGAATATATATTTAGATTGATTTCTAAAACCTAAAGTTTTTTTTTTTTAATTGTGTGGACATACTTAGGTTGAAACATAAGGATCAAAATTTTGAAATGTTTTTTATATTGTGTTGAGACCAATACTTAGGGCGAGAGATTGATGTTGGGAGAGGTAGGTGTAATGATAATTAGGGCAAATATTTTGAGCTTAAAAAAAATCTTGGGAAGAATGGCTGATGAAAGCCAAACAAATTTGGATGATTTTTTCACTCAAAATTAAATTAAATTAAATCGTAGCTGAAAATTTCGGAGGAATTGGAATGTGCCTTTTGGTGTTATTGGAAAGATCTTGATGAGCAGGATTTAATGGAATTTATTTGGTAAGATTTGGATTTAGAATGTGGGAGATATTGATTTTTTAAGTGATTTCTGCTTGCTGAAAACTCAAATGAATTCCAAAAAACCCAGGTTCTGGAAGGAAAAATCAGTTGAGGATGTGGTAACACTAGGGCCAACGGCACCGGCCACACACTAGTATGTTTGAAACATCAAAAGTTAAAGAAATTTCAAGGAAACGCTAAATACAAAAATTGGTGGAAACCCGAGAGCTTTTTGCTTCAGGCCAATCACCATTGCAAAGATGGTACCCAATAATTGACAACATTTTTCTATCCAATGTTAATTTGGTGGAACATTATGTCTCCCTATTTTTGCAGGAAAAAACAATAAAAAAATGTTGTAAAAATTTTCATTATATTAGAGGTTAAGAGTAGAGAGAACCTCTTGAGGTCATCTTTTGTCACTGAACAAGTTTGAGCATGAATCTCTTGCACTTCAATGAATCTCATGTTTCCTCTAGGGTTCATGGGTTAACCTTCCTCATCTCCAAGGTGGGCTAGTCTTTTTATCTGGTGTTATCTATTTTTCATGATCTAAATAGTTGTTCACTTTCAGTGTTCTAGTGTAGCATTTAAAAAAACCTCATCAACCCTAATTTTTATTTTAATTATAAAAAATTTCCAACATTTTTCTACAATAACATTTACCGTCCCAATGTCCAATATTATTATTAGTTTCATACATTAAAGTTATCCATAAAGTCAGGCAATTAGGGGGCGAGAACGGCCAGTTTCGGCATAACAGGGCATCAAATGCGGAACTGAGAACGAAAGTTTTACAAAACGAAATAACTGAGACCCAAACTAGTATTTCCACCAATTTTGGTGGTAAACTGGGTTTCATCCTGTCTTTCCTTTTTCCTGAGCGCCTCCAACTGCTGCTACACATATTTTCACTAGTGCTACCTGTACAATTACTCTAATTACTCTGGAACCTTGTGCATGAAATGCTGAGTGCATTTCATACTGAGATTTAATTAAACTTCTTTTACTTTCTGGATACCAATGAATGGTGGATAGGGGGTGAAAGAGAGGGTTACTTTACGGATAAGTCTATTATAATCTAGTCTTTCTATATATGGGCCATGTACAAGAAGATTCTTGCATTGAGGGGAAGCTTTATCCTACATGAATAAATCAAGGCTGAATTTTTTCTTAAGTAATCCAAAAGAAGGGTAGCCAAAGTAACTATGGCTCATGGTGCAGGGGTGGCTGTTGATTCACTTTGGTAATTTATTTATTTATTTATTTTTTGGGGCACAAATGAAAAAAAAGAAATAGGAACAAGTCCCAGGCAAGAAGGACCCAGCTGGAAGGGAGGGGAAACCCTAGAATCCAATCACATAATCATGAGGTATCTGGTAGCACCATCAAATGTGAAGATCATCTTTGGAATAGATGGTGGAATGGGTGGCCCATTGTTTGTCTCAACTTTAAAGAATCTTCTCTTTAGCTTCAAGGGAACAAAGTTGAATGAAATGAAGGATCTTGCCCCGCTCAATTCTAGCATACTCCAAAATCCCCAACCAAATAAGTTGCTTGACTTTGTAGTCACTTAATCTTTTTTTGTTGAACACTTGATTGTTGCGGTCAATCCATATGGACCACATCACAAGCTCATAGAGACATTTCCATACCTCCTTAAACTTATGGATTATGGTGGGAAGCCTCTTGCCAAACACACAATGCTCGAGATTTAGCTCTTTCCAAGGGGCCATTAATTCTTGGTCTATAGTGAAGTTGGATCATGATGATGAAAGCAAAAGACCAATCAGTTGTTGCTTGAGTGCAATCAAAGAATCTATGTTTGAAGGTTTCTTGTACACCCATGTTACAATAGGGGTAGCTCGTATCAATGTTAGAATTTGCACACAATCACCAAAAATTGATAGCAACAACTCTATGGTAAATCGACCATATAAAGGCACACTCTTTTTGTAACCTATTTTTGCTCGCACCTTTCTCCAAGAAGGATTGAAGGAAGAAGGGAGGACCCAGACCATTTATCTACAATGGACTTGGAAAGATCTAAGGCATGTATTCGTCCCCTACATGCCTTGATTGTGTAATCAACTATACCTATTTCAAAATCCCATTTTTAAAGACTTGAATCGAAATAGAGAGAGTCAAGGGGGCCTACTAGCATAAGATAAGAAGATGTGCCTTTGGTGATTTTAACAATTCTACAAAGCTTGCCAAATCCAAAGAAAAGCTTGGGGCTTCCCTCACCATCAAGAATGAGAGAGTCTTCAAGATTATAAACCTATTGTGTACATCTTGACCTCTTTAGGTACATGAAAAGTGCAATTAGTTTGACCAAGGATTAAATTAAACTAGCTTGAAATTTGTATGACATAGATGGGGATGGGGTTGTACGAATTGTTTGAGAATAACCCAATCCAATTGCCATGTTTGTATTTCCATTGCCCTTTAATCAACCTATTCAAATTAACAGCTTTAGCCTCCTCCAAACCAAATTGATCTCTAATTTCTTCCCATGGTTTGAATTCCTCTAACTAGGTATCCCAAATATTTAACAATTGCTTTAAACCTTTGATATAAAGGGAGTGACTCTTGAGTGAAAACACACTAGGTGGGCAACTTTGGTAGTTTCATGACATGTGATTAAAGTATACACTTGCAAAATGTGTTGCATTTAATTTTCAGTTTCACTTTTGGTGTTTGGGCTATATATTTTGAATTTCACAAAGTTAATGCTATATAATTTTTTTGAAAAAATATTAAATTCAAGAAATAATGGGCATATAGATGGTATTGTAATATAATAGAGCCCATTTTTAAAAAAATATTGCATTAGATTTTGATTTGAATTACTCAACCAAAAAACAATTGAAATGAAAATTTTAAAAATGGTCCACCTCACATATCTTGTCATCTTCCATTTGAAACTGATTATTTGTCAAAATGTTAATTTACCACATATTTATGAACATTGCATTGAAAAACACCCATTTGTGATATGATAATTATCAAAATTTTCACATGGCTCATGAATTTATTTCAATCATATGGGATCACAATGTTTAATAGATATTAAAATTTTCATAAGGATTAAAAATCATTTCAATCATTTTGTGAATATATTTGCATTTTGAATGTTTTGACATTTTTTTTTGGCAAAAATATATTCTAACATCACATCATATAAAATAAGAAATTGTAGTTTTTTTAGCATTTGATTTTTTTGGGTTTTGACCTACCATAATATGCAAAGACATTGTGTAAATCTTTTATAATAATGACATGATTGAAGTTCAAACATGGAACCCCTAAAAAAAAGTACAATGTGACAACAATTTTAGCCCCCTTATAATGTGCCTCTACCCTCCTTTCAATGGACCAACCAAACAAACCTCTTTTGAAATGAAAACTCCAAGATATGTTTTGGTGTGGGATGGGGTAATACAACTCAAACCTTTTGAAATGAAAGCTTCACCAAATGTTTTTGTGTGGGATGGGGTAATATAATTTGGGCCTTTTACAATGAAAGGTCCATAAGATGTTTTGGTGTAAAATAGGGTAATACAACTTGAGCTCCACATATGTATCTTAAAGGCCATCTTTTTCCATGTTCAACCAATTTGTCCTTAGATTTTAGAACCAGCAACTTGTTGATATTTGTCCACAAAACTCCAAAGCATGTTAAAGGGCCATTTTTTATGAGGTGATGGTGTTGCGTTGGACAATCTATAACGAAGGAAGAATTAAAGATTGGATTCACTTGGTTAACATGCCAACATAATTCATTTGATAAGTGAAATTTTGAAATTTTTTTCTAGGTCTATGCATCTAAATCATCTATTTTTTCATTCAATGCAACAATTTAACCCACCTTTAGAAATCATGTGATTTTTCAAGAGGTTCAAGTTGATTAATTTGATTAATGGACATGTACATTTTGATTAAAGCCCAAGAATTAAAATGACACATGTATTTTTTAATCAATCAACTTGATTGTAATGGTTTACTTGATTACATACATATAGTTAAATTATATAACCTTAGTCAAAATGGCCAATGACTTTTAGTAAAGTGGAACATTTAGTTAAGATGGTTATTGATTTTTAATAAAAATGATTAATGATCTTTATTCAAATGGAACATTTAGTCAAGGTGGCTAATGATTTTTTGTCAAATACAACATGGTCTACTACCCTATGTATTTACCTCCTACCTATTCACCCACTTATTTACTTACTTATTACCCACCCACCAACACACCCACCCGCCTACTTATTATTTATTTTCCTACCTATTTATTTACTTATACCTTTTCACTTACATACTTACTTACATATATTTTTTCACCTTCGTATAACCTACTTATTTATGTACCCATCTAATACCTGCATATTACCTACCTATCCACCCACTTACTTACTTAAGTGCATTTTTTGACCTACCTAAACCTATTTACTACCTACCTATCTACTTATTTACCTAGACCTAAGGCAAAAACATCCTTGGGTGGTACCATAAAAAATGTCACACCTTGATTTTCCTAGACCTATTGAACTTTGAAAAATTATAAGAAAAATTTAAATAAATATTTTCATATATTTTTAATGGGTACATTTATTAGGTTCCATAAATTTTGAATTTTCCATGATATCAATAATATTAGATATTTTGATGTATCATTGCATGTAATTTTTTTTAAAAGAATGTTATGCTAATTCTTTTCCTTGAAGTTTTTGTTTAAGAACACAAATTTGAAACATGATTTGAAAACTTTCTTGAGAATTTTTTTCCTAAGGTAATTTGGAAGTCATTTTTAAAAAAAGGAAATTAATTGAATAAATATTTTAGTCCTGAATTTTCAAAGTTAAAACTATCAATTTCTAATGGCGCACTTTTGATTAGGAATATGAAATTTTCAAAAAAATTAATTTTTTAAATTCCAAAATAAACTTCAAATTATATATTAGTTGCAATTCATAAACATGAGAAAAAAATAATTTATAGTTGTGAAATTTTTTAAAGTAAAGGGCTCATGAAAATGATATGGTTATTTTTGGTTCTTTAACCATTTTTTGAAATGGTTCTTAATGGTACCACCCAAGAATGTTTTCATCCTAATAATAATAATAATAATAATAATAATAATAGTAATAATAAAATGATTTTAATTTTAGTATAAATCTGACCCAATCAAATTGTCCACTATTTACTAATCAAATAATTAATCATTTTTTAAGGCAAAATGACAAGGTCCAAATTGATTACCCAATCATGTTAACAAGTTTTAATCGACTTGTCCATATTGATATGGTGGTCTTATTCATGCCTGTCATTTTTGGGTATTTAAAAAATAAAAAACCCAATAAAAAAACCATGAATCGTAATAATGACCATTTAACTTAGGTGTAAGTCAAAATTTTGTGCCTAGTCCAAAGAAAATTCCCAACCATAACACGAGTTATCTTAATTTCTTTCTAAAATCTTGCCTAGATTATTAAAAAATACCAAAGAAAGGAAATGAGATTATTATTAACTACAACCATTCTACTAGCTAGTGAAATTTTCGTGGTAAAACAATAGGAGATTTCTTTTAAGTTTGTTTAAAAGAAATTTATCAACATCTGCAACATCCAAGTTGAGGCCAAAAGGGGTTCCCAACAATTTTAAAGGATTTTTTTCTTTTGTTCACTTTCAAACAAAAGAATGGATCCATGAAGGCTAATCACCATTTAAGCTTTGATAATATGCAAGGTCCTTCTATCATTGAATTGAAGACTTGGGGTAGTTTTGAAATCATGGCAAATGTTCACCATGTTGTTGATGAATCTTTCTTCAACCTTAAAAGTTAATGAGGTGTCATTGTCATATTGGGAAATGAATTGTTTTTCCTTTCCTAGTAAAAACACCCTTGCTTTTCTTTGTGTTCAACTGTTTACTTGACCATAACATTTAGAACTTCACCTACAAGGATGAATAAATAAAGAACAAGCAAGTAGCCCTACCTTACCCCATGTTGGACTTGGAAAGAAGGTGATTTGGATCCATTAACATTAACACGCGATTCTACATCTACAAAAAGGATGTGAATCATGTCAATGTAGTTAAGTGCCATCCCAAACTTCTCCAACACATCAAACAAAAAGGTCCATGAAATTTTATCATATGCCTCAAAAAAGTCCAATTTTAAGAAGATCACATCTTGTTTTGAGTGTTTAGCCCAATCAAAGTTTCTTGCAAGAGGAGGACATTTTCTAAGATATGGTGCAAAGGGAGGAAAATAGTTAAATTTGGGTCTATGATTTCCATTAAAATTGGTTGGAGTTGAATCTACAAGGCCTTGGCAAAGATGTTATATGCAACATTCAACAAACTAATGGGCCTTTAGTTGGAAAGCTCTTCATAGATCCCACTTTCATGAATGAACATGATAATGTTTTTGGTAGCACCTCAAGGTAGGGCATGATTTTCAATTGAAGAAAGAATCATCCTCTAGTAATCTTCACCAAATATGTCCCAAAAAATGTGAAACGTTTGACTCCCACACCATTAGGGCTAGGGGACTTGCATGTAACCATGCTTTTAGCTACATGTTTTAGCTATTCTTGTGTTATTGGGGCCACTAGCTTCTCATTCGTGATTGCAAAAAACTTTTGTGGGAAAGATCTCAAAACCTTTTCCTTAACTACTTGGTCTATTTTTGAGGAGAATTGTTCCTTGTATAGGTTTGCATAAAACTCCTAGCAAACTTGCTCCAATTCCTTTCAGTTTCATGTCAATGAGCCATCCTTCCTTTTAAGTTTAGTAATTATTGAAGATTTAGGTTTTTCTTTCATTTTAACAAAAAAAATCTGAAACATTGAATTGCCTTTTTGTCACCATCTTGATCTAACTTTGATCTATTGACCTTCAAGTGTTTTGTTTTCATGTGTTTGTAAGAGAGTGCATAGTTCATTAACTTGAAATTGTAGTGAATAATTAGAAAAATCCTCATGAAGTTGGATTTGAACTTTTTAAACCCCCATTTTAGTTTGACTTCTTCAACCTTGAATTTAACCAAAAGATTCTTTTGCAAAAAATCTTGTAAAATTTTATCACTTTACACATTTTGTAAAAGAAACCCAAATCACCAATCGAGCTTTAAATCCTCTTGATGTTTTCATTATCTTTATCCAACCATTTCATGCCCATTTTCCAAATAACCCCACCTTTTCTTTTTGAACCAATCTCAATGATGCTTAAGACTAAACTATGGTTAGACCTTGAGCCATCTCAAGGAATCTTGTACTTTGATAATTGGATTTTAAATAATGGTTATTTCTTTGGTGTGTAAATCATATCTAAGCAAGCCATGACTCTTTGCCCATTGTCTCTAGAATTGTATCAAGAATAAGTAGGACTTCATGTTTTGAAAACAATGTCTTCCATTGCAAAGGTTTCTTTAACTTCATCCCAAAGTTCTCTTTCATAAAGAGGCATTAGTCAACCACAAGTAGAAGATTTATCCATTGCACCCTCTACCATGTTAAAGTTTCCAAAGAAAATCCATTTGTAACATTGAAAGAGTTCTTACAGCATCTTGTTTCAAAGAGTGCAATGTTTCCATGGGTTGTTGGGGGCATAGACATTGGTTAATCCAATATCTCCTTTTGGAAGGTTCTTTAATTTAACCCAAACCTTTCTATTATTTTGAAAAAAACCAAATTTTTTGATAAAAAAATTCCATTTATTATGAACAAATATGCTAACTCCTCTTTTACCAATTCCATTAAGAGCATTATCATTATTGTACCCTACGAAAGTTTTTTTAGTCTAGCTTACAACTCCTAACCACATTTTAGATTAAAACTTTTTAACTATGTCACCTTTTAACTTATGTTTTTGAATCAAGAAGAAATCAACAATTGGATTATATTGTTTGATGTAAAAACTTGATTACAACAACTATTTTGGGTCATTGAGCCCTTGAACATTATGTTAGGATCTTAACTTTCATGGGTCAACAAAAGGAAAAGTGGATTAGTCGAAGCTTTGGCCACCCGCACTATGTTTTCATCCATAGTTTAAATATGGGTGGGTGTTGATTTTGGAAAGCCTTGCGAATTTGGGGTAGCAAGTTGGCATCCTACTATTGAACTTGTATGTCCAATTATTTCATCGAAATCTTGTAGAAGAATCTTCCCCATGTGCTTGACATTTGGACTAGGGGGTAAGTTGAGAAGTCTATTATTTGTTACATTTTCTTAGATGTAATTAGTATCCTTAATGTCTATCAACATTTTTTGTGAAATTCTTGGTTTTAACATCTATTGCAATTCAAATAACCTTCATATTTGCATGTTGATTAAAGAGCACTTGCAAATAGGATTATGATTGTTCCATAATTTTAATGGTAGTTGGTGGTTAATGAAATGCTTGATTTATGTAGTTCTTTGTGGTTGGTGCTTTCAAAATATCAAGTGTTTCCTTAACCATATCCAACTCCTGTTTGTAGGGGATGGAAGAATTCAAACAATGTCATTCACATGGGATACCTAAATTTGGCTGTTGGTTGTAGCTTGTGATTATTTTGGAAGTGTCACTAGCATTTGACACATATTTGAAAAAATGATGTTAATTATTGCTAACACATGTGATTGAAACTTTGGTAGATGGTATATAATTTCTAAATGATTAACCTACACCTTATCATCTTTATAATCTACTTTTAACTTTGACCAACTTTCAGTTGAGAAAGTTGTTTCCAAAGTTCTTTTGGCCCTACTTAATTTAGTTGTGACCATTCCATGTTAGCTTTTGCAACATCTTTTGGTGAGCCTTGTGTTGTAGTAGCGGGAGTCATCGTAGGAAATGTCACAGTCAACATTGGTGTTGCTTGTGATTGTTGTTAAGTTGCAACAAGGTTTTCATTGCGACCATCTTCATTAAAAGATGCAAAGACAAGGTGTTGGAATTTGTTGTTGAGTTTGACAATCTTGTCCCACTCACTTTGGTTTATAAGAAGAAGAGAAGCCCCATTTAACATGTACAAATTAGTGTTGTGTGTGTGAATGTCAATAATTATATATACAACATGTAATTCCTTTAGAGTTTACATCTTCAAACTTTTCACACTCATAGTTATATTGTTGATGTGTATATATGTATTTTTACACTTACACATGAATAGTGTAATTATTTGTCAAATACATTTACATGGTGACGTGTAAATGTTTTAGGGCATGCAATGTATATATTATATATCTTTAATAACTATACATTCTTGCAATCCATATTAATTGGTTATAAGTACATCCAAATGTGGGTGCATCCCAAAGTTCAATGTTTTTTTTTTTGCAATGTGCCACTTTGATTGGCCCTTCACAAAAATATGATTTTTTAATATTCCTCAAATAAAAGCATTTTCTACAACATTGGGATTATGGTATTACTTCCCATTAGTCATCTATAATACAATACAAGAGTAAATCTTTGAACAAAGGATATGAGACAAATTGTGGTGCTATTCTAGGAAATATTTTTAGTTCATTTTGCTCAACTTCTTTATGCTTCACCTCATTACTTTAGTAGAATTTCTATTCTTAACCAACCTAAATATTCAATCCTAAGTAAGTAGTGTCTCAAACTTACAATGACTCTTGCCATACCAAAAATTGTGAATTGATAATACCCATGAATTGTTGTGCCAAATGTGAAATATTAGGAATTTTGCTAACATACCAAAAGATTACCAACACACACCCTTTTAACTTCAGAAGTTAGGCCAAAAAAGGAAATTGAAGGAGAAGGTAAGATTAATTAGCAAAAAACTTTCAAAAAAAAGTGGCAATCCAAACTCTAAACACAATGAGGCAATTTGAGATAACATTGTTCAAAAGGTATAACAATTTAACTAACACTTGCATTATCCATTCCACCCCTAACAAGATCCCTTGCCCCCTATATCGTCAAAATGAGTTCCCATAATGCCTTTGTGGAACACTGCAAAAAAGAATTTCATGAGAAGATAATACCAATTAATAAAATATTTTTGAAAAATTAAATCTAAACATAGTAAGATAATTTGAGATAATATTATTCAAGAGATGGAACAATTCAACTACCACTTGCCTTTATCCATTCATCCCTTGGCTTCATTTCTCCCCACTAAACACCCTTCGAGTGAGTTCTCAGAATAGCACTGTGGGACAGAGCCAAAAAAATGGCACAAAAAGCGCTTCATGCATTTATATTGCTTGCTGCTTTAAATTTGTAAAGAATTTTGAAACCAAATACATTGATGTTTAAAGCATTCAAGTTCATACAAGTTTCACATGATACCTCATGAAATGCCCTCACATTCGAAGTGCACTTCAAGAAATAAATAAATGCTCAAACAATGCTTCCATAACTTTACACCTACACATATATATATGGTATTCTTCCATTGCATCTATAAAAGCAAATCACACTCATATGACAATGTTGCTAGCAACTATAATCTGGTGCTGTGCTTAGCATGGAAAATACTTGGAGGATTTGCATTGAGGAAAACTGCAAATCATGACCTCTGGTCAGTTTGCATTGGTTTGATTAATGGTTGCTGCGAAAGAAAGACATTAGATTCTGCCTACTTATAAGACATCTGAAAAATTGGTCTGAAATGTATGAGATGTCAGAGCTGCATTCTCAGCTTCTCAGGGAACAAATGATCATTAACCCCCCACCCATCTAATGATCACTCTTTACCCATCTCTGCTAGTTCAGTTCCGTAGACATTGAACAATGCCTAACTAGTTTCCAAGTGTTGGTGAGAATTTCTCCTCTCTCCCTCATTCCACAATCTCACTGAGCTACTCACTTTTATCATGCCTACAATTCCTCATGCAAGTCATCCTCATCATCCTCACTACCTGCCCCAGGTCCTCCAGATGCCTGGTAAATCTTTGTGATAATAGGATTACAAACACCCTCAACTTCCTTCAGTTTCTCCTCAAAGTCTTCCTTCTCAGCACTCTGGTTATCATCCAACCATTCCAAAGCCTCCTTCACAGCTGTCTCAATTGTTTCTTTGTCCTCAGAATCTATCTTATCTGCCAATTTGTCCTTATCACTGATTTGATTCTTCAAATTGTACACATAAGTTTCCAAGCTGTTGCGAGCATCAATTCTCTCCTTCAATTTCTTATCCTCATCAGCAAACTCCTCTGCTTCTTGAACCATTCGGTCAATATCCTCTTGACTTAGCCGACCCTTATCATTGGTGATGGTGATCTTCTCTGACTTCCCAGTTCCTTTATCTTCAGCCTTCACATTGAGGATACCATTGGCATCTATTTCAAATGTGACCTCTATTTGGGGAACACCCCTGCAGTACAAGACACAAGTAAGAACACATTGCATTGAATTTATTGGCTGGATGCATCATCAAAACAATGTACCTTGCAATGAAATATACCCAGCTTTGATTCACACCTTTAACTATCCTGTTTGACAAAATTTTCCAGAAAATGATCAATCGTCCCTCTTACCTAGGTGCTGGTGGAATGCCAGTCAGGTCAAATTTTCCCAGTTCATGACAATCCTTAGTCATTGTTCGTTCACCCTCAAACACCTGAAGAACAACCAAACAAAACAATTAGAAGATGGCTTCTAAGAGGTGCAACATGGTTGCATTCTTCCACAGTAGCCAGTCATGGAGATTCTTCCCTAGACACACATGTAAAAGGCAAGTCACAGACATTCTTCCCCATCAACTGCCAATGAAAAGGAGATCACACAACAGACCTCAATTGAGTAGACAAAAAACTGTGGGTCTAGATCTTTACACACCTGTATCGATACTGTTGATTGCTGATCCTGGTAGGTTGTGAAAACTTGTGACTTCTTGGTGGGAATAACAGTGTTTCTAGGGATCAACTTTGTCATAACTCCGCCAACAGTCTCAATACCCAAGGTCAGAGGAGCCACATCCAACAAGAGAATATCTGCAAATCCAATGCCATATATGTCAATTAAATCTGCAAGGATAAAAAATTGCACTGCAAACACATCATGCTGGAGGACATTCTTGAAGAACCATGCCAAAATCAGCACATTGTTTTACAGACACTAGATACACCATCAGTGAATCAAGCTCACACAACAAAATTTCAGGGGACATATTAAACACCCCACAAGATGGATCATCACAGCTTAAACATAGTACCTTTGGTCTCATCACCACCCTCTCCACTTAGGATGCCACCCTGAACAGCTGCTCCATACGCCACAGCTTCATCTGGGTTTACTCCCTTGTTTGGTTCTTTGCCATCAAAGTAGTCTTTCAACAACTGCTGAACTTTAGGGATGCGAGTACTGCCACCAACTAGAACAATCTCATGAATATCAGATTTTTGCATGTTGGCATCATCCATAGCCTTCTTCACAGGTCCCATAGTCTTGCGAAACAAATCGTTGTTGAGCTCCTCAAAGCGGGCACGAGTAAGAGGTTCAGAAAAGTCAACGCCATCAAAGAGTGACTCAATCTCCACTCGGACTTGGTGCTGGTTACTGAGAGCTCTCTTCGCACGTTCAGCCTCCCGCCTCAGCTTGCCAATTGCCCTCTTGTCCTTACTAATATCCTTATTGAACTTCTTCTTGATGAGCTTGATAAAATATTCCATGATCCGTTGGTCGAAGTCCTCACCTGTACCAGACACATGCTCCTGTTAAAAAACTTATTGCAGTGTCACAATTCACATCTGCATAACATCATAGGTGAATGAATATAGGACAAGAAGGTTTCCAATTTTTCCACCTTGCAAAACATATGAAAACAAACACATCCACCTAAAGGGGATATTGCAAAACAACCTGCATACATTGCATATCCTTCCAATATCTTGGAACATACCTCCAAGGTGAGTGTCACCATTGGTAGACAACACCTCAAACACACCATTGTCAATGGTCAAGATGCTGACATCAAAAGTACCACCTCCAAGGTCAAACACAAGGATATTCTTTTCTCCTCCCTTCTTGTCTAGGCCATATGCTATAGCTGCTGCTGTGGGCTCATTGATGATACGGGCTACATTCAAGCCAGCAATAATACCAGCATCCTTGGTAGCCTGCCGCTGGGCATCATTGAAGTATGCTGGAAAAGAAAATCATAACCAAACAATAAATGTAAGTAAAGGTGTTGTCTGTTCCAATTCACTCCATAGAGAGATCCATATTAAAATAACCCATCAATCTTGCACATGATTTCTATGTGACAAGGCCAGATCTCCAACTACCTAGGTGTTTGCTCACCTGGGACAGTGACAACAGCATCCTTGATCTTCTTTCCAAGAAAAGCTTCAGCAGTCTCCTTCATTTTCATCAGCACCATTGCACTGATCTCCTCAGGACTGAAGACCTTGGTCTCACCATCTTTGATCTTGACCTGGATATTTGGCTTTCCATCCTTGTTGATGATCTTGTATGGAAACAGCTTGATGTCTTTCTGAACTTCCTTGTCATCATACCTGCAAATCCATTCAACAAATTGCTTAGTATCTCCGCAAAAGAAGTTGTCTGTGCTGGAGAGCACTACATTCTACATTTGCAGTATTATTGTTTCACAGTATTCACAACATCATCACATAGGCCAAAGATACCACCTAATCTTCCTCCCTGAACAGCACTTGATGTACATATCAGCCAACATGTGATGAACATGGTTGAGTTACAAGGATTATCGAAGGGCTAGAAAAAGGAACAAGAGAATAGAATGGGGCTTACTTCCTTCCAATCAATCTCTTCACATCAAATACAGTTCTCTCAGGGTTGACAGCTGCTTGGTTCTTTGCCGCCTCTCCAATGAGTCTTTCACTGTCGGTGAATGCCACCCAGGATGGCGTGATTCGGTTACCCTGGTCATTCGCTATGATCTCAACATGGCCATTCTTATACACTCCTACACAGGAGTAAGTCGTACCCAGATCGATTCCAATCACTGTGCCTAACTTGGAAGCTTCTTCAGCAGCTACGAAAGTTGCTGCAATCCCTGGCATTACACACCCAAAGGCACACCCTCAGATCTCATCACCTAGCAAAAAGCTGACCCACATTAAAAGACTTGCTGATCTCTGGGAACTCTGAATACAATGAACAAAACACACTACCATGATATCATTCATATCACCACGAGCCTACAAATGTACCATCCCACTGTGACAACATCCATGCCATGCTCCCATATCAAAGGAACGTAAAACCACAACAGTACGACATCCTTTCTGCCAAACAAAGCCATACAAACCGAACAACAAACGCTTCGACCACAAAGAAAACACTTGAAGATGCCTCAAAGTGCAAAACCCCAATCACTCACAAACGACCGTCTTATCACCAAATGGAGTCCTTGTTCTGAAACCCCCCTCATCTCTACACTAACATCCAGTAAGTCAACCACAAAGAGACAGTCCCTCAGAAAGCACATACAAACAAACCACTGCCGGAAAAACCCTAGCGAGTCACGCGAGTTTGCATCCGTCCAATGCGAAACAAAAGGAAAAAAGCCCGAAACAACGTCGGATCGTGTCGACACACTCAAACGTACACACAAGACTTACCCGCAGCCAAGAGGACGACGAGGAACAGAAGAGACGGCCGCATCATGACAGCTTCCGTCACCACCACCACCACCACAAAACCCTCCTTCTTGCTCAAGCGCCAACAGATCCGAACGGTTACGGATAGTTTCCAAAACAAAACGCGAACTAGAGCGAGATCCAAAACTCACCAAAAGAATAAAACACAAAAACTACAGAAAGATCTTTAAGCAGTGACTAGAACAAGGTCCTTAAAACTAAAGCGAGAGAGGGAGAGAGAGAGAGAGAGAGAGAGAGACAAAGAGAGATTTATCCAGAGAGACCAGCGGCGTCGCTGGAGTTATGCGCTCACGCAGAACAAATACCCCCAACGCAGCAGCAGGCAGCTCCTCTGAACATGAATGACGGGCTGAACACGGGACCTGGGGTTCGCTCGCTCTCTCGCTCGCTCCCACTCACACCTGACACGTGGCTATCTTTGATACGATCATCGACGTGCCAAGTTCTGTTTTGTTCGCTCTCATTGGCTGGCTACGCTTGTCATGACGTTTTGTGTTGACCGAGGTGTAGATCGAGATCCAGAGGATGGATGGATGGATGGGATTGGGATGGATAGATGGGATAGTCGCATCCATCCATCTAGCTGGCTAAAAAAGTGAATTGTTTTTTCAGTGTTTATTTGTTTTTACTGGTGAATTTTAGCCAAATCTCGTACCTAAGAAAAAAATGAATTTCTACCTAGGTAAAAAAGCAGTTTTCATGGAAAATAAAAAAGGGCCCCAATTCGCCAGATTTCAAAAAAAATAAAAATCCCAGATCGCCATATTTTCATGATTAGTTTCCAGGAGGTGTTCAAGAATGTACAGTAGAAGGATCCTGTTTTTTTGTTTGTTTTTTTTTAAGCCAACTTTCAAATCTGGCATGTAGCTAAATTTGGCTAAAATATTTTATGGATGATCGCCACTTTGGCTACATGACAAAATCCCTTTTTTTAATAAAACCTTGGGCAGAATTTTAAAAATAGGTAAAATATTAGATGGAAAAAAAGAGGGGGGGCGGGGGTGGGAGAGGGGGGGTCAACCCTGATTGATTTACCAGCAATAATATTTATTAATATCCGCGAGGTCCGGGGGAGTGAATCATAGAGCACGTATTAGTTGGTGGCGTGGCAATCAGAGATTGGGTAGAAACTGAAATTTGAGATTTGATTGGAGGAGAGTTGGAAAATGACGCGGTGGCATCCTATTGGGGTGGGGTTTCGGTAGAGGGGGAGCGGGGAGGTTGTAACGTGTGCTTCCGACTGACGGTGCCGGGAAGAAAAATATTTTACTTTTGATTTTGGTTTGGTAAAAAAAAAATAGTAAAAAAAAAAACCCAGCTAAGTAAGGTCGTTTCGTCTAAATGTGGCCCTCTTATTGGCACCTCAAATCGTTTTTTTAGCCCCTCATATCCTTGGCCCCTCGAAGTGGCATCTCAAAAGCACGAGGAAGGGAGAAGAAGGTCCGGGAAGAAGGAAGAAGGCGAGCGCGCGAGAGTGAAGAGACAGAAGAGAGAAGAGGCGACGCGCAGTGCACACTACCGATTGTCTGTTTTGCAGCAGTTGCGGCGTTGGATTTTGATGCATCGAGCCATGTCCCGCTTTGTAGCTTCAGTGGCACTGTGTGTGCTGTTATCATTGGCTTGTCTTCAGCTCCATAGTAAGCTCCCTCCCTCTCTCTCTCTCTCTCTCTCTCTCTCTCTCTCTCTCTCTCTTTTTCTGTACCTGTTTCTCCCACTTAGATCCAGGGTTTCCAAACGTTTGAATCGTTCAGCTTGTGTGCGTGTTTGTTTCTTTTTCCTCATTTTGATGAGTTCTGGATATGTATTTGTGATGCATTGGGGGATTCCGTTACAATGATGGCGGGTTGATTGGAACTAGTAGTTGTAGGGTGCGGGTTTTGTGGTTTATTAGGGCTGTGGATGCTAGATGACGGCTGTTACGGAGGAGGAATGTGCGCTTGTAGCTAGAATCGGAGTTAGATCGGGTGAAATGAGCCGTCATTTGCAGTCTGGAAAAGTTAGGAGAATAGTCGAGTTCTTCGGGGATGGTGAAACTTGAGAAGGGAAGTCTCTGTGTGTGTATGGGAAGGAGGGAGTAGCTCTGAAG
>Ga0209611_10007103_pt1 | contig 18036 bp, 23 predicted proteins | sample S1TSphgellanicum_3_FD_187693 | JGI IMG/M metagenome (GOLD analysis project Ga0209611, IMG submission 187693) | Host-associated microbial communities from peat moss isolated from Minnesota, USA - S1T2_Fc - Sphagnum magellanicum MG (SPAdes) (version 2) | ecosystem: Host-associated > Plants > Peat...
TACTCAGTTGTGGATGAACCTCAAAACTGCATTAATAATTTGGTTTCATCTTGGAAACCAATTCTGTAGGAAATAGGTCTTTTATATATAGGCAGATAGGTAGGAAAATAGGCAACTTCTAGGTGAAGTAGTTGGTTTATACATAGCTAATTAAGGGCTGTTTTTACTACCTACCTACTAATAATAACCTGCTTGTTGGTTGTTAGTAGGTAGGTAGAATAAAAGCCAACTGAGCTAACCACCATGGTTAGTGCTAGGGAACTGGAACCCAACAGAAAACTGTTTCCTGACCACTTACCATTCATACTCTCTCTTTCTCTCTCGCTCTTTACAAGCAGAGCCGACAAGAAGACAAGAAAAGAAAACACTAACATTGTTCATTGTATGTTTCTACCCACATACATGTCTACATATCTATCACATATATATACATATACTATGACTACAGAAGCATTATAATTTGCACTAACAATTTGTGCTAATTGCTAATAAAACAACTACCGAATCGCATCATATAAACTTGACTTCTTCTTTGGCTCATACATATAGTAGAATTCCTTCATTGCTGTTGCCAAAAAAAAAAAAAAAAACACCAAAAACAGAATCCCAAAAGTAATGTTCGAATTTTAGGATGGACATGATATGATGCCTCCTTCACTGAAGAGGGAACTACATTTCGTAGCCTTCTTCTGTGTTTGGGTAATGGAACTATGTACATAGCAAGTATGTATGTAGCCTTCTTCTCTCTTTTAGTTAAGGAACTATGTATGTAGCCGCCTTCTGTCTTTTGGTTGTGGAACTACATATGTAGCCCTCTTCTTGCTTGCGGTTAAGGAACTACATATGTAGTAGTTTTCTCTCTTTTGGTTAAGGAACTAAGTCACCTTCTGTTAGTGTAAAGGAATTACTATGCTTTCCTCTAAGCAGTTAGAGGGTGCAGTGCAATTTGCCATTGGTTCTACTTCTTGCTAGACAAAAGAAAATGTACTTGGATTAGCAGCCAGGGCTGGGGGGCACTGGTTGTGGAGGAGTTCGCCTTCCCCATTCATTGCTACCATATTGATCACCATGTCCCCCTCGCCCACTTCCTCGCTCCCAACCTCGTTGTCCCCCTCTTCCTTGCTGCTTCCAGCCTCCCCCTGCAAAACCACATTAAGCTAAGAGTTTAAGAAACAGTCTCGGCCAAGGGTGGCACTGCCCAATGTAGACCAATTTGAATTGATTGCTCACCTCAAATTTACAAAAACAGGCAGGTCCTGTTGCAATTTGGAACTACACAAGAAGCCATCGGATCTACAACCAAAGTGAAAACAAGAAGAAGCAAAGGAAGCATAATAATACTGCAGTTATATAGGACCTCACACTGACGCCCCACAAAGATAGCAGGGTGCATATGTGGCAATACCTGGAGTTGAATCCAGCTGATCCCATCCTTCAGATGTTTTGTCTTGTCCACCCCCATCAGCTGAGAATGCCCCCCAACCAGCCCCTTCACTTGACTCTGCAGGTGCATCCCAGCCAGAACTCAAACCTGTTTTCTTAGGAGGTTCCTCAGCTTCTTTGTCCCAGCCATCAACACCAGTTGAAGCAGGTGGCTGGACTTTTGAAACCCAGTCAGATTCTGAACCCTTGTCTTGATTCCAGCCTCCACTGCTGCCAGGTGCTGGCAGCTCATTCTTGTCCCTAGACACAACAGGAGCAGCAGGTTCCAGGGCACCCCAGTCACCACCAGAAGTGTCTACTTTCGATGGGCCACCCCAGTCACCACTAGAAGTGTCTGCTTTCAAAGACTGCCAGTTGATATCACCTGCCATATGAGACACAGAGAATCTCCTCAGATCCTATCAGGCTGCTATGACAAACCTCTGTGTGGGTTAGACAGTAAACACACCAATTCATGCATAACTCATTATAGAGTATGAGCACATGTCCCCCCCTCAACCACAGCAAGCTCCCATGTAAGGAAGAAACCTAACTACATGCACCCAAGAGAAGCCAACCTTACTCCCAGTTCCACTGAGATCCCATATGTACCTGCAGCAGGGTTCTGCTCCTGAGCTTCAGATGCATAATCACCAGATCGTGCAGAGCTTCCCTGGTTACCCCCAACATCCTCATCATGCACTGGATTAGCAGCAACCTCATTCCAGCCATCATGTGCATGTGTTGAGGATGCAACATCCTGACCCCAGTTATTGTCATTGGACTTCACTTGAGCCTGGCTGCCTCCTTTATCCAGGTCTCCTTGGTTTCCACCTCCACCATCCTGTCCTTGATTCCACCCTGCTCCCCAATGTCCACTCCCTCCTGACCCATCCTTCCAACCACCACTGGAAGGAGCAACTGGTTTATTCCACTCAGCTCCAGTGCCACTTTTCCATCCACTCCTAGCCACCTCTGTATTGTTGCTTGTGGTTATCAACTTATCCCAGTTGTCACCCCCTGAGGAAGCTCCACCTGCAACAACCTCGTCCCAGCCACCCCCTCCTGAATCCTTAGTTCCAGTATCATTATCCCAAGCAGCCCCTCCTGAAGTTGTCCCTTTGTCCTTATCCCAAGCAGCCCCTCCTGAAGTTTTCCCTTCATCCTCACCCCAAGCAGCCCCTCCTGAAGTTGTGCCTTCATCCTTACCCCAAGCAGCCCCTCCTGAAGTTGTTATCCCTGCATCCTTCTCCCAAGCAGCCCATTCTGAAGTTGTCCCTGCATCCTTATCCCAAGCAGGCCCTCCTGAAGTTGTTGTCTCTGCATCCTTATCCCGATTATCCCAACCACCCCCTTGAGAGGACCGTGCACTGCCCCAACTTTCTTTACCACGTCCAGAGCCTCTTCCGTTCCCATAGCCATACTCTTGACCACGTCCACGTCCACGTCCACGTCCACGTCCACGATCACCCCTACTCCGACCCTGTCCTCTACCAGTACTTGAGTCCCCTCCATGCTCCCACCTGTTTCTATTATCATAGCCAAATTTGGGGGTTGCAAGTAACCCTGTTGGGGATGCCTCTGGAACTGGATCATGAAAATGCTCTTGGAAGTAAGATACTAGCTTGTCAATGCTCTCAAAATTCTTTTTGCGGAATCGAAAGCCCTTGGGAGAGATTGAAATATACTCATGCTGGGGATTAATACGACGGATGTATGATAGCATGAAGGCACCAGGATGCTCATGAGCTATGGAGAAAGAGTAAGGTATACGTTTGGGATTTTCTGCCTTCTCAGATCGTAATGTGTCATCAATCTCCACCTTGAACCCATGCTTGAACTTCCGGTACTGGATCATTGCCCGCAATAAACTCACAACTGGGTCTACATACCGGGCAATTACCTGCATACACAAACCATATTTGCAATAAGCTGGTATTGCAATCAAAATTTCTGAAACTCATTACTTGCAAGGAGATCATGACTTCATTTGTTTAGTTTTAAGAGTGGGAGCTGAGTGTCATGCAGTTCAAACCTCATCAAGACCTTCAAATGTTTCACCATCGATCGTAAGAGTTTTGCCAAGGCTGAGAAAGCTGGTCAAGTCCCGGCTTTCTTTCCCACCTTCAAGAATATCAATGTTGTTGTAAACACCATCACTTATTTTCAGGGTCATTGACAAGTATGTTGGGCCCTTGATACTGGGACGGATTATGAACTCACCAACATCCTTATCCTCCAAAGCCTGCACCTCAGCATTGATATTTGGACATGAGTGCCATCAAAGCCTGCAAAACATTCTAAGAAAGATATAGGAGCTTTTTGACCTGAGTCATCCCAAATTCAACTATGTCTCAAAAGCTTTAGACCATTATAGTCGAGATCAAAGTTGATCCCACACAAAACATCAATCAATTGCATACAACAAGCTAATAAGATTTCTAACTTGAGAATACACCAACCTCAGTTTAGGGTGGAAACTAGGTTCCCTGTTTTAAGCCATTGTTTGTCCCAAAGGTAAGAAATAAAAGAGCAGAAGGATGAAGAAAAACAGACCACTTCTACTAACAGTGGACCAGTCTCTGCACAGTTACTGGATCAAAGTTCAGAAAACAACCTTGATTGCATCATCCAAAGAAAAATTCTGGAACTGTGGGTGAACAATCATTCGAGGTTTGAATGCCTTCTTCTTCTCCTCGTCTTTCTTCATGCGGGCCTTCTCATATTGTAGGCGCATGAAACTTTTGTCTTCTGAGTAGAAAGGATCGCGTTGTTGATGATTGACCCAGAAATCTCCCTTCATGTCACTATCCCTGCAATCAAGAGATAAATTTGATGAATAAAAACAACATTGATATTGTACTACATAAAGCCACAAAAATGCTTCATTGTTGGTCCTCTGTCCAGCAGTTCTTCAGCCATACTGGAAGATCATATGTACACAGATATAAGAATGCCATCAGTAATATACACATGGTAATTTACTTCGAGGAGTCTGTATCTCTGTTCAATAAAATCAAGACTGCACTGAATCCCAAAGTTGTTGCCAAAGTATTCATATGTACTTATAAAATGTCCATGTATCTATGTGTTGGGGCCCTTACTTGCAAGTCAAGTCTACTATGTATTTCTCCTTATTCACATCTTTAATCCGGCATGTCACTGTACTCCCTTCGGCCATTTTGTCACTGGGTACTACTTCTTGTTCATCAGAGAGGTCCTCTTGTTGGATGAAACCCAGCAGCCCTGATGGTAACACACACATCACTCGACGTTCCTGTACTTTTCTGACCTTTGCTTGCACAATCCGGCCCAGGGCCAATGTCTCTTCACTCTCCCCACTCAACATATAAAACTCCTCATCTGAGTTAGGATCTGCATACTCGTAACGCCACTCACAAAACCCATGTTGGAGCTCTGATTTGATCAGTGCTAATGTGTGGAATTTTTGGGTTTGACCTCGGACTTGCACACCCTGGGCATATTCCTTAATATCAACTGTGGACAAGACATTAGGGTTTTCAATAACATGTTCAACAGACTTTTCCAAGTAGTCATCATCAACATCTTTTTCATTTCGTGTCGCCTCTTCCTTCAATGCAGCCTTTGCCATGTTCTTTGCCACTAAGTAGGACTCTGGATGAATTCGAGTGTTATCAAGGGGATCCCATGTTGGTGTTCCTGAGGCTGCTTGTCCACTCCCACAAACACGGATGAAACCTGCAGAGTTTATAAAGACCTTCATTCCCATAAGCCGTAGGCCTGCATAGAGCTCCTTGCGGGTTCTCAACCGTCCAACACTTTGGATAGCACGCTGAATAGTCCCTGCTTTCCGAGGCCCAAGGCCTGCAATGAATTGGAGAGGGGCAAATAGCCAATCATTTGAGGCTGCAAGATTGATGTCGATGCCTACCTGGTTCGTGACCATCCCCATTACATACTCAATTGCTTCATAGACTTCCTCTGAGTTCAGGATACTTTGCATGGGATGCAGGCGTAGGGAAAGAACCTCCTTGGCGGAGCCACACAAAGAAGCAACCATAGCTATGGGGTTTTGGAAAAATCGGCCTACAGCAACTGCACGCCTAACAATTCCTGCACAATTGGCCATTAAGGTCAAGCAGTTTGAAGACTTCAGTTGCAAAGCAGAAGCTTCTTTACAGCTTTTGCAAACAATCATCAAGCCCTCTGGGTTTGAATGGCTTAGAAAATGGATAAATGAACCATACCCACCTGGCTGTCCTGGAAGCTGCTCTTGAGAGACCTGTGAGTTCTCATAAAGAGATGGGATAGATTCATCCCCATATACCACTTTTATCATGTCCACCCCTTCTGCTGAATCACGGGGATGCTGCTCCACAAGTTTGAACATCACATCCTGCAAGAATGACCACACAAACCTCATAACAAATATGATCAAAGTTTTCAGACCTATCAACCCAAAATGCAGTTGATATGTTGTCCCATGAAACAAACCAAGCAATGGCAAACATGTGTGCTACTTTTGCTCTGTAGGACATGCTCTGGATCTAGGCAAAGTCACACACTTCAACAATATCCCTGTATAGGTATCGGCACTGGACGTTTGCAGCCCCCAACACAATGACGTGGGGCCGGTAGTCTCGCATGAACTTCAGCAATCGATCCTGATCGTTCATCTTCCGCTGCTCCTGCTCTGGACTGGCAGCACGAATATTCAAATACCCTGTAGACAGAACATTTAAAACCCCGCCTGCAGAATCCAACATCACAAATGTGGTAGCAGGGTAACCAGGTCCCCAGCAACAGGCTAGCACACGGGGAACAACTACAGAATCACTTTGATCTTCATTGTCTACCATTTTTGGAGGAACATAGGGAGCCATAGAGACTTTCTTCCATAACTTCAATCCACATTCTGCAGCCAGCCAGAGCTTGGCTCGTGCAGCCATAATCATTCGTGCCTCCTTCTCCATTGATGGAAGGACGAGGCTGACCAATGCATCTCGCAATATTTGCCTCCTATGTTCATTCCATTGCTGTGCAGTGAGGCTCACACCCTCACTCAGATACAATGACTCAAATTCCTGCATCAGTGAGTTCTCAATGATGTCCTTGGGAAGCCCAATTGTGACCTCAAGCTGCTTTTCTTCTTCAGCTTTTTGAATAAGAAGCCACTGTTCACCATAAAAGGCACTTATTGGTTTGTTCAGAAGCCATTTAACACCTGCATATGCATGGAAGGAATCAATGGCACTATTGCCTTCTGGTGTTGGCTTGGTGCTGACCACAGCCTTGTCAGTGTAGATGTGACGAACATACTCACGCACGGCTGGCTCTGTGCTGATTTCCACAGCCACCTGCAGATTTACAGACCCATCAATCTGTAAGATTGAGAGCTTCACATCCTTTATGGCTCAGACCGCTCAATCAAGTACAAAGTAGAGACACATCAGTCCATGAGTGCTCCCTCACTGAAGGGAAGATACACAAAAGTTGAGCCCATAGGAGATACAATGCTCATGCAGACCTTGAGCTTTGTAAAGTTCAAACTCATGAAATGTGGACAGACTGATCAGATACCATAACATCCCCAATGTCTTGATCAGCTCCCAGGAGTGGATATGGGTGAATATAATACATTGACCATTGTATTGAATTTCATCAGGAGACCAACAGTAGTGGAAAGCTCAGACATGATCCTGGCTGGCTCAACAGGGCCTGAAAGAGGAGGAGAAGATCAAGAAAACCAAGAATAAAGCCAAGAAAAGGAAAGAAGAAAACAATGATGAAAGACAAACAAATTCAGAAATGGGGCAGAGAACAATATCTCGAGTGTGAATAGCATGATTGTTCAAGGACAAAGTGGGCTATGATAAGCTCCCCATTTAGGATTAAGAACCACAACATATGTACAGAATGATCCAAAAGGGACAGCATCTCACCATGTGCTGAGCACCTTTAATGACAGACTGAGGTTCCTGAAATCCTCCAGGAGTCTCCTTAGCAGTTGCACAAAACCTCGAAGCCAGCTCATCTGGAGAAATTGCTTCGTCCTTCACATCATGCTTCTGCAAAAGTGACCACAAACATTATCAGAAAGAATAATTTTGCACACATTTAGAGACCACAACAAACACATCCAAATCATCCATTCAAAAACGAACATGGTCACTGTACAGGTTGCATGAAGTGCAGCTACCTTGTACATAAGGAGAAGATTCTCGCCAAACTGATCAGGGCTAAGGCCAAAGTGCTTTGCCATGCTTGCAAGACCAGCTTTGCGACAGATGCTGTAGAAAGACTTCCGCTTAGGCCGCTTGAAACCATTTGCAACAATTTCAACTTCATCAGGAGGGAAGTGAAGGTTGAATTTAGCATCAACATCATCAACTGCTTGTTCTGAAGGTGCATCCATAAGTGCACGAAGGAGCTTCTCCACTAGATCCTCCTTCTCAGGATCATCTCTGGTGTCAATTGGAATACGCCTCTCATAAGCTGCCTGAAGAGATATTTTGCGGCCTTGCAAAAGTAGCCATTTCTTGTCCCAATGTTGCACAGCCCACAATCCCTGCCCCCATAAACATGCAGCATACACATATATAAGAAACTTAAACATAATCAGTGTGGATTTGATGATCGGGCAAAAGGAAACCCAGCAATATGGCTATCCTAATCCTATCGATTGACCTGTATGTTAGTTTAAACAGCAAAATGTAGAGCAGCAAACAGAACAAACCTCATGGTATCTTATCTTAGGTTTGTCATCCATGTCATTGATATCAGGTTCACCCAACAGATCCAAGCATTCTTCTCTTCGATACATCCCAATGAATGGCAGCTGTATAGAAAGGGACGAAAAAAGTCCAAATACAACCATCAATAACTTGCGATTGTTTCCAGCAAACTCTGCACACAAAATTTCCACAAAAGTAGCTAAACTACAGACCCGCTTGACCATACAATACTTTTGAGGCTCCAGATGGAATGCCCAACACAGTTGCACAAGTACTGGTTTTGTAGCTGATTTCAATTGATATTCATGGTTTAGAAGAAGTGAAGTTGCAGAGAAAAAGAGAGTAGCACACCTCCAGCTTCTCATCATGTACCATCAGGAGAACATTTGCAATTTGTTTCACAATTTCAGCCTTGTCCATTTTCAGTAGATATTGGAATTTAGAATGCATTGGGACAGCTAAGGGGCCAAAAGCATGGTCAAAAATCCATTCAGCTTCTCCTGAAGCAGTCTCCAATTCTGGGAATGCACCCACTGCCTCTTCCAAAATCTGCAAGCATGGATGGTGACAGCAAACATCTAGTTGGAAAAGGAGGGTCACAGAATCCTTGAATGTGAATGCCCATGTTCTCCTTCCACCCTCTATTACTTAAAACTTCCTATCTGGAGCAAAGACACACATAGAACCTGACATACTGGTAAAATTAGTCACATACTTGCAGTCTTTCAGGCACATCTGTTTTCCTTAGATGGTCATTTCTCTCGGTCAAAAACTTCTCCTCCAGCAAAGTTGGCTCAAACTGCTTCTCCAGAATTTTTTGTGATGGAGCTTGCTGAGCACAACCATATTCATCCTCATCATTCTCCTCATCCCTCTTTTCAGTATCAAGTCCAGCTGTTTCCTTCATCATATGCTTACGACGCAAGGATGACACAGAGCCAAAGATTTCTTGGGCTTCTTGATGAGCTACAGAATGGATCCCTTGGGCTTGTCTGAATGGTTTTTTCTTCTTTTTCATCTTTTTCCGCCTATAACATACATCTCAAAATTATCAATGCTCAACAAAAAGAGAAGTGACCCAACATGGGTTAGGCAAGTCATGTAGATGGACAGCAGCTCTCCATTCTGTAAATCAAGAATCTGGTTCAAGCTAAACAAGACATACTTAGAAGAGGACCCAAGCTCATAAACATCTTCTTCGTCAACAATGAAATCAGCCATCTCATCATCATCTTCACTCGTTTCCTCTTCCTCTTCTTCCTCAAGCTCTTCATCTTCCCTGATATCAGGTGCTCCCCCTACATTCACAGATTGCTATTAAAAGATTAGAAACTGCCATGTGTTATGTACCTCATATCAGTAAAACATTGCATAAGCAACCTGAAATAGACAACATTAGCCTCTTTTGGAACTCTACCCTCATCATCTCCAAAAAGAGATCTCTTGAGTTGCTCTTCAGCTGTGTGATGCCGCCAAACACCACTGTCTTCCTCATCTGATAGACCTATACTCCCTGAGCCTTTTTCACCAGTTACGTGACCTGCTTTCTTCAGCCTCTTGAATTTCTTGTTGTTATCCTGTCAGAACACAAACCGAAGAACAGTGAAACTTCCTTCCAAATCTACCTTCCATGTTTCGGGAGCAACCTGCAAAATAAATACAGTCTACAAGAGAGGGCAAGGTGTTGTAGACATGGGTAATGGAAAGAAGTCACCAAAGTTTGCTGAGTCCATTCAGACTTTCAATTACAGCTTTGAACCAACCACAATCTTTTCTTGATTGGGAAGTCTCCTTACCAATCTTGGTGGTCGGTGAAACCCTGCTTCTTCAAGCATGACATAATCATCCTCATCAAGCACCAATCTCCTCTTCTGTCTGCAAGAATTGACCCATGAACCACCACATTAAGCTAGGATGCTGCACATATCAAAAATGCAGTTAACCTGACAAAATTACTGATACAATGAGAAAAGAAACCTGAAAAAAAGCAGGAGAAAAATGATGGAAGCTAGGATATGCAAAATTCACATCTGTTTCAAAACATAGTCCAAGTTCAGATCACTCTTTTCCTCTCACTACACGGTTGAGGACATGGCAGTTTTGTCTGCTGGGCATCATATGGAATGTCCTGTTTGAAAGATAAAGTAAGAACCTCTTTTGGTGTTTTTCCTTCTTCGCTTTGCCTTTCTTTATAACATATGCTTCCTCCTCGTCTTCTTCCTCTGCTTCATCAACTACGAAATTGTCCTTCTCATGCTCATCTTTCCCATTTTCTGCAACAAAAAAAAAAACAAAATTGCTGGCAAGAATGAACAGAACATCAAATCTGATTTCCCTGTCTTCTGCAGTAGATGAGGAATATGTATCTGGTGAGCAAAGCGATTTGTGGAAAGAAACTCTGGTAGGGTTTTCAAAAGCAAAACTTCCTTCTCTCTTTTATCATCTCTGTCTTTATCTTTCCTTCTCATCACTCCTGTCACTCACTTAAGAATAATGCGAGCAAAGAGCAGACATTGAAGAAGGAGCAGAAGAGTCCGCTGACCTTCTTCGTCCTCGTCCTCTTCACCATCGTCGGCAACAGCCTTCTTGTATCTTAAACCTTTCTGTCCTCGTACCTGCTTTTCTTCTTCGTCTTCTTCACGCTTCTTCTTTCGTGCCATGGCCTAAACTCTCCAGCTTCTCAAAGGATGCGATCTGAGCTCACAACGCAATTCTTTAGAATAAAAAAACCTTCAACGACAGATTTGCCGGAGACGGGATTTGGAGCGGCTTTTGGTTACGTTCTGAGCCGCAGCGGCAGTAGTAGCGAGACAAGTTTACTTATCAGCGAGTTTGAAGTCGCGAGGCTTTATGGTTTTGGTTTGCCATAAAGGAAGGACCAGGGACGATCATCAATGCCTGCCTTTCTAGCAATCAACGATCTTCGACATCAGCTTTGCCGTTACTTAACAAAGAGATTTGGCCACTACTGTTCCTGATTCTCTCTCTCTCTCCCTCTCTCGGCAAGAAACGAGCCCGCAGACAAAACCGATGATAATGCTTGATTGTTTGAAGAAGCAACCGGATTAAGCTTCGTCCTCGTGAACAGCTGCTGCAGTAGTGCAAGTTCTCTGGAGAGGATCAGAAGTCCGTATGCTCAAATTCCCTGCCACAAAGAAGCACCACTGATGAAACTCCACCAGCGACCAATAGCCGCAAACAAAAAACGAAGAAGAGGAGGGAAAACAACAAGCGGAAAAGGCAAGAGACCAAGAATCGAAACTCGTCGGCAAGCAACCACAACACGAGCTGAAGAAGAAAGGAGGAAAGAAAAGCAATGAGAATGAAGTCTCTAACTTCCGCCGATCACAGACTCTTTCAATCAAAGCAAAAAATTTCCCTCACAAATAGACATTATCATCATCATCATCATCAGCAGCAGCAGCAGCAGCGGGAGAGAAAAGTGAGTATTCAGAAATGGAAAAAAGGCACTATATTTTGAAGAGACTGCTCCCATTCTGCATGCACATGTGTTGAAATCGCAGCGACCTTGAGCATCAGAGAAAACAAAAGAAAGAGGCAAAGAAGAAGATGATGATGAGTACCTTAGAAGAAGAGCATCGCATTCTCTCTCTCTCTCTCTCTCTCTCTCACATACACACACACAAGCACATTGTCTCTCTCTCTTTCTCTCTCTCTCTCTCTCTCTCTCTCTTCGCCTCTGTCCTTTCTCGACTTTTGGGAACGGAGTTTGTAACGTCCTACCGTTGGAGGATCATCGTTCCGAGTTCTCGTTGTGTGGTTCTTTACAACACCAAAATGACTGCAATAATAATAAATGGGAAAAAAGGAGAAAGTTGTTGCAATTGCTACAACAACCAAGATTTCTCTTTATCTTTTTGGCATGCTATCGTGATGATGATGATGATGTACGAGGAGAGGAGCAAAAAAAAAATGTACCAATGAGTGTTACGGAACTCATCACTCAGCAAGCAAAAGCAACAACAGCAACAACAACAAGAACAACAACAGCAGCAGCAGCATCAACGCCGCCTTCTGATGCTGACACCATCATCATCATCATCATCATCAATTGTTCTCTTGCATGGATCCTTTTTGGCTTGATGCAAAACAAAGCAATACTGGCAGCAGTCCTCTTGATTGAAGAGTGTGTGCGAGTGATGAGGAGAATCATCATCTGCAATAGAGAAAAAAGAGAGAGAACTTCAACAGCATGTTGAAGTACTCTTCTTCGGAAAATGCACAGAAGGAAATTGACGGTGAGAGCCATTTGGTATGCATTCAATTCTGATGTCTGTTCTAACAATTGAATTTCAACACAAACAACTTCTTCTTTCACTCTTGTTCTTGTTCTTGTTCTTTCACTCTGCAACAGAAAAGCAGCTTCACATTCTTCACAATATCTGCACATGAACAACAGCATCCTGATGATGCTCACAATACCTTTCATTGGGAAAACACATTACTATTATTGTTGAGTCAGATGTGTGAAGAATTGTTCCCTGTTCAGGAAGAGAGGTCTCCCTGTCCCTGTAAGGTAATCTCTTGAATGCTGTTGCCTTCTTGAACAATTTAGAAAGAAAGTGTTGGCATAAGCTAAGTGTTGGCAGCAGCAGCAGCATTCAAGAAATACATGATAATCTGCTGATTCATGAGAAAGAAGAAGAAGAAGAAGAAGAAGAAGAAGATGATGATGATGACGATCAAAGGGTTTCTTCTGATCAGTGTAATCTCTTGAATGCTGTTGCCTTCTTGAACAATTTAGAAAGAAAGTGTTGGCATAAGCTAAGTGTTGGCGGCAGCAGCAGCATTCAAGAAATATATGATAATCTGCTGATCGTGAGAAAGAAGAAGAAGAAGAAGAAGAAGATGATGATGATGATGATGATGACTATCAAAGGGTTTCTTCAGATCACTTCGTCTCAGGCAAAGTCTTGTTTCTTCACCAATAACAATCGTGTTGTTTTCTTCACCAAAAAACAATCTTCTTACATGGGGATTTCGATCAACCAATTGTGGTAGACACGAAGTAGCTGGGATCTGATGAGCTTTTCAAGCTCTGCACTTCTCCTCAATCCCTTGGGTGTCAGACAATAATAATATGGAGAAGTGATGCTCGCTCGCTCGCTTGTTTTCAAAATCTTCCTATTCTTGTTTCTCTGTAGCAATGGTTTGAAAGTTTTCCTTTGGTTTTTGCTCCTCCTCCTCCGCCGGGGTATGTGTCGAATGAAACAGACAAGAAGGAGTTCAGCAGAAGAAGAAGAAGAAGAAGAAGATGATGCGGTACCAGGTTCGGCAGCAGGAACCGGATAAGATACATTGTTCTGGATCCGTCGTCGTCTTCATCATCATCTTCAGTGCCGAAGCAATCTCCGCACTCGATCTTCCTGGGTCTCATCCTGGATGTGAGACCAAGCCTGATACCAAGCCACAGGGCTCGAACCGATAAGGAGAAAAAGAAAGGAGCTAGAGAGAGACAGAGGCACTGAAGATCCAGAAATCCTCTGAGAGAGAGAGAGAGAGAGAGAAGCACTCTGTTTTGTGTGTGGATTCGGGTGTGGTGATGTGTTTTTTCTTCTTGGGTTTTCTTCTTGTTTCTGCTTCAGCAGAACGTACCCAGTGATCTTTACAACAGTAGAGACGAAGAAGAAGAAGAAGAAGAAGCACCATGGCTGTGACGACGACATCTCTTCTTCTCTCGCCTTCTTCCATTTCTGCGGCTTCCTGCTCCATTACAACTGGTGGTAGCTCTTGTACAGCTCCCAAGTCCCTTTTGACGACCACCCAGCTCCATAGGCGCTCATCCTCTCCTCTGGAGCGCACGTTCGCAGCTCATCGCCGGGACTTCTTCCCTTCAGAAAAGCTGCAGCAGCAGAGGAGAAAAATGGCGCAAGGAGCTCGTGCTCTCTTTGGTGGGTTGATTTGATTTCTCTCTCCCTCTCTCTCTCGCTGTCTCTAACTGTTTCTTTTGCACCTTCTTCTTCTTCTTCCAAACTCCAGCTTTCTACTTTGCAAACGTTCCCACCGATGCCTTCAGCAACCCAATGCTTGATGATGCTTCTTCATCTTTAGCAGCAAAATTAGCAGTGACATCATCTTGACAAGAAACACCCATTCTTCTTCTTTGCAAACGTTCCCACCGATGCCTTCAGCAACCCAATGCTTGATGATGCTTCTTCATCTTTAGCAGCAAAATTAGCAGTGACATCATCTTGACAAGAAACACCCATTCTTCTTCTTAAGAATGGGTTCTTCAAAATGCCAACAATTTGTAGTTCTTTTGCTCACTTGCAGTGCGTTGCTTCTTCCCCTGAAATAGTAACCACTTTGATCATGCTACCATTCTTGTAGCGTCTTTCCTTTTCTTGATGACAGAATTTCAATGACAATTGCTGTTCTGTGGCAATGAATGGAACAGAGATTCAATAGGCCTCCTCCAGGGGCTCATCCTGATAATCATCTTCAGATGAAGCAAAGTTGATGTGTTACTCAAATTACATAAAGTCTGGTGGTTTTCTGATGAATCTATGACGATGACGTTCATCAAGAGTAAACAGAAAGTGGTAATTTTTGTGATAGAACTTTGGACAAAAACAATCCAAATGCAAAGTATGAGATTCTTTGCTTTGCTTTGGTGGGAAGTTTGGAAGCAAAGAGTTTGTTGTTTTTTGTCCTCAAGCAAGGAGGGATACGGAAGTCAGGATGGGGTAGCGACAATGTTTATGGATTTTGGTTCAGGGTTGGGGGGTTTGTGGTGAAGGAATATAGGGAACAAGGACAGCAGTGATGGCAAGGACGACGACAAGAAATTCATTACCAAGGAGCAAGAACCGGAACAGTGAGTTGAGTCTTCCCTTTGTTATTGTGCTGATTCTATAACTGAAGAAAAATAGGAGTTTGAGAAAACTTCCCATGTGACATGTCATCGGGAGATATATCAGCTCTCACACTATTGTACTAGCATTTTTTCTGTTGAATTCCTACTGTAGCTGCATGAAGAAGATTGCTTGTTGCCAACTTTCTCTCTCTCTCTCTCGGTGTACAAGGACTTTGCTTTTCCTTGTGGAGAAAGTGAGAGAGAAAAATGACAAGTGTGGGCATGGGGAGATGGAAATTGCAATTCCCAACTCAGAATTCTTGTACCTCCGATATTATTTAGAGAGTCTTGAATGTGGCCAAAGCAAAAAATTCTGCCCTTCCCACTCCCACTTACAGAGATTTTCATGCAAATATTATAAGGAAATGTAGAATGGATTGGTTGACTGAAGCTGTCACCAAACTGCTGAGGTCAGCTTCAGTAGTAGTCCACTCTTGGATTCCAAAAGAGCACTCTCAAAGTCTCTGCACAGTCAGGGCTGGGATTTGATACCAGTTGAGCAGCATCATTTGTGTGTGAGAAAAGAAATCTCATTTACTGTGTGGTGACCCAAGCTCTAATATAGATTGCTTGCTGCTGTGCAGATACTGGCAGTCAGCTGCAGAGAAAGAGGGGAAAAATCCAATGCAAAGTGTGCTGCCTTACATTGCGATAGGGGGATTACTCACACCTTTTGCCATCCTTGCACTGGCATTTGCTAACAACTGGATCAAGGTTCCTCGGTGAATTGACTGACACACAGCCAATGTCCAGTAACATTGTCATCACTTGGCACATTTGCTTCAACAGAGAGTTTTTCCATTTTGAATCAGAAACTGCCATCTCATACAAAACTTGTAGTATCAACAGTCTATAAGTTTGTCTACCAACTTGCCAAGCATGTAACAAAGTCTGATGTTCATTCATCAGAGATGAGGTTATCCATTTTGCATCAGAAACTCACATGTAGTAAAAAACCCACAAATTTGTCTACCAACTTGTTTGCAAATTCTAATAAAGTCTGAAAAGAATCTCCAGGGGCTTTTTCCATCATCAATATCTTGCCAACTTTTTATATTGACTGCTCTCAAAGCTGTTCTGATGCAAAGTCTGAACCACATTTCCTAGTGAGCAGATGAATGTTTCAGCCACTGGACAAAGATATGACATTGTATGATCTGATTCACTTTGGGTTTGTTTCTAGCTCACCAAGTTTTCCATCTCTTGATGAGAATATGAATCGAAAACCTCCTTAGATCTTTGCTTTATTACTTGTCACATGGGGTCTCCAAAAACCTGAAGACCCAGTGGACCAGTTCTGTGCAATAAATGTTTCAGCATGGGCATAACGGCAATTGGAGCCATCCCCATCAGGGCAGATGAGAAGAGGATGATGAAACAAATTCTGGCAGGAAGAGTTCAAGAGATGAAGTGATCAAATCAAGAGCAATGTTCAAGAGGTATGTATACAGCAATAGCCTGATGGACATTGTGCACATATACTCTCCATTACACATTTGAAAAAGAACACATAAGCAAAAGAAAACTTTTGTGATACAGCAATAGCCTGATGGACTTCTAAGATTTGAAAAAAAAACTTTCTATCTACTTGGTAACATTGCTGCTGAGCGCTTCAAATGTGCCCCATAAAAGTGGTTGCGTCTGAATTCAAGAGCCTTTTCCATCACAGGAGGTGCATTAGACTCAGCATTCAGCACCACAATGTGCGCTGCCCTGCAGCATGCACTACAGCTGTAAACCATCAAGGCAAAAACAAAAGAAGGTTGATGTAGTAAGAAGAACTCTATTCACAACAAATGTGTTACAGACACAACAATAACTGATATTGGCCTTCCCAAGTCAAAAGTAAAACTCATCCCAATCAGGTAGTGGAGCAAGACTCACCTGACATTAACATCTGCTGCTGCTACTGCTGCTTGTGGCTGATGTTTTTCCTTGCGTTTTCTCTCCTCTTTAATGAATTTGTGTTTTGCTTCCAGAGATGCATCCTCCTCCGCCAGTTTGCTGCCACCCAATCACCATCTTGTCAGTACTCCAAAAGGAGAAGAGAAAGCAGGGAGTCTATTTGCTATGTCTTATAGGGCAGCTCTACCTTCAAGTGGTCAGCCGCTTGTGAGGTGGCTATGAGCTTTGCCCAACCACATATGCTCTTCGAGCTACTTTTCTGATAATTGTTCCATTCAAGCATAGTTTTCCATACAACAACATTAGTGGATGTGCATTTCCACTTGAATTCACAATCCAAAGGATCTTCCCAGGTCCGAGTCAACAACCCAACATTACCACATGACTGCAATTCCAAATAACTACTTTGAAAGCTAGTGTAGATGCAGTAGATCCAAGCAACCATACAAGTTTCTGCTGCTGCACATCTGGAAGTGATGGGAAGACTCAATGATTGACCTTGGTGAAGGGGAGTGATAGTAGATCCAAGGAAGGAAATCTATGACATTTCTTACATAGATTAGTACTTCAAAGATTCCAAATGACCTCTGATTGAAGACTGAATTGCAGACACCATGATTGTTGATAGACCTGGCAATTAGAATTCTGCGGTCCTTTTTTTTGCTTGAACTTCTTGGAGTATTTTGAGTCTGAAGCACATTTGTGTGAAATGACCCATGTGATGAGGACAAAACAACTGGGATTGATTTGTAGACACAAACAGGACTGACCTGACTTTACCTCTCTTTTGTCTTCAGAAACTGCACAATGGTGTCGTCCAAGATAGTGCTTGCAGAAGTGGGGATTTGAAGTTGATCATCAGAGCTTGCTGCTTCATTTGTCTTCCTGTGGTGGTGGTTCTTCTTCTTCCTTGGTTTTTGAAGAGTTTCACTCTTGGATGCATCTGTGTTGCTTGCTTCCAATGCACCACCATCATTTGATTCAGTCTGACCTAATTTTTTCTTTTTCTCTGATTGTTGCTTCCGTCTTTGTTTTGCTTCTGTTGCTCGTCTGCACAAACCAAGATTACCATGAAGATTGGCATTCAGTAATAATAGCTCATCACATGAAACTCTA
>Ga0209611_10007104_pt1 | contig 18036 bp, 12 predicted proteins | sample S1TSphgellanicum_3_FD_187693 | JGI IMG/M metagenome (GOLD analysis project Ga0209611, IMG submission 187693) | Host-associated microbial communities from peat moss isolated from Minnesota, USA - S1T2_Fc - Sphagnum magellanicum MG (SPAdes) (version 2) | ecosystem: Host-associated > Plants > Peat...
ATAAACCCAATATATATTGTATACAATATACCTTGAAATGTTTGTAGGTTGACAAAATTCAAGTATTTTACCTACCCATAGAGGATGGGTTTTGAAGATTTGTGTTTGTGTTTGATACGTTCCAAAGCCAAATTCTTCAAGCATATAAAATCATGTTTGATTGGAGTTTGAGAAGTTGTATCTATTAGAACATATCACATTAAACAAAATATTTTGTTCAAGGATGATAAGTTTTGAGCATCTTTTGAATGGATTTTGTTTTGAAAACCACATTATGAAAACTATTCCAAGCATGTTAAATAGTAGTTAAATTGGAATTTCCATTATCCGATAGTGGTTTTTTGCCTTCCTCTTAAAAGTAAGGATGATATTTGGTAAGCATGTGAATGTGAGCTAGATGGAATATTTTGGATATATTATATCCATGTCATGTTCAAATATTCTTTGAATTTCTTTACAATTCCAATTTAGCATTCACCACTAGATCTAATTACTAGGAATGAACCACAATAATTTCATTGCACCATTCATTGCACTAGGTGTGTTTCAAAAGGAGCGCTTACCAAAACCACACTCTAACTAAAGTTATATTATATTGTTTATAAGAGTACACAAATGTGTGGTTATAATTATGCAAATTGGGCTAGTAATATTGGTGACTACTAATCCCCATCATGTTATGTTTTTTATTGGGAAATTGATTTATTAATCAAAGTAGTAACTAATATACCTCTATTATTATTTTGTTAATAAAAGTTGAATATATGGCAATTTCTCAAGTGAGAAGGTAGGTAATGTGGCTTTCATCAAATTTTTGGAACATTGATGAAACCATAAATGAAACCCATTATTATATATGCCAACAACCAAGGTTATATATCTCTTTCAAATAATTAAACCTTCATGCTTACATATAACATATGATGCTCACATGTAACATATTGAGTTTCATCATCATTCAATGCATTCAACAAAATCAAATAAGGCTTCATCAAGTTGATGTTTTACAACACAAATAATATGGTTGCAAATATATCGACCAAGGGACTTTTAAAAAATAAGCATGAACATTTTTTTTAATGTTTGATGGGCATGGTTAAGTGTTTAATGTGATAATTTGTTGGGTGGGGGTGTTACATATCAACATTTGACCAAGTTATTTTAAACATTTTTGTTTTTTGCATTTAAAATTTGAAACAATGATGTATTTTAGTTAAGTATTTTTACTTACACAAAATTAACATTGCTTCATTTTCATATGGTTTATTCTTCCACTACACAAAAAAATCATTATGATGAGCACTAATGAACCCTATATAATATTTTTTCTTTGATGTCCTCGTCATGGCCTATTGGTTTAAAAAATGGCCTATTTAGGTTCCCTTTATGGACAATGCACTTTCAATAATCACTTGGATATCCATTATCCTTATCATTGTCCCCTTGAAACTTATTTCACTTCTTTTGTGTTAAGGCTTAGATGGCCCACCAATGGTGAATCTCAATTGTTCATTCCTAAAATTCATTTCGAACCCCACAACCACATAAATAAAAAACCTTTGAAGTACAAGTGGGATGAATTTAGCGGGGGGATTATCTTACTTTATTATGGCCATGGTTCTTCCTTTCATAGCTATTGGAATCACTTCCTATTTTTTCTTACACCCCACTTTAATTCCAAAGCACCAACCTCATTTTTCACTAAGCTAATAGTATTAATACAAGATTTAATCACACCTTTACCCCTAAATATTAGGGTAGATCATTTTGGTCTTCTTTCCTTTACATTTCAAAATCCCTTGCATTTAAAGATGAACCCTTAAGTTTTTATGTCATGTTGTTGTTTACGTGTTTTTTTTCCCCCCCTTCTTTTGTTAGGTATCTTACACATGCCATTACTTTCTCCCATCCTTCTTAAATGATGGCTATTACGAGTAGTCAATATGGGCAACAACCACATACATTTTCACAAGCATAAATTAAACACCAAATCTAGTAAAAGAATTGCAAATTTAATCAACTTCACATTCAACTTTATTAAGCAATTTAACAACCTTCATACATTCAAGTGTCACAAGTCTTGATAGAACCCTTCTATTATTTGCTCCTTTATTTCCTAGATGTAAGGTTTTCAACTTATATTACCTCTTTACAAACCTACCTCCTACCTCTAAAAACAACTCAACACCTTATTGAACCTTCACAAAATTTGAAATTGTTAATTTTCCTTAACCCATAAAAGCAACACCAAATGTTGGAAAAACATAAAAGAAGGATAAAAGTTCCAAAACTTGGCGTTTTCCCTCTCTTTATAACACCTAACATTCATCCTTCTTACGCAATGTCCATCTAAACTCCTCCTCCAATCCTCTTGAATGCATTTTTGCTAAAATGAGTTAATCAAACACATAACACAATGCCTACTTTCATTGTTTCAAATCTTAAATTAAATTAAGTTGATTTTCTTCCTCCTATACTATGAGAACATTTGGAAAAGTTTAAAATGAATGTAATGAGTATATGGAGTACCCAAAATCATGTTTAATGTAATTTAAAGCGTGCTTTTGCTACTTAATGGACTCCATGAAGGTTTTTTAAGAAGATTCAATTTTATATTCATGGTATTTTTTTTCAAATACACATTTACATAATAATATAATGTAACATCCTTTGAGTCATAAAAATTAAAATAAATTTTATGTTGACATTTAAATCATGATTTTAAAAATATTTTTCTTAAACAACCAATCATATTTGGCCATGTCATTTTAATAAAATAACCCATTCTTTATAAGGATTTGGTCACATGGGCACTTTTGGCAATTTTTTAGCAACAAATGTATTTTCCTTCATCTCATTCTTACACTATTTTCATAACACTTATAGTAGTTGTTGTCATAATTCCTTCTTTGATCATAATGTTTTAGCCCCCAACCTTGAATATTCTTTTAAACTAAACCTATAACCCTTCCTTTTCATGAATGACCTATCACCTAAAAAGAAGGGGAGGTGATTTTGAGATGGTAATCCTTATCATTCTGAATGTAAGTTCACCAAGGTTTACTAGAAATTTCCAAGGAGCAAAAAAATAGGTTATAATAAATATTATTCCTAAACCAAAGATCCTTTTAGCCAAACAAACTTTACAATTCTAACACTATGGACTTCAAGGGATCAGACCTCTCTTGTTTTCCTCTCAAGGAGCCAATTGGTTGTTGATGAATGTGGCAATTCATCATTCAACAACAAAAACCCCACAAATGCTACCCCAACATCATCATGTAGTTCCATTTAGAAGTTGGACAAAGACTAAGAACAGAACATGTAGTTGTGACAATCTAAACCTCATAGTTTCCTCTTGTTCCAAAATCCTTGGAGCTTCCATTATATCAGGGTACTCTTTTCTTAAAATAAACCACATTACACATTCGCATTGAAGTCCCCAAGACCTAACACAAATGATGATTGCCACCACAATTGCTTTTAAAATCACTAGACACTTTATCACTTCCCTTGATTTGGTCCTTAAATATAAACTTTAGACCTCCTACTCCCTTCTTGACATTCATGGCATAACAAAAAAACAAACATCAAGTTTAAGAGAAGAAAAAGTCTAGAAGGGCATCTGTCCCCAATTGATTACTATCCAAATCCAAATAAACTCCACACTTCACAACTTGAAGAATCAAAATTTAACTTCTTCCACACTACCAAAAGAAAATTACTTGGTTTCTTCCTCCTCAACCAATTTCATATAATTTTTCCTCGTCCACATCCTTCCGCTCCCTTGAAAGCTCAACACCAATCATTTCCAAGAATCGTGAGTCACACTCCTCGTAAAGATTATCAATTGAGTGGCAAGGATTCCATTCCATCACCGAAACCAGCTCACCAAATTTGTTCCATTGAAAAACAACATTAAACACAGTAACTTGCAAAACAACAAAACAAATCCAAAAAAAGAAAACAAGAAATTGAACTTTTGGTGTCCTTGAAACATAACAGCTTTGGCATCATCTACCACCCATTTGACTTAGGGTTCCCACTTTCATTCATGCTCATCCACAGAAAATGTTGGACACTGTTTTAAGTCACAAACCACCATCTCCAAGCTCCCTTGCAGGTGTTTATAATTCCTTGGCCTCCACCACAAATTTCCATTATAAAAAACTCACAAGCTTACTTCTTTGTGAATGCAACCACAAAAATATTTTGCAACACTCTCCTAAAGGTCTTGCTTGAAGAATAAAATATGTTACATACTCTATAGCCTAGACCTTAGGACAAAGAAACATTCAAGAAAATATTTTCCCTTTTCACAATTCCTTGTCTAACCATTATTCAATCATGGGGGGGCAAGAAAAAATAATCATTGTGTTATCTAACCCCAAGTAGCAAACCACCCACTGTTCTTTATTTATCTTGGGTCAGTGCAAGCTAAGGTGGCTTATTATGCAACACATGAAAACATCACCCAAAGTCCATTTCCTTTTTTTTTGGGAGCATTAGCAGAACCAAATAGTTAAACCATATTCAATCCAAGTAATTGTTTAATCTATTACTTGGGCCCAACAAGATATTTTAAAAAAAAACTGTGTCCACAAACCCAACATAAAATGAATCATTCTCCATAAGGATATGGAGTTATGAAAAGACACAAGTTTTTAACATTAATGAAAAAATACATAATAAAATACAATTGACATGTTACAAAATATTAAAACTTGATTTTTATTGATATATATTTTAACTAAAATGAAATCCTTAACAATCATAATATTAATCATTGAACTATTTTGAAGACCATAAAAAAAAACCTATTGTTGAAGGACACTATCCGTTCAATTCATTTTATAAGTCCATAGAATTTTCAATTTTTAAAGTTATATGCATAGTAAACATTTAGATCATATGCATATTCAAGTTAAGAATCCCAAAGCAAATCCTCATCGAGAAATTATAACATGTAAAATACAAATAATCATTGCATGTACATTCATATCACAAAAACTACCATTGTGATGCTAATAGTTAGACACTTTAACCTGCATCGACCTTCTTGCACAACAAATTGTACCCTCACAAACCCCCTTACAAAAATGAAGATTATCCCCCAATATTATTCTTCCCTTACCCCCTAATACTTACCTTATCATATTAAGAACCTCCTTTCCTCAAAGGTTTGAAAATAAACCTACAAATGGGTTCTTGTTACAAAACTTGGGGTAAATTAAATAATGTTTCACCAATACAATTAAAATATCGCACTGCATGTGATTTTAGTTCCAATAGTTGTGGAGGTAACATTTAGATTAAATGATCGCCTTATGGGTGCAAACATGATCAAAAGAGCTACCAAAGGGGGTGGACATTATTAAAAATAAATTAAAAATAAAATAAAATAAAAAATAATAATATATATTGAAAAACCACAAAGGGGGCACAATACTTTGGATTGTCAAATCTTTTGAGAATAAGTTCCATTAGTTGCAAAATCTCAATGCTCAAAATTGGATGCAAATTGATGATGAATTTCAAAAGGTGGACACAAAATTGATGTGGTGGACAATCATTTTTTAAAAAATGTCTTTTCTTTTTGTCAAATATGCACCATTCCTTTTCAAAATTGGAAAGGATGTTAATATTAATAATTAAAAGAACAACATGAATTGAAATTGGTGAATTTCATTTTTAAAACACATTTGAATGCCTATGTTTCAAACATTTGTTTAGCTTTGAAAATTAGGAATTTTGAGGGTTATATATGTTTATAATAGAATTTATTCATTTTTGTGCTTTAAATAACATGGATGCACAATATACATTGAATATACGATCAAGATGCAGTAAAAACTAATTTAAATCCACAAGACAATTACATATTACATATGAAAATCATAAAATTCTAGATAATATACAAACATGTGAATACCAAGTGTCAAATGAAGTTCTTGAAAAAGGACATTTATTTTGGTGCCCTTCGTTGCTTTGATTTTGTTTTCACCCTTGTGCATGTGATGAAGGATGATAAAATATTTGCATGGATGTTCATCTCCTATATATTTGGGAGTAGGCTAGAGCTTGGGGGTAGGTCATAAAATTTGTGGCAAGTTGTGTGATCTTATGGTTGAATGGATTTAAATTAAATTAAAAATTAAAATTTTTCATATTTATTTTCTCTTTGTCTACTATCAATTTCCAATAATCCATATGTGGTGATTATGTATCCTTAATCATGATTCATGATTAAGGCTTTTTTATGGTGATAAAATTCAATATAACAATTAGTTAACAACATCACCATAATATTCTTTTAATTGTGTCCACTTGATCCATTGACTAGATAGAACCTTTTTTGCCTATCACTTTGTACTCCCAATTTGGAGAACCATTAGTTAAAAGGGTAGATGTTTTTGGTGCAAATCACATATTGGATGTAACTTGAAACGATATAATTTTCTAATGTTTTGTTTTTTTACTAGTTAATTTTCCATATGAACAAGATACATTCAGTCAAAAATCATATAATTTAAGTTTGATTGACTACATTTCATAATCCAACTTATTAAAAAACTTGTTACAACTTTTATATCTATGTAAATTGATCATGAGCTTGTTTTGAAGTCTTAGAACCTAACATCTTCAAAAAAATTACTTGAAAAGTAGAATATGACAATTTGTTAAATCTTGCTCTAGCCTCCCAAAGTCATGCATCTTGTTGTTTCCAAGTTGCAAACCTACATAAATCAAAGCAACCACAATTAATGGATATAATTGTGAAATTATTGGAAAAATGAATTGAAACCAAATAGACGTGTAATTTTAAATGAAGGCATGGTAGTATACAAGAAAAGTATGTATCAAGCAAAACAAAAATTTAAAATGAAACAAAATTTGACATAAACATAAGAATATAAATTTAAAAAACTATTTTATTATGAAACCATTGTGTGTTCCATTGTGCTAATGGTAATTTCAATACAAAATTTGAAAAAAATTAGTATAATAAAAATACATTTGAAGTTGATTGATCAATATGGTGCCCAAACCTATTTTTTCATTATCCAACTTGATGAAATAAATATGTACTAAACTGTAATGTAAAGGTCATTGTAGATTTTGAATACGTCATAAAATGTTATAATTTTTTTTGATATGATATGTTTGACACACATTTGAGACAAAAGTTACTTATAATTTTTTAAAAACTATTTGCACTTTGAAAAACATATTTGAAACTTATTTTTACAATGAAAAATTTAAAATTTAAATCACAACAATGAAGAAACATCTTATATTTGATCATTAAGTAAAAATGTTCAATATATAATAATTTTATGATCATGTTTGTTATTATTTAAATTTACTTTCGCTTAGGACTACCAAAGTGGTCAAACTATATACTTTGTTTTGCCCATAATTGGAAACAATGTAATTTCTTATTCCCCAAGTTTCATCCGCTTTATAGATAACCCCCATTTGGGGATGAATTTTACTAAGGATAAAGAATGATTTACGAAGGTTAAAATACAAGGTGACTTTAAGGAAAATTCTTTTGTCTTCAAATTAATTCATAAATTTGATTTAATTACATTTTGAATTGAAGATTCAAACCCTTTCACATATTATAGTGTTCACACATTGAAGTTGAGCAATTTTAGTAAGTATAATGAAGTTAGCATATTTATGTTGAAATGATCAATTCCAAATCACAATTTAGCCCAACTTAATTTATTTATTTTAGTCCATCCAATTAATAATTGATTGCAAATTAGAAGCAAAATAATTCATATTTCAAAGTTTTTCAACATGTCAAGATGACTAGAGGGAAAACTTTAGCATCTATTTTTATTTAAAATTTTGTAATGTGGACACAAAATCTCCAATTTTACACACCCCCAACTTGTTGACCTTAATTGTTTAAGGATGAGTTAATTAGGGTTAAAAATTATGCAACCACTAATGATCTTAGATTATGTTTAACTTGGCTTTGACTATTGCACACACAACTTTAGCATATTGTTCCTAAAAAATAATGTAGTTCTTCCAATTAATATGCACTTATCTTATGTAGAATGATTTGTACATTGTGGCACTTACTAAGGTTGGGTAGGTACCTACCTACTTGGGCAAGTCGAAACAACCAATCTCAATTTTGGTAAGTAAGAATTGAAGTGAAAATTGGTTTGATTTTCATAATTAGAATCTTTTTTTATAATTTTTTATAATAAAAAAGGGCTTCAAAATGGGTTCTTCAATGAAACAATAAAAAATTTAATATCCTTTTGCATACCCTAGCTAGGTTATTAGAACCATGATTTCTTATTCTAGGGCTAAATTCACCTTAAAAAAAAAAAGGGTTGCAAAAGTGGGACATTATTGTAGAGCTAAAAACAAGCAACTTTCATCCAAACTTTTAAAAAAAAACCACAATAGATCAAGGTAACATAATAAGAATGTCCAAGGATTTTAAGCATTCTGATATGTACACTACATGTTCACTCACAAGCCCCTGTCGGTCTACTTAGCCTAGGCCCTGGGTACTCTTAATTAACGTTCGCTCACAAGCCTGTCAACCATGCTGCTGTTGGTTTCTCTAAGTGTTCGGTCACTGGCCTGTCTCCTCTTCGGCTGGGTGGCGCCGGTCGCGGATTCTGCGGGTCGCGTTCGCTGCCGAAGAGGTTACCACCTCACTCCCGTCCGTCCCTGGCGCTGCGCGGGTTTGCCCTTCTGTGGTGGCCTCTCGCGAGAATTGTGTTGCGATCCGGCGAAGGAGAGAAGAAGAGAAGCGAATCAATAGGGGAAGGAGAGGGAGGACAATTTTTTTTTTTCTGTTATGAGTGCATGGATTGGTGTGGCATGCACTTCATTCGTGAGTTTTGTATTTCGGCAGAGTTTCTTGGTTTTTGGTGACGGATTGTTTTGGTTTTGGAGAGGGTTGTGGGAAGAATAAGAAGAAGAAAGAAGAAGAAGGGTTTTGCGGGTGACGACGGGTCAGGAGGGAGAGGGGATTTGGTCGCCGCAATAGCAGCTATGTCGACTCCGCTGCCAGCTTACGGGAATAGGACGCCGGAGCAGCTGAAAGTGGCGGAGCTTCGAGACGAACTCAGGAGACGTGGAGTTCATATCAAGGGTTTGAAGAAAGATTTGGTGGATCGATTGGAGGAGTTGCTGCGGCATGAAGAGCAGCAGCAGCAGCTGCAGCGGCAACTGCTGCTACAACAACAGGAGGTAGTGGTGCCGGGAACGGTGGGAGTGAGCCAAGCCCCGGGACTTGGAATCACTGATGATACACAGCCTGTGACTCCGGTGCTGAAGAACAAACTCGCTGAAGTCGAAACAGAAGCAGAAGTACAAGCAGGAGCGGTTGTGGAGCTTGTTGCAGAGGAGGCAGCGGGGCAATTGCCGGAGGTAAAACTTGTGCTAGAAAATGAAGCCATGGATGTAGGCAAGGCTATAGCAGAGGAGCTTACTGGAGACACTGGGCATGTAGAAATCATCGTTGATTATAAGGAAGCTGCAATAGCGACTGAGGAGAAACCGGCGCAAGAGGAGAATGGACTGTCTGAGGTCGCAGAGACTATAGCTGCCTCAGAGGCCGTTGTGCATGAGAAGGAAAATGTCGTAATAGAGTCTCAGTTCCATGCACCTGCTGCAGAGGAGGCAGTCGTCATCGAGTCTGATGCTGCACCGGCGGAAGAAGAGGTTGTTGCTGATGCTGCAGCACAACAGGTGGCTTGGCAGCCTCCTGTTGCTGAAGCTGTAGAGGAGGAGGCGGCTTTGGAGGCTGTTGCAGAACCTGCAGAAGAAGAAGAAGAATCTGCGCGAAGGGCCGTTGTGGAGCCTGAGTCGGGACCTGTTATAGCCGCACTGGACGAGGAAGCTGTAACACCATTGGAAGAAGAAGTTGTAGCGCCGATGGAAGACGAGGAAGTTATAGTCGTCACAGAGGTGGTGACGGAGGAGACCCAAGTGACCTCGGAGGAGTTCAAATCCACCACCGAGTTTTTGGTCGAGACCCCAGGAGAGTCCATGGATGGAGATGAGGAAGAAGAAGTTGTAGAAAAAACTGTTGTAGTGCAAGTGGATAGTAGAGAGGAAGAGGCAAGGGAAGAAGTTGGGGAAGAAGAGGCTGGCATAACAACTGGTGAAGAGAAAATAGTCCGAGAGGAAGAAATAATTGTGGAAGAAATCAGGGTTTTTGAACAAGATGTGGAAATGAAAACAGAAACTGTGGTGGAGGAAGAGAGTGCCAAGCTCCGGGATGAGCTGGAAATAAGGCTAGAAGCAGCAGCTCCAGAAGCTGACCCTGAGCTGAAGGCAAAAGATGTTAAGCCTATGGAGGTGGATGTAGACACACAATCACGCCCTAAACGGAAAGAAGGAGGTCAGTTTGGGTTTCCTGGCTTTGAATTTTTTCCCTCTTTTCATGGAATCTTGCAAAGTAGGGGAAAGTGTTTCTCATGTTGGATCTGGAGAGTTAGATGCATGAGTGAAACTTGATGAGACAACATGACCAAGTAAGCCGTACAGAAGAGATGAGATGTGTGTTTCAACATTTTTGGCAAATCCATACAGAATAGATGAGATGTGTGTTTTGATGCATGTGTAAGTTGCACTATCATCTTGGGGAATGAGGAGTGGTTGTCCTTAATCCATTGTGCATGAGGATTTATGTGCTCATGGTACAAAAATGCCTCTGAACTTGGTTGCATGTTTACTGTAGATGGAGAGGGAAGATTGCAGGAGCCATCAAAGAGACAGCGGCGATGGAACACTGGGAAGAATGACATTGATGTGAAAGCCCCACCCAAAGTGCTGCAGACAGAGTCTGTGAAAGAGGAAACATCCTCTGAGGTTAAAGAGACAGCAGCCCCTTCCGTAGCCACTCTCCCACTTGCAGTACCAGCTTCTTCTACCCCAAAGAGTGCAAGTGGGTTGGAGAGGGTTGCCATTTCCAGGCCAGCATTGTCAAGGTCTGATGTACCAGTCAATGGAGAAACTCAAAAGACACGTGTTGGTGCGTTCTTTAGGAGGCTTACTCTGCATCTTGTGTGATTACTAGGTATAAGAAGTGGCTCAGAAGGGCAGTTGATTCATTGGTGATGATTATAAGTGGTCCATAATTCTTTGACTTCTGTGGTAAAGCACTATGCTGGGTACTCTTTTTGTATCTGAAGTGTTAGCAGAAAAGAGGAGCACCATAACAGCAAGCCATGAAAGACAAACTCATTACCTGTGATAATGCAAATGTGCAGTGCCGCCCTCTACTAAGCCTCCGACGACATCCCTCAAGATTGATAAGTTCTTGCGGCCTTTTACTCATAAGGCAGTTAAGGAGTTATTGGCAAACACTGGAGCAGTCCAAGCTATGTGGATGGATCAGATTAAGACCCATTGTTATGTCATGGTGTGTCACAATCCTGAATCTGTCTGTTCAAGTTGAGGTTTTCTTTCTAGGTGTGTTCATTCAATATTCCTTAGCGCAGCATGTTTGTCACACATGGCCTTTCTGTTAGGAAAACAATGTCAGGTGGGCTTTTGGCAACTTCCATGCTGCATATTTTTTGTGAATTGGATTCAGAGTTATTTATACCTTTGAAGTCATCATGTTTTGGTTGAGGTGCTACTTATGCTTGCTCAGAGTTTTTGATCCTTTGACTAAACCTGGGAGCTTTATTTAGATGCATTTGTGTATATTTTCGAAGGAAAGGTTATGCATAAAACTGTGGAGTGAATGCTTTATTTAGCTAACATTGCTGTGTCTGGGATGAATGTAGTACTCAACTGTCGAGGAGGCAGTAGCCACCCGCAATGCATTATACAATCTGCAGTGGCCTCCACAGGGTGGGCGTCTGTTGACAGCAGAGTTTGTGGAACCTGAAGAAGTGAAAATTCGTTGTGATGGTGAGAAAGCTGCTACTTCAAATGCTCCAACCACTCGTGGACCTGTGCCAGCAAATAATACTCCTGCTGAACATGTGGTCTCAGCACCTCCTCCCACTCATCCCTCTTCATTGCCTCCAGTTCCAGCTTCAGGGCTTCCTCCCCCACCTCCCCTCCCCCCTCCTCCCAGGGAGAGGCCCCCTATGCCAAGCAAGCAAGGTATACTTCTTGCCCTTTATGCTTGTATGCATCGTACATTCTAGCCATTGGTCATGGGGGCTCTCACTTTCAAATTCTTGCATTTTGGGGCTCAATGAGTATACCTGCTGTAGGATGTGAACTGGTTTGATCTGAACTTGACATGTTCACCCAATGATTGACCAGCCTGATATCACACATGTTAGGAAGGATAGGGTTCAGTGACTGATGAAATACTGGTATATTATCACTTCAGCTTGAGGTTGACTTATTGGCATCGGAGGTATTGGGCTGAAGAAGATATTGCAACTGAGCCCCTCTCCCTAGTAGAAAACTCTATGATCCATTAGGTTTGGACTTTTAATCATTGGATCCAGGAAGGGGACAGACTCTGTTGGTTTGAGGAGAGTTGCTTGTAAAGTGCCTATATGCAAAGCCACTTTGTCTAACATCTATAAACTCTGTTAGTGTTTTGACTGGCAGCTTTGTGATGGTGTGTGGTTTCTGCAGAGATAGAGTCTCAGGGTCCAACTTTAGATGATCTGTTCAAGAAGACACGAGCCAAGCCCCATATCTATTACCTCCCTCTGACAGATCAAGATGTTGCAGCAAAGCTTGCAGCCAGGCGCCAAGCACCCATGGTAAAGCCTGGTGTTAAAACCTAGGTCATGCCACTGAGGCGGCAGCCCAGAGGTCAGTCTGCATTGGCGTCCTCTTAAGTTGTGAAGGTATGTAAGTGCTGTGGGCTTTGGAACGTGGTGATTTACATAGTCCATTTAGTACATCCATGTTTTTGGTTGTAGATCATTTCATAAGACATTCTAGGAAGTGATTATTCTGCAGGGGGGGAATGCTATGGCAATTTGCACCTGAAGATGAAGCTTGTGAAGATGCTCCATATGTTTGACTCTGGCTATATGGAGAGCTACAGCTGGTGGAGTCTTTCTGAGGTGTTTGTGTCCAACCCACTCATTGTGCAAGAAAGTTTCGAAAATGAGGTCAACACATACAACTTCAGCAGCTGTCAATTGCTAGAGAATTCTGATACTGCTGATCCTTGCTGACAAAGATTTTAGTTGTTGACAATTGAGGTTGAAATGAGCCTCACAACTTTCTGTGGTTTAACAGAGGGTCTTGTCCACATTCTAATAGGTGATCTCAGAATGTCCATTTGTGTACAACATGACATATTGTGATAAATTCTCTGATGGTTTCTGTTCTCAACGACTGTGTCCACTGTGATGTGTTCTATGTGTCATCCAAGAAACATGGTACCGGCATCCAAGAAACATGGTACCGGCATTAAATGATTATAATGTGCTTGTTCCATTGGGAGGGCTCAGTTTACTTAGTTACTCCTGAGTACCTTCTCCATGCAGACATTGACTTCTGTCAGACGCATCATTCTGCCATACAGGCTGATGACTATCATGCTGGAAATGCTTGGCATCGCAAAAAGCCACATAGAAACATTGCCTGTATGGAAAGGAAGCAATATGATTTTCATGAGGAGCAGGGCTTCCAGACTCTATGGAAGGTAGAGTTCCCTGTGTGGGAGTCATTGGAGGCTAGCCACAAAGATCCTTGAGGTCACTGAGAGCACATCATGCTCACTGGACTTGTGCATCCAGACACTCGCTTCTGATTTTGCAGAGTAGTTTGACATGGGATTGTAATGGCTCAATCCTGTCGTTCCAAACCCATAGGAGCTGTCTCATGCTAGGAATTGAATTGAAGCCTGAGAGTTGGACCAGGTTTCAATTCAATTCCTAGCATCTTCATTCCTTAGTGTCAGATATAGAGTTGAAAACAGAATCTGAAGTTTTCAATTTGGAGTTGACCACAGTTGTCACTTTGATGAGCTCTGGATGGCAGTGTTGTACAGTTGATGTGTGATGTTTTACAAACTTTGAATCTTCTTCCCCAATGTTCCCATTGAAGTCTGTCCATAAAAAGTAGGCAACAAGGTACATTGAACTTCTCATATATATTTTGTTGCTACCTTGGATTTCTGGCAACTCAACCATTTTAGAAACTACAGAACGACATTGATTATGTGTCCCTTTTTAAGTGCAATACAAGGGTCATCCTACTACACACTGTGCCCCCAGGCCTTTTGTATGGAGAGAAGTACCTAGTGCCTGACCTTTTTCTGCTGTTGTATTCTGCAGCAACACCGACAAACAAGCCAGCATCATAAGTACGGTAAGTTTGTTTGTTACTAGATACTGGCCACACCCAACTTCTTTGAACATGACAAGTAAATGAGAGGCAACTGTGCTCCATTGTTTCACTATAATACAATGATACATTTTGTTGACGAATTTTGACAGACGATTTGTTGCAGGTGAACTTTGATAGGTGAAGCAGCATAAAAGAAGAAGGAAAATTTTGCACCAAAAAAAAACAGCAGGTGAGAATGAAGAACCATGGCCACCAGATTATGGAAGTCTTTTTTGGAGGTGGGTTACTGCTGATTAGATTAGAGATCTCTTACCAGATGATGTGCTTTTACATCATTTCACATAACATAACACTTTTGCATAAACGCAATTCAAAAACTGCATTTCTGATCATGAATATACGATTCCTGGAGGACTGCAAACTGAACAGCCCCACACTGTTCACGTCCATTTTTGGGGAGTGGTGAGGTTCCAATGATTATTACAGTGTAATTATTTGAACACATAAGCCTACATGGGATGAGAGACTGGGAGCTTCTCTCTTCAAAAGCTGGAGCTGGACAAATTCACTGGTCATGACTCTTAACTGTAGCTGAGTTGACTGGACTATGTATGTGTGGATGGGTGGGTGCAGTTGCTGCTGCTTGCTCCTCATTATCCATCTATCCATCCATCCATCACACATCATGACTAGTGGAATTGAAGTTCAATAATACTCACGCCAAGGAGACTGGAGCCTTGCATTGAGTGCAAGCAAATTGCCAAGTGTGGTGGTGGTGGTGGTGGTAGTAGTGCCATTTGATTATTTTTAGGTCATCAACTTGATGCTTTGATTCTTTTCTAGTTTGACATCCACCCATCACCCCCACCAACCGCTCCAAATCTCACAAAAGGGAATGAGGAGGAGGAGGAGGAGGAGGAGGAACGGAGGGCCCCATTGTGACAATTTTCACATTGGGACAAAACAATCCGCTTGATATTACAAACACATGTGCACACATATTCATACACAAAGCAATAGAAAGTCAATCACTATGGCCATTACCGATCTGGGTTTCCCACACAAAGAGTTGCTCATAGGATCCTTAAGGTTTTTGCATACAAAGAATTTGCCCATCAGACTTTTGAGGGTTTTTTTTTGCGTACAAAGAATTTGCCCATCAGATTTTTGAGGGTTTTTTTTTTTTTTGCGTACAAAGAGTTTGCCCATCAGACTTTTAAGGGTTTTTGCATACGAAGAATTACCCCTCGTACATTTGAGGTAACTCTGCACTTGATGAAAGTCCGAGGAGGGGTTAAATGAGTGTGTGTTTCAATGGATTTTTCCCCCATGATGGCTTCTCTTTCTTGTTTTTCTCCATCACTTTTGCACAATTGCTACCACTACTCTTAAACTACTACTTACCCATATAAAAAGCTCTTAATGGTGTACTAATTTGTTTTTTTGAGCTCTACCCAATAGGTATTTATTCCCTTAGTGTAGGGCCGTTGACCTTGGGCTTTACTAGAGTAAGGGTCAACGCGAGTTGGAGCCAAGCGTGGACCTAACTTTGGTAAAGCCGATGGCCAAGGGCTTTACGGAGTGTAAAAAACTTGTGTCAATTTTTTTCTTATGATTTTTTTCATGATTTGTGAGGGGTATCACAAGAAAAAAACACGAAAATTGTGACGTGTTTCCCCGAAAAAAAAACACCCATTTAATTTTTTTGAAATGCTCCATGAACAATGGGAAAAAATTTATGCTCTATAAGGTGATCTCTGATTACACTATAAAAAAATTGGTGTATGTCTTTATGGAAGGGGGGGTATTAGCCCAAGCCAAAAAGGATGGCCAACAATTTTAGTATGGGTGAAGCTCCTTTACCATTTGAAACAAAATTTGAGGAATATTCAATTTTGTCTCTTTAGGGTAAGGTGAATTTTCATGGCAAAAAGCTCAATCTAACACACTTTGTTCTAAGTATCTATATTTCAAACTATTCTTTAAGTGGGAAGATATTTTTAATATTGTTTAGGGTTTAGGATTTTTTGAGTTTTGAGGGTCAAAATAATAATAATAATAATAATTACAAAGGCAGAAATGGGTTGTTTATGGATCGGGTATTTAAAGTGATGACCTATGATCGACTGCTGCATTTAATTAAGCCAAGGGTTTTGTGTGTAAGGAAGTGTGATTAGAGGCCAATTAGGTATAGTAGGGTTAGTGAGATGTGAGGGGGTAGGGTTGGTGGGGTGTGTTTAATAATAGTCAAGAAAACATATAGATATAGATGTGTCTTTGGGTACTGAAAATTTCAAGTGGAATGATTTGGTGATGATGGGTTGTTGTGCATTAGTAAAGTCTAATTAGGTACCGAATAAAGATCATAATCCACTTTTGCTTTGTGCAAAATCAAGCATTACCCTAGTAGTAAACAAATGAGGGATTGTTAATCCTAATCCACCATCTTTAATTTACACAAGATGGTTTATATTGCACATATTGCACCGTCAATAAAAAAAGGGCATAATGTTCTAACTTCTTCTAATCCCCTTCTCATAGGGTTTTGTTGCGAATTCCAACTCTCATTTTTTTAAAGTGACACCACAGGCTCAGTTATTCCATAGTGACCCACTTAACCACTAACTTACATAAATATATGTGTGTATACATGCATACTTGTTCCAACAAAAAGACTGAAAAAACTTAACCTACGAAAGGAAGGGGGAAAAATAAAAAACAATGATATGTATACTATGCCCTTTTTTTAACCCTCTCTCACACATCACCCTAGAATGTGTAAGTGAAATTTCCATACCTCTCCCCCCACTAGATTCCCCTAATGGATTTGAATAGTCTCCAATGGAATGAATCATAGCGGCCCCTACCCCAACGCACCCACCTAATCCTACCCAACCCACTCCCCCGCCCAAAATCAAATTGCCCAATGATGATGAGACTAAATTATTAACAATAAAATTAGAGAAAAAAATCAAATTGCCCAATGATGATGAGGCTAAGTTAGTGAGAAAATTAGAGGAAAAAAAAAGAGAAAGAGAAAGAAGGTTGCCAATAGTGTGGTGTTGCAATTAGGGCATTGTTGACATGCAGGGATTGTGGGTGAGGAGGAGGGTATTGGATTTGGGGGGTATGAGTTGATGAGAATAGAAAGCAAATACAAACTAGCAAACTCCTCCCTTACTAACATATCAACTCTCAAACCGCAAAACTTAACCAAACCAATAAAAACATCCCAACTACTACTACTACTATCATCTATGTACATATTGTGGAAAAGAAAGAAGATTTCATCAATTGACAAACACCCATTGAGCTTATAGTGGTAGAAAAGCAAAAGAAATGAAAAAAAAGAGGCAGGTCATTTCAAAAATAAAACATCCACCCTTATTACGGAGGAAAAAATTCGGCTTGATAATGTGCCCTCCCTCCATAACCACTATAAATTATTTGGCGGGGCTTTTGCAATTAGCAAATGATGTTATGATAGTCCAAAGATCCCCAAAAACAAAACCCTTTGCAAAAACATCTATCAAACAACCCAACAAACAAACAAACAAACAAAAAAACCCCAAAATCACTAGACTTCTACAACTACTACTACTACTACTACAACACACAAAACACTACTAACATTTTCCTCCCAACTGTGTTCATCCCAAAGTGTGGTAGTAGAGTAGTAATACTAGTGTGTGGAAAATAGTTTTGTTGGGTGTGTTGGGTGATTGCTTGTTTTTCATTTGGGAGTTGGGTTTTTTTTTTTTTCGTTTT
>Ga0209611_10007108_pt1 | contig 18030 bp, 2 predicted proteins | sample S1TSphgellanicum_3_FD_187693 | JGI IMG/M metagenome (GOLD analysis project Ga0209611, IMG submission 187693) | Host-associated microbial communities from peat moss isolated from Minnesota, USA - S1T2_Fc - Sphagnum magellanicum MG (SPAdes) (version 2) | ecosystem: Host-associated > Plants > Peat...
GGCCAAATTTGGCTAAATCTTCTTGTGGATTATCACCGGTTTGGTTTGGCTACTGGGAAAAACAAAAAAAAAGCCTGAAACTAATATGCCAGATAGCTTGACACTGATGTGTAAGGAAGATATAAACAAACTGGCCGCTGTTTCTCTTCGTCATGTACAGTTGCACGTTATATAAAGCATTGCTTCTTTTCAGAGTACATCTGATTTGACACGTGCTGGTACAACTGCGCCATCGCATATGATTCATGATGTTCAGAAAAGTCGGTGTGAATATAAAGAGTCATTTGTCATCCCCATTATGGATCGATCTTGTGTAATCCAATTTGCGGCCTATTGCTGGTCTTGGCTTCATGGTGTGCAGCCTTCAGAACCAAGACACGGCCTTTAATATCAACACCTAAAATACCTGCGAGTTTTTTCCTTTTGTATCTCCAGGCACCTCACAAAGCCGAACGTGCCTCCAATGCAACTTTGGTTTCGTAGATTGTAAACCACCTGAAAAAAACTTTTGAATATTTACAGTGGGGACGGCATGCCCTGTGTCTTAGGCCTCAACACTTGGGGTTTACCACCCTCAAGGATTAGCCCTCACCCTGTGGCATGCCCTCAGGGACAGACCTTCCTCTTAACTAAAACAGCCACTTCATGCTGCCCATCACCAATCATTACCCTATCGCCAAACATTTATTTACATCTTCATCATATGTGTTGTATTTTGAGTGATTTAAAATGTTATGGGAGTGGTGCCTTAAACTCTTGAAATCATCTTTGAAATGCAAAGGAAAATGAGTAATGAAAAATAACAAGAAGAAAAATAAGCTTTTCAACTTACAAAATGTGTTTTTTTTCTTTTTTTTCTTCTCTTTGGACCCCTCCTACTTTCAAAGCTTATAACTTTTTTATTTCTTGTTCATTTTAAATGATTTAAAGTTTTATGGAAGCGTCACCTTGAGTTCTACAAATCATTTTTGAACTCTAATAGCAACATACCGACAGACAAGGAATTTTGTGGGTGTTCAGGAACTGGCTTTGTAACATTCAGTGGTTTGTTTTTTTTGAGTTCTTGACCCTTTTTATTTTGGGGGGCTGTAACTTTCTCAATTCTAATATGTTTTTGATGATTTTTAGTGCGCCAAATGCACCAATAGGAGGGGTTCAAATTTTGTTTGGACACCAAAAACAACGGAGCCCTCCACTTGGATCCAGCCTACCATAAGCGATTAAGTGTTTGCTCACCGGCTGTTCTACCCTAGTACATTAATGGTTTCAATATAAATTAAATCATTTTTTTGCCAATTTTTTGAAATTTTATTTCTTATACTAAGTATTGTTGTCAAAAAATTTATAATTATTATATAATTAAGAATCTGCAAGTTTTTGATTGTCAGGTTTTAACTGCAAACTAAGACAGTCTAGACACATTAGACTGTCCCATAAACAGAACAAGAATGTGTTTTTTTTTTATTTAAACCATCACCTGTCAAAAATTTCAGAATTGAAAAACCAAGTGCCAATGTTAAGAATTAAAATTTAATTAATTATTTCACAGTTTGATGCCAAATCCAATCAGGGAGTACAGAACATAGAAGATCAAAAATTTACAATTGAATCACAAACCTATTTCTTTTTTCTTTTTTCCCAAGAAATTATATGTGAAGCTATTAAATTAGCTAAGGTACCAAGTTGTCAGTCAGCTGGAGGAGGCCTTTAATGTGCCTTGAAAACCAAATTCCTTCATTTTCAAGTTCTACTACAAGCTTCGAGCATCTCCACCCCAAAGCAGCAAAAACCCTTATTTTATTAAATCTTGCAAATCAGGTAATGCAAATCCAAATCCTATTGCTCTCCAGTCAAACTGGCCTAAAATGTAATGGTCATTTTAGCATCTTTAATCAGATTTTTTCCATTGAATTTGGTCATTGGTCCAAATGCAAATGTGTAAATGGTCGTTCATTGCTTGAACTTTTCATATATTTGTGGGTGGGGGACATTGAGCATTAAACACCAACTTATTTTAATATTAAGGTGTATTTTATTGCTATGGGATGGAGGTGTTTTTAGCTTCAAGTAGTTCAAGACTAAGTCAAGGTTAGTGAAAGCACTTTGACAAAGCCAAAGAGTATGAACTCCAATGGAGCTACATGTATCACATGTAATTTATCCAAGGGAAGCAAAACCCAAAGCAAACTTAGGGACACCCATAGCTCATATGTGGGGCCTCTATCAATGTCTCTGACATCCAAATTGTGTGCAAGTGAATTCCAATGTTGGGGGCTAGACTATTTTATTTTATTTTTAAAGAACCTCCTTGTTGTTGTGTTTTTTTTTTCTAGCAATTTTTTTTCCATTGTATGAAAATAATAATAATAATAGTAATAATTCTGTCTTAAATTCCCTGTTTTTTAAGGAAAAACTTGCCAGAATTTATGTATATCAGCAATTTTTGTCACAATTGCTTACAATACGTAAAAAAAACATTTAAGATTTTCTATTTTTATGTTTTGAATATCACCAGATTTGGCTAAATGTATTTAGGGATGATCACCACTTGAACAACATCATTTTTATTTATTTTAAAACATCAACCATATCTAGGTTCTTTCCAAAGAAAATAATTTCCATATTATGATCCTTTCTCTAATCGTATTTTTTTTAAAGAAAAAAAAAAAATCAATGACCCCACATGCTTCCTTCTTGATGTTCATACCAAATCTTGATTCCAAATCAAAACCTAATTCATCTTTTGTCAAGATATTTAAAACAAGAGAGGACTATTAAATTTTTCCTTCAATTTTAAACTCATTGTTATGACTGCATGTAGAACATCACTCAAGAATTAATGACCATGTGACTAGTTCACTACGCATGAGTAGTGACAACATGAAACAAATAGTTTACAATAATCTAAAAAATGTGCCATGTGTAAGGGATGGTATTATGGCCATTGAAAAAAGAAAAATTAGAAAATTAGAATAACATTATTTTTAAAATGTTAAAAAGATGACAAGTAAAAGTAAATTTGACAATGGTTGAGAATATTATTTTATTTTCATTGGGGTGTTCAATTTTTGTGGGCAAATGCCTGCATCATTACATGTTTTCATCCATTCTTTTAAAAATTTCACTAATTTTTTAGCAATGTCATAGTTAAGTGAAAATACATTATGTGGGACGTATTTTGAGCATTTTTGGGTTTATTATTACAAAATGTACTATCAATTTCTTCCACAAATGCAATGCATTTAATTTTGGTGTTTGGACCTTATAATTTTGATTTTTACAAAACTAGTGTTATTTAACCTCATTTGAAATAATAATATTAATTTAAATTAAAGGATCCATGGGTGTATTTAATGTACACAAGTTTAACAATTTAGTTAGTTTTCATTTCAAATTGCATCAACATTTGATATCATTAATCATTAAAATAATCATTAATTTAATGGATTTTAAAACAAATCCACACTAACTATGTTTGTCAACTTCCATGTGAATATGATAGTTTTCCCAAATCTCAATATACCACAAATTTATTATGTTTCTCCTTTAAAAAATTTTGAATATGAAAATTGTCAAATGGTTCTCATGGTTCAATAGATTTTCAACTTTCATAAAGGTTTTCATCATTTCAATTATTTTCAAAATATATTTGTGTTTTTTTATTCAATCTTGTAAATATTATTTTTGAACAAAAACTTTCTAATAGCACATAAATGAAATCAAATATATATATATATCACTTTAATATAATGGATTATAATAATATTCGTGAAAATCCTTCATAACAATGACATTGTTGGATTGCACCACCCAAAAAATTTATCGTAACCCTAATTTTGAGCTTGTGACCAAAATTAAAGCAACACAAAAAAGGAACATGTCAAGAACAAACTAAACCCAAAAAATGCTTAAACACATTGGTGGATTAAAAAGGAACATTTTTAAAACTCCCAAAATGAACTCACAATTTGGGAGGTGGGAGTCTTAGACTTATTATAATTTTTGGGGAAAAAAATCCAAGGGGAAAAACTATATTCAAATCAAAAAAAAATTACATCATTAAAAAGATCTCAAAGCATAAATATTGAAAGTGAACTCACATTCTCCATTTGAAGCTACGAACTAAAAATTATGGCTAAAAGAATGGTCATGAGTTAAACTATCAATTTGATTTTCGACCATTAAAACCTAAAAAATAAGGGTCAAATAGCCTCCAATCAAATGTGTAATATGGTGTTAAAAAGACCTTATTGTGGGATACAACTCTATAATCGGAAGATTTTTTAATTAAAGTTCATATGAAAAAGTTATGAACCCACAAAATTGCAAGATTCATAACTTTCAATGTAGTTCCCATGGAAAGGTTTAATGCATAATATAAGGAGGAGAATGGTGGCTAGTCTCTTCACAAGTTTGGGTTTTGTGGATGTAAAACCCAAAATAAGTCCATGATCCAAAATTAGCTCCATTTTTATTAACCACCAACATTATATGGATTGTGCAAATTAGTTGTTCATGAGGCGCCCATGACTGTTAGATCATGTTAATCCCATTTTGAAATTCTTACATACCCATTTTACCCTCCAAATGCATAGAATTAAAAATTGTGCCAAGCCAACCTACCTACCTTCTTATGTACCTACTTAATCACTTTAACAATCTCCCTACACACCTACCTCCTTACATACCCTAACAACCTATTACATACTTACCTACATACCTTAAAACAACCTACCTACATACCTACCCACTTAAGCTTATTTACTTACCCTAGGTCTATTTACCTACCAATTTATACCTACCTACCTATATCTACATCCCTAACTACCTACTAATTTACCAGGCAGCTAGAATTATATTTAGGTTGATTAGCTAACCATTAGTTATTACCTAGGTAACTATGTAGGTCTATTAATTAGGTAGCATATATTCCCTAACTACTATTTAGTTCTTCGCTACTACATATTAATTGTACTACCTAACATTTATTAATTCCTACTCAATGGTACTTACTAAGTAAATTTTACATATACACACAACTATAAATGTTGAAAGACAAATATAAGTTAAATTTGTGAACACAATTCAATTTCAAGAAAAAAAAATTTCACAAATCATTTAAAATTTTATACATTATTGTGCACATCAATGAATAAATCTTTGAAAGATCTAGAAAAAAAAGTATTCATTTGTTTTAACTGAGTAAAACATGAAGAAAAAAAATGCATTTCAAAGTTTGAATGTTGGAAAGATTTGAAATGGAACATGTTAATAACAAAGTTTCACACTTTTTATCAAAACATAAAGGTGTGGTGAATTGGTTAAAGAGTTGGTAAGTACATATGGTTGAAGACATCAAGAATTCAACTCCCATTCCTTACATGTTTAAAGGAAAATGTGAAGATGGTGTACAACCATAGGCTATGGAATGTATGATTTGCCCACCACAACCCAGGTGGGTAGCTAGCATCTACCTATGAACTTATTTTATGACCCACCTACCTACATTTAATTAAAAAATTGGCCCAAAAACATTGTTGCCAAAAAAATTTGTTGTTTGATTTGACCAATCAAATAGCCCACCACTCGATTAATCAAAAAGATCACCATTCAAATTGATCATGTTAAAAACAACTTGACCAAAATGACTAAGTGGTTTTTTTTTACTAAAGTCCAATACAAATATTTTTTGGTCAAAATTTCCAATAGAAAATATCATGATTTGTAATAATTCCATGCACTTAAACATTAAAAGGGCATGTGAGAACTTTGGGATGGGATTAAGATGAAGGTCATAGACAAATTAAGTTACATTGTCCAAATAATACATTAATTAACACAAATTGAACTCACATGATGTTCAACTTCAATCATGGGCAACCCAAATTCATTTGATTCATACAGCCCAAACCTTTGGAAGGATGCACCATTCTTCTCCCTATAGTATATTTTGTGATTAAAAATGAATACTACATCTAAATGGTTAATTTTTTTGAAAATTTTCGAAACTATCAAGTTATGAATTTTGTTACTTTGTGGGTTCATAACTTGCACATAAAAGTTCTAATTGAAAATATCAAAAATAAATTATAATTGTAAATATATATTTTCAATGCCATATTGCACACTCTAATTATAAATCATTTGGCCTTTATTGTTTAAGCTTTAATGGTTGAACACCAAATTATCAAATTGACTCCCGACCTTTTTTTTGGATATTTAAAATGTGTTTTAAATCTTCAAATGGAATTTATAAGCCCATTTTGGATATTTAATCATTGAGACCTCTTTAATGGTTTGCAAAAAGTTCAATTTGGATAGGTTTTTTTATTTACAACCTTACCCCAAAGATTTGGGACACATGCTAAATTCCAACTCCTAAAATGGGAATCCATTTGAAAAGTTTAGAATTCACTTCCTTGCATTCTTGCCCACTTGTGGAAGTGTGCAATAATACTAGGAATTTTTTTTGATTTTTGTTTTTGTTCATGCCTCAACTTTAATTGTAAACCCAAGGTTAGGGTCACAATAACAACCCAATATAAAAACATCCTCATGACATGGACTTTTAAAAGATGTTTGTGGTCCATTGAAGGTGGCATGAAGTTGTCCAAGCTTGCTATAACTATTCTTCGATGCATGTTTGAACTATGTGTGACAACCACTTTGAAGGCAATGGAAAATCAAACTCCATTGTGGGATTTTGCTAGTTTGAAAAATGGTGGTCATCAAGTGTAATAATCACCTTCATGGGTTTGTGTGATTCAATGTTAGGTTACTATTATAATTCATGGCTTTTAAAATTGTCCACGTTGATTACCTTGTCCATTTTGATTAATGAACATGCCCATTTTGACTAAAGGCTTGTGGCTTGAATGTGAATTGCTTATTTTTGACTAATGAATTTGATTAGAATGGCTAGAATAATTATTTATCAAATTGAGTATTTAATCAAGTTGAACAAAAAATTGATCACCTTGGTTAACATGGTCAATGGGTTCTAGTTAAATGGGACATCTAATCAAGTTGGACAAAACAAAGTGACATGATTGGTTAAAATAACCAATAGTTTTTTAGTTAAATTGGACATCTTATGCTAATTGATATGCCAAACTTAGCTACTACTTAAACTAAGTAGATAACCTAAGTCTATGTACCTACCTACCTACCTACTATTTAGGCTTGGTAGGTAGATTTAAGTAAGTAAATAGCCAAGGCCTTTCTACCTACATAGGCCTACCTATGTACCTATTTACTTAATTATTACATAGGCCAAGTAAGTAGCATATGTGTACCTATCTATCTACTTAGTTAATACTTTGGCTAAGTAGGTAGCCTAGGCCTATTTACCTATATTTTAAGCTTACTTACCTATTAACATAAATGGTGATGTGAAATAAACATGTGAATTAAAAAATTTGACAAAAATTGTCACCTTTTGGAGGTGTGGTTGATTAGTAAGGACGTTTGGTTTATCATTGTGGAAGTGAAAAGTTCAATTCCTTATATTTGTATCAATGTCCATGCCTAAGACACTAGGGTAGGTAGGTTAAATAGGTTAAGTTAGGCTAGGTTTACTAGCTTCCTACCTCCTTGCCTTTTTACAACCTACTTAAAACTATAATCTACCTACTTAAAAAATATTTCAAAATAATACTATAAAAAAGAAATGATTTAAATTTAGGTTAATAAAAAAGACCACCCAATCACCATGGTGGGTCCAAACCAACTTGTCCAAATTAACAAGGCGGTCTTTTTATGCTCGTCATTTTGAATATTTTTTGATGAAAAAGTCCAATAAAAAAACCTTGTTTTTCTAATAGTGACAAGTTTGAAAAGTGGTGACCACCAATGTGTGCATGGTAGTTACAACCTTCTTTGTGTGACTCCATTGCAAGTTATGAAAATTTCCATCGTGCAAGCTTTTACAAATTTGAAAAACAAGGCCATCCAAAGTTTGAACACCAATAAATGAAGCTCACCATAAAGGAAACTAACCCTTCATTTATCTCTTGAAAATAAAGAAACTACAAATCAAAGAATCTTACTTGAATGGTCTTTTCAAAGACTATTCATTTTGAACTTGATGATTATGTTTTCATCCGCATACTTACATGATAATATAATTACCAACATGTTTTTTTCATGGTATTTTCTTATGAAAATTTCAATCATGTCTATTTTGATTGAAATCTATCATGTCCATTTTGACTAACATGTTAATTTGTGTGGCATTATTATTATTATTATTTTATTGTATTATATTATTATAATTATTATTATATTGTATTATATTATTATAATTTATAATTTGAATTTTTCAACAAGTCATTACAATGTCTAGGTTTTTAATATTTAAAAACTTCTATTGAATCACAAAGGCAAATTGGTGTTGATTTAAATGCAACTAAAAGCATTTTTTAACTCAATGTTGTTAACCTAAGTTAAAACTATTACATGGTTAATTTTAATCACATTCATAGGATGTCAAGAGTGAAATCTGAATCCTCACCTCCACAACCATATGGCAAGTCCTTAATCAACCAACCACCATGCTTCATGAAGTGATAAATTTTGTAATTACATAAATATAAACACAATGCATTTTAAAATTGTGAACATATTATATATAATAATTTAAGTTCATAATGAAAATTTCATATGTAAGTAGGTAATGTAGGTGGTGCCTATGTGCATGGTAGTTAATAGGTAATACCTACTTACTTACCTAGCTACCTACTTACCTATTTACCTTCATTTCATTATTTAATTTAATTTTTAAATTTTCATAACTAAATTGAATCTTGTAATGCATCTAATACTTTAAGGCAAAATAATAATAATAATAATAATCATTTTAGATATTAAAATATAATTCTGAATTTCAATTGGGGTTATAAATTCAATACAATATAGTTTCATTTGATTAATTAATAATATTTTAATTTGAAATAAATTTTACACCTGAAAATTTGTGATCAATTTCACATGTATATAATTTCATAATTAAATTCTAATAAATTAAAACATCATATACATTATGCCACATAAAACATCATGTGAATAACATGTTTAGTAACAACAATCACATATGATGACACATCACCATTTATGTCATATTATACTTACTAAATTCAATCATAATGCTATCACTATGATTTTCACATATGTCCTCCATGCCTCAAAATGTGTCATTTGTAATGTTTGTTTTGATTAAAGTGAAAACTAAATTTAGTCATAATAAACATTGTTATTTTCATAGTTAGTCAAAATAGACGTTATTAATCATGTCAATAAAATAAAATTCAAATATACATTCATATTAATCAAATTCAAATAATGTAGAACACATGTTTTTGTTGTAATGAATTTAATATGATATTTTATCCAAATTAATGTTTAACATTTTTGTTAAAATTTGGCATGAATTTTAAACATAATGACATTTATCCAAGCCCTTCATCTCAATATCTTTTTTCAATAAATTTGTGATGTTGTTCACTTCCCAATCATCCATAAGAATATTTAGCCAAATTTGGTGATATTGAAAATATCAAAAAAGAAAAATCTTAAACACCTTTTTTGTTGGATGCAATTGTAATGATTCTTGGTAAATTTTTAATTCAAAAATTCAAAAAAACTGCAATATAATTTCTTTCTCTAAAATAATCATATAATGACAAAAATTCACCACAAAAAAAAATTATTCGTCTTTTTCTATTTCATAAATTCATGTTAAAATTACCCTATTGATTATACATGAAAAATTAAATTTATCAAGCATTTAACTATGTTCATGTTTTCATTCAAATGTAACCTAGGGGAAATTATTATTTCCATATTTTGTGAAACATGTGAAATAAAGGGTATTTTTTGGTGATGATATGAAGTAATAGGACATTAGAAAAATATTTTATAAGAATTAAAAATATTCTAGATATATAATCTAGGCATATTTCCATAATACAAACCTTATTCACATTTAAATAAGTTATATATATATATATATCATAAATTACAACTTATATTTTTTTGCACATTGTTTGGAAAAAATTGAAGTAACTTCCACTAGAATGTAACAAAAAATATTCACCATATATGCAAATAACCAAATTAAAACATATATTCAAGTTCTTTTCAATTTTATGTCTTCATATTCATCAATATATGGCCAATTATAAAATTTCAAAATGAATTATTCAATTTCACAAAAGATTATAGATTCAAAATTTTAACATTGATCAACTACCAACTATCCATTATTTATTATTCACTAAATGACCAATGAAACATCTTGAAATTACACAAAAATCATTGAGGTGCAAAATTCACAAATATAAAAACATTATGCATTTTATTTGATTAAAATCCAATGTTTAAAACTTCTGTGATAATTCTTCAAAGTCAAGTGATTGTAGGATTTTATTACATACAACAAATCCTTGGCTACTTTCATAAGGATTGCACCCACATGTTATTCAATCCAAGGACTAACAAGGTAATTCTAAGTTGTAATGTTAAATTTGATGAAACATGCATTAGATTGGGCACTAACATAATACTTTAATGCATTTCATCTTTGGAGTAAAACATCACAACAAAAGAACTTGGTCCATGTGTTTTACTTTTGGAGCAAGACACCACAATAAAGGATTTTGAGAACTTCAAATAACTGCATGAGATTAAAGTATTGTTGAATGTGTTATAGTCATCCACAAAAAATGAATTTCAAAAATATTTTAGTTTTTTTTATACATCAAATCTAATGTAAGGAATAAGTTTCCTTCAACTTGTGATATTTTTTCAAAAATGATCAAAGCTAATGGTGAATGCAAACAATCATTAAAATTCAATTAAATAAAATTTATTTACACAACCTTAAGCTTGGGTTCATGACTGAAGCTTTGACAAGTCAAAAGGTTAAAAATAATTTAAGACAAGGAAGGCACCCAAATTCATTCCCCTTGTGAAAGGGAATTGCATGAGAATGCAAGGAATCCCAAAACTCCCAAGTGCATTTTCACTCCTAATAACTTGAAGTTTTGGGGCATCTTGTAATTTTTGAATAAAATTTGAAGGTTCAAACCTTATCCAAATTGGTCTCTTTTTAGACCATTGGAACTTTTTTGAAAAATTGATATTTAAAGTGGGGTCAAATTCCTAGTTTGAACATTTGAAATTGTTAATAGGTTTTTCTGTTCCCATTAAATTTTCAACTTTCGAATTTTCCAGCAATAGGTACATTAACACTACAAATTTTAAATCTATCTACAATTCTTAAATTCACATGTACTCAAATTGCACATAATTTCAAGAAAAATATTGCTAAAAAAAATGTTTTCATATTTCAAGTGAAAGAGAAACATAAAATCAAATTAATATCAAAAAGTTTCCTTGAACACGTCTGTCCTTTTAGTCTTTATACTAACTAATTCAAAATTTAAATAGTCATAATAGACCATTTAAATAATCTTTAACTAGTACTTAATTAACAAAACTAAAGATTTAAAAACTACACCTTGTTTAACCACATGTTTCATTACTTGTTCTGCCAACTACAAGTTTTGTAGACTATCAATTGATTATCAACCTATCAACTTGTCTACTAACCTAATGTAATGTTCCCAATCACTTTTGATAATTGATTAAGTTAATGTCACATGTTAGGTTAATATAACAGGTTAGTTAGATCATTTGTTAAATATAACAACCTACCTTAACCTATAACATGTTAGGTCACTTGTTACTAAATTTGGGTAATAGAAACGTAAGTTATAGTTGATTGTGTGGTTAAAAATCAAGATGGCACTGTGAAAAAACAGGTTGTTTTGCAACTAGCCTTGCGATTCAATTTTTAAGTTATAATTACCACTTGTAACTCACCATATATATATATACAATTCATTGTAATTCAATTGCAACTATGTTGAAACAACTCGTTTTCAATTACTATGTAACTCCACTACAACTACAGCCATTACATCCTATTAATGTTACTAATTTTCATCCATCCATTAAAATTTGACACATGGCAATATGAGGATTTTTGGATTAATTTTTTTTGAAGTATTGATCTCCATCGTCTATTACGATTATTGATGATGGTTTGAAATTATGACACACAACATGATAAAAAATTGCCACATGGCATATTAATTGAATTTTAAATTTTCTTAAAAATATACATCTATTTCAATAGTTAGCTAGGTTGATACATAGCCATAGGTAGGTAGGTTGATATGTTCTAGGACCTACATACCTACTTACTTATGAGGTAACCAAGTAAGTAAAAAAAATACCAAATTAGGTGAATTAAAAAATAATACTTTTGTATATATATTTTTTTAATTTTGTGTTTTGCCTTTAGGGTTAAGCTTTTCTGAGCTCATCCCAAAATGACATGTGTATTTTAATGTGAGAATAATAAAAAAACACCTTTTGATATAGTTTGTGACATGGGATTTAAAAACAAAAGCATATGGGTTAAATCTTTTAATTGTTTTTCAATTGCAAATTGAGTTGCAATGACATAAAGATTTTCCCACATGCTTTGTGTTTATTTTTCATTATGTAAACGATACAATTAAATTACTATTTATCTGATACTTACATGTGTGAATTAATTATTTAATATTAAATAATCTGATATAGTGATTTAAAATAATTAATTAATTTACAAGAATTAATTATCAAAATATTTTATTTTATGTTAAATAATTATTTAAAGTTTAATCAATGAACTAATTATCTAAATTGATTATTCTAACTCAAATAATTAGTTGGTTAATAACTTTAGATAATTAATATCAAATAATTAATTCTTTTACTTAATTAAATAAAAATTATTCGAAGTAATTAGTTTAATTCATCTTTTTTGTTTGTTAGTTATTTCGAATAATCAATATTTTTATTTTAAATAATTTATTATTAGATAATTAATTATAAAAATGCAGATAATTAATATTTTTATTTTTAAAAATATTAATTATTTGAATCAAATTGATTTATGATTCATATTAAAATTTGATTATTCAGTTTAAGTAATTAGTTCATAATAATTAAATAAATTAAATATTATTTAATATTTAATAAATTATTGACTAATCATACATTAATAAAAATTAAAAATGAATTTGGGTAGAAAACATCAAGGTATAAAAAGGCATATCCATTTGTACATGTAAATTGAATTTTTAATATAGTATGCACATAGCTTTTAATCTCACATTTAAATTAATTATATGTATCGTATTAATTAGTTAGTTATTGAATTTATATAATTATTGATCTAGTAATTATTGATGAGATAGTAATTATCTTAATTGATCAACTTAATTCATTATTAAGTATCCCTATTTTATATAAATATTTAATTTATTATTATTTGATAGTAATTATTATTCCTATACATTCATATTATTCAATATAATTAACATAATTATTTAGTTAATTAATTTAAAAATAATTATATGAATTACACTTATTTATGTAGATTAATAGTCAAATTATTGAGACAATAATTTTTTCAAAATATTACATATGAATTTGTATCCTTATTAACTTATAAGTTGTTGCACAATAGTTACAACATAGTTGAACACTAGTAGTTGAATACAAGTGGACTAGTAGCACTATTAGTTGTGTCAACATGAATCATAATTATAAATGTATCATATAATGGGCAATGGAAATGTAGACACATAACATGATCGCATGCATATATATTGTACATTAGTTGCATCATAGTTGTTGCATCAATGACACATTTGTAATAGTTCCAAAATAGTTGTCACATGCAACTACAATGCAATTCCTCAAAAAATCAAATATGGTTAATTATGGATGAATGTATGATCTATACAAATTATCACATAGAAAACCCATTTTCAATTCACTTGTAATTATAATACAACTAACTAATTTTTTACATAACAATTTATTTATTAATTCTTCGTATTTTTAAGGGGATAGTTGCACAATAATTACAATACCCAACGGATAATTGCATAATAGCTGTATATGAGTTTTTTTTGAGCTTTAATTGTAGGACAATGTGGTTTGATGAACACAATTTTTTTTAGTGTGACAATTTGACATAAGGGCCAAATCACCTCCCATTGGAAAATGTGATATGCCATTGGAAAAGTTATGTTTAAAGGTTATAGCAACATTTGAGAACTTTTGAACTAGAGTCCATATATGAAGGAGTTATGAACCCACAAAATAATGGGACTCATATCTTAAAATTTTTGAGACTTTCACTTGTAGTTGAAAGTACTATTGCGTGATACCACAAGGAATGTCACACTATCATTTTCCTAGACCACCTTGATTTTAGGAATGCTTTTCATTTTTTTGGTACAAAAATTTATTATTATTCATATACTCTTGGATTGTCCACATCATGGGTTTTCTAATGACCCATCTTAATCATAATTTGGATATGTTTTGATGTTCCTAAGCATTTCTTATATCAAAAGTCTCAAGAATCAACATAAGAACTATATAAAAAATCCTTAACAACCTTGTATAATTTTATTTCTTGTTAGAGAAAATGCCTATGACATATGCTTAGGGAAAACATCCAAAAACAATGTTAAAATGTGTATAGTGAATATTTGGTTTATGGTTGAACATTAGGAAAAATATTCATCAAAAGCCACATGAACAAGGAATGAATTTTTTTAATAAAAAATCAACTTTGATTGTTACTTGTAGGGCTTGTAAAATAAAAATATGTTTGTAATGGCTATTGATTGAAAAAATGAAACCTTGGGTACTTTTGATGTTCATCAAGAATAATCACATTCTTGTAACTCCTTCACTTCAATTACGAACATTTCTTCAGCCCCATCATCCTACAAATTTAAAAAGAGGATCTTGCATTTTATCTTGAAAATCATTTTTAAAAACCTTGGTTAAATGGATGCAACAATAAGAAATACAAAAACCAAAATTAAAATTTTAAAAAATTACCAAAATTTTTCTAAAGTGGTTCCCAATGATACCACCTAATCATACTTTCACCCTTGTAAGGGATCCTAGGAATTTATGCCACTTTGATATGTAATCCCCATCATCATCTATAAACATATTATAGGAAAAAAGTGGCACCTCCTCTTCAAGTTTGGGTTGTGGTGAACTAAATGAATCTGAATTACTCACAACTTGTTTGTGCATCATTTTGGTTCTAAACTACACTAATAATTAGTTTTTTTATATGCAATTTGAAATGTTTGTGAATTGAATTTGAGGAATTCATCTTGGTCCCATCTTAGGTTTCCCACACCTTCTTTTATAAAAGTTAACAAATGCACCTTGAGTTTGCATTATGTTGCAAAATCAGGAATTTGTAAGATTTTTTGCCCCCAATACCATTTAACACACTTATGGATACATGAAAATCAAATTAATGTGTTAAAATATTGACCAAAAAGACAAATGCAATGCTTAAATGCTTTGATGACTTCATAGTAAAAGTTGTTGATCATATTTAAGAACCAACCACTTGTAGCAAACAAGAGGTGGAAACCAACAATGTTTGAAGTTCAATGGATTCCATTTCACACAATCAAATTTGGCAATTAACTAAATTACCCGTCAAGAATAGGCCAATAACAATTAAGTGGATCTACAAGGTTAAAAACAATTCCATTAATAAACCTTCAAAGTATAAGGTTAGGTTAGTGGTTGGCAAAAGATTTGAGCAAAGGGAGGGTTTAGACTTTTGAAAAACCTTTGCACTAATGGTCAAATGGAGCACAATTAGATTTGTGAAAGTTCTTGTAGCATATTGCATAATTGAAAAAATCTCATATATGAATGTTAAAATAATGTTTTTGAAATTTGACCTTTAGGAGAGGCTATACATGAAACAACTTTATGGATTCATAAAGTATTTACTAAATGGACATTTGGTTTATAATAAGTTCAAGAATGAATTGTATGGGCTTTGATAAGTTCTTCAAGCCTAATATGAGAAGATTGATAAAATTTTCAGAAATTTGCATATGGTTAAATGTGGAGCAAACTTCAATTTCTACTATTGGCATTGTGAAGGGATAATTTTATAATCAGATTTTATTTGGATGATTGGTCATCATGGATGGGCTATTTAGAAGAGAAAATTATTTAAATCAAGTGCAACTAATAATTGATAATTTGAAATGACAAAATTAAAGTTACTTAAATTTTGTTTAGTCATTACTTTCATTTTTATTAAAAAAAAAGGGAGTATCATATTTCAAAGAACATACATTGAACACAATGTCCCAAGTGAAACATTTGGATGGTTTACAATTTGACCAAGGAGCCAATGGCATAATGCACAATATTCATAGTAGACATAAGTGATCAAAATGTGACACCATTACCTATAGGAACATTTATGGTTGGCAAATTAGTATAAATCTTGGTAATATTAAACAAAATATTAAATTTTGCATTTCAACAAACTACACTATTTTAATGCAATGAAACACATTTTGGAATATGTAAAAGGTACCTTAGACTATGAAATTTTCCATAGGATTCATAAAAAATAAATAGATTCATTCAAAAGCTTTTGTGGACACCAATTGGGGCAAGTGGTACATGATGTTAAAAATCAATAGTGGTTACATTCTCAAAATTGGAAACTACCCAATGTTTTAGGTTTGATTATCAAGTACCCAATTGACAAGGTTTGAACTTTGCACATGTAAAAATGTTAAATTAAAATTGAATCAAGAATCAACCTCCTAGTGAAATTCAAACCAAAACCAAACCTCAAACCCACACTCTAGATAACAATTGAATTGAAACATGAACATGGCTATGTACACCTTGTTAACATAGGTCATGACTTCCTAAATAAGCAAGTTCTATAAATTTATAGAATTTGCATGCAAGTAATTGACTTATTAATTAAATGGAAACCTTTAATTGATTTCACAACATGAATATTTACATAGTCTCCAATCTCTAGATGTATTTATGTAGGTGGAATCAAACTTTGTGTTTGAATTGAACTTGTTTTGAACTATTCTTAAATAATCAATACCAAATGTTGAGGAAAATGAAGATTTAATCTTTGAACTAGGTTATTTAATACAAATAGCTGGGACTACAAATGTTCTATCAAATTTTTAAATAAGTTAGAATCAAGATTGGAGGTTCTTTCCAAAACCAAGGATCCATTATCAAATTTCAAGGTTCTTATGTTATTGTAGTATTATATACATCAGTCCAAGAAAATTTTCACCTTTTATGTCACACCTAAGTTAAAGACCCAAGGAAAAAAAAATCATTGTGGATTATCTTGGGTAGTAATCAAATTTATATTAGCTTAAGCAATTTGGTGCACAAGTGACAATTCAATAATTATGCAAATTGGAAGAGTGGAGGGCACCAAAAGTGAGTGTATGCATGCTTGTGTGAATAGGAATAGAGGATGGCCACCCAATGAAGCATTAGTGTGTGTACATGTGTGAATGGGGAATCGGAAATGGGCACCCAATGGACACTCCTCTTTCCATTGAGGAGTTGCACTTTCAACTTTGAAACTTTTTGCTTTCCTCAAATGTTCCATATTTGCAATTCAACTTTGCAAGAATTTCAAGATGCCCCCCTAGCTGCACCTTCAGCATGGGCATCATCTAAAGGTGCATTCACACTTGGTGTTAGGGACTCTAGTATTGAGTCCCCTAACACCATGATGCTAGTCATTTAGGACTTACATCTACTTGCCCTGAACATTTTATGTTAAGCTAACACTCACTTAACATCAAGCTATTGTCCATTTAACATTGAGTGCCACCTAGGATGCCACCTAGATTTTCATTTAACACTGACTTAACATCAAATGTGAATGCACCATAATGCTAATTGAAAGGAAGGAACGCATGCATCTTCCATGAAAGCAACTGAAACTTCCAAAGCTGAAGGTGCAGCTCCTCACTCAATGGAAAGACTTCTTAGTGTGTGTATGTGTGAATTGGAAGAGTGGATGGGCACCCAATGAATGAAAAGTACGTGTGTGCATGGGAATGG
>Ga0209611_10007109_pt1 | contig 18030 bp, 10 predicted proteins | sample S1TSphgellanicum_3_FD_187693 | JGI IMG/M metagenome (GOLD analysis project Ga0209611, IMG submission 187693) | Host-associated microbial communities from peat moss isolated from Minnesota, USA - S1T2_Fc - Sphagnum magellanicum MG (SPAdes) (version 2) | ecosystem: Host-associated > Plants > Peat...
AACTTAGAGGACGAGAGCGGGAATACTTAGTCAAGTGGAAGGGATACCATGCAATAGAGGCTTCTTGGGTGAATGAATCCGACATGGAACATGCCCAAGAAGCCATAGAAGAATTCCACACAAGACCGGCAAAGAAAAGACGTAGAGCGTGATGAGGACATCACCTTTCTTTTAGAGGGGGAGAGTTTCATAAAATGTACCACATCAAGTTGCAAGTGAAATAAAAAGGGCATTAAAACTTCCAAGAGATTGTATCACGAGAAATTTGTATAAGACAAATAGAGTTGTAAAGTGGCATGGGACGAATGGAACTATTTCGCGTAGGCCCAAATCAAAATCGGACTCCTCCTTGGGGTTGAGGAAACTTGGCCCCGAGAGAAGAGGCAAGCAAGGTGAGCTTGCGGGGACATGCACATGGCTTAAGTGCATCCCGAAGGGTTGGTTGGTAGTGTGGCCAACGCGGGGAGTCATGACCCCGCTCACATACTTTAAGTGTAGTTTGGGACTTGGATTTGGCAAACCCAAGTGTTGCCTCTCGTACCTTGATAAGCAAACCTTTTTGTTAAGGCTTGGTTGTTGTGACCAAGGCGCGAGATAGGAAAAGGAGTCATGTCAAATAGCTTAGGTCAAGAGTAGACTTGACTTAAGCTCCTCATGAGGGGAAGAATGAAAAAGTTCCTCCCAAATGAGGAGCTTCGTCAAACTAGGATAGTTTAGTCCTCTTTTGACGAAGCGTTGGATGAGGGTTTTCCATAAGACCCTCTTGGACTTGTCAAGAAAGTGTCGGAATCTTGGGGACGCCTAAGTTAGCTTGAGACAAGGTCCAAGCCGCAAAAGTCGGCAAATGGCCAAGGATCCAAAATGAAGCAATTGCAATTGTGCGAAGGAAAAAGTCTAAGTGTCAATGAAGACATTGACCTCTTTCTTCTAGTGGGGGAGAGTGTCGCAACCCCACTTTGGCCAAGTGTGGGGGTGAAGCCCAACACTTGGAAAAGTTGGAGGTTGGGAGTCTTTCGGGACTCCCGAATGTTTAGAGCTCGACAGCAAGGCCCAAAACACCTCGCATTGCGGTGTTCTTGGTGTCATTGGAAAGGTCTTGAAACGTAGATATCGAAAATGCCCTCGCATTGGCAATTTGGATATCTGCAGCCCAAGTTATGGGCAAAAGAAGGGCCGGGAGTCAAACTGGCAGTTTGACTCTCGACCACTAAAAGTCGGGAATCGACCTCTTCCCGACGTCCGATTTGAGCGTGCGACATGGCGTTGGAAAGATCTCGACGAGGGCTACAACTTTGGTTGAGACCTTGTCGCGATTCAACTCTGCAGTCGGGAGTTATGGCGGTTCAAAGTTCCGGGAGTCCCGCCGGGGCAATTTCGGGACTCCATTTTGGGAGTCCCGGGAATTTGTGCCATTCGGATGTAGCCTCCGCGACCAGCCGCAGAGAATACTATATGGGGGAAGGTGATGGCTTCCCCCGAGTCCGGGCCGTGGTGAGTCTTGTGTGTCCAAATGCCCGTGGCAAGTCCCAACACCCAAGGGTGTCCCGAATGCTAAACTAACCCGATTTGGTTGGTTTTGGATGCAAATTCACACGAGCTAAGCTAGTCCCTCTTCCTAGTCTAATCCCTTGGCTCCCAACTCGACCCTCTACCCCTCTATAGAGTTGGAAGCCGGGAGTGTGCTACTAAGTCTCAACTTTCTGTAACTTGACTTTGTGAAACCCTCAAGTGGGTTTCACCCCGTGACTTGGGAGCGCGTCAGAGTGCTACCCGATATGGTTGAGAAGGAGGAGGGCAAGAGGGCTAGAAAGCGAGCAAAACACTACTGTTGGAAAGAGCAGGCTCTTCTTCAAAGACCTGTATGTGCCCAGGCCTGAAGAAAGAAGGTCACTAGTGATTCAGATGCATGAGGATTTGGGACATTCGGGCGAACAAAGGCTCCTGACCGAGATTTGTCGAAGGTATTTCTGGTATTGCCGAACTGAAGACGTCAAGTCGGTGGTCAAAAGTTGCCAGCAATGTCAGCTGGTCAAGAGTGAAGGAAGCGTCCGATTTGGGGATGAAAGACTCAAAAACATCCCAATCTGTGATTTGTTTTACAGAGTAGCGATGGACACTGCTGGACCACTGCCTGAGACCAAGGCAGGAAACAAGTACATACTTGTGGCCATCGACCATTACTCCAAATGGTGTGAAACCAAGGCCATGGCTGATCATGGTGCAAAGACGACAGCCAGGTTCCTTGAGGACGATTTGATTTGTAGGTATGGAGTACCTAGTTTCATACTAACTAACAACGGAGGGGAATGGGGTGCAGAGTTTGAAGTCATGTGCAAGGACTATGCTATACAGCATCAGCGCACGGCACCTCAATGGCCCTAGTGCAACGGGATGGTAGAACGCATGATCAAAACCATCAAGCATGGTATCACGGTTCTGGCCACGAATCCTGCAAATGTTGACTGTTGGGATGAACACTTGGCGAAAGTTTTGTTTGGATACAGGTGTGGGGTTCAGGCGAGCACCAAGTTCTCGCCATTCATGGTTCTGACCGGTCGATCACCAAGACTCAGAGCTGACAACTATCTGAATGCACTGACTGGAGTTGTGGATGATGGAGTTGATGTTGAGCAAATTGCAACACAGTTTCTGGAGAAGGTGAAGCTCATAGCAAGCATACATGAGAACGTCTTGCTCAACGTAGAATAGGCACAGAAGAAGCAACGAGGCACGTATGCAAACAGGAAAGGCAAGCACCTGTTTGAAGGTCTCACTGCTGGAGAAACCATGGTCAAAATGAAGAAGCCCGGCAAGAAGCGCGCGTTGGCCGCGAGCTGGGAAGGCCCGTACCGATTTGTTGGACATGTGGATGGGAAAGGCAATTATGACTTTGAAGAAGGCTGTCGTCTGTGTGTTGTCCAGGATGCTAATGGGCGTCAATGGGAGAGATCTAGGAGGGACTTACAGATATTCCACATGCAACCAGATTGAACTGAGCTGAGGGACTCAACTTTTTAAGAAGGGAGGGGCTACATATGTAACCCTAAATTAGGTTACATCAACTTCTGGGTGTCACTAATCAGGGAAGTGGGCTGTTGGTTAGTTGAGCCGTTTGTTTCCATGACGACTGCTTTTACTTTACTTCCGCATGAGAAGCTTTGTTGATTTGGGAGAGGGGTGATGTACTGAGAGATTTGCATGGCGGCTGCACTGAATGGGTATGGAGCCTATGTGGCGGCTCTGAATTATGGCTAGGGTCGGCGATGCAATTATGGAGAATGGCGGTTTGGCACGGGAAAATGGCTGAAGCTTCTGGACGAAGCTAACGATGGGAGAAGAGGAGGATAGGTAGGACGGGTTTTAGAACGGACAATATTGAGGAGAGAGGTAGGAGTTCGATAGGAAAGAGCTTAGCTGTACTGAGAATTTTTCCGCTGCCTCTGAGGTAGAATTGAGCTCCTGTTGCAGAAATAGACAAGAGGAATTAAGGAGAGGGAGGACAGTACATGGGGGAACAATCGGACCCTCTTCTTTCTTTTTGTGAACTGCTGATGGCAAGAATTGATTGAGCTGTCGAGGATGTACATATTCTGTGAATGAGAATGAAGAATTTCTTTTTGAAATTGCATCAGTGTGAAAGTACATGATAGGAAGTGTGAGTCGTTGAATTGTTATGTCGATGCGTCTATCAGTTTGTGAATCATTGAGGAATCAGGGAGAGCAGGAAACAGTTTGAGTTTTGGAAATGGAAAGCTATCAGCGGGTGTGAGACCGATTTGTAGAACATAGATGCCAGGGTCCACATCAGATGGTGTATGCGTCGTCTGTTTTCACAGGACCCCTTCTTTTTTGCTACAATTCCACTCTCTTGTGTTTTCACATTCTTTGTCTCTTGCCATCTCACTACCTTTCTCCTTCTCACACTCTTTTGGCGAAGCTAGCACATTTGGTGAAGTTCACATTCTACTCAACGATTTGTGTTCGCGACAACTCTCACTGATCAAGTGCATTCTAGAGCCAATCAAGCCCACACAACCCAACGATCACCCCCACTATCATGTATTTTTTTGTGCTTCTACTTTTGTGTAATTCTAAGGTTTAGGGGAGACGAAAGATTTGAAGGATGGGTTTTCATCCTTCTTCTGTTGTGCAATTCAAAGGATGGCAGATATGTAGAATGTGAACCATATCACATAGTCTATCACATTCTGCATATATGTTGTCTTTGTTAGTAATTGTTAGCAAGCCATGACATTCAAAATACTCGATATCTTTTTGTACCAAGATTATGTAAAAGTATCATTATGCAAAGTCCAAAATTTCCAAAAAGGTAGCTTGAAAGTCATTCCAAATATCGAATAAGTCCTACATACATTTGACAACAATAGTTTTCAAATGTTCAAACCTTGTATATTCACCCAATCTGTCGCAACCCTAGTTTTGGGCTCGCGACCAAGGCAAAATGGGTTGTAAGGTTGCGGGCCAAGAGGAAGTTCGGGAGTTAAGGCAAGATGAAGCCCGGGAATCAAAGCAAGAAAAAGCCCAGGAGTCACATCACATACTCCCGGGAGTGTTAGAAAATGTGAGGGAATATGAGGGAGTGAACCCTCACACTTCCAAGGCAACTCCCACTTTGGGAGATGGAGTCTCAGTGGACTCCCGAAACTTCAGAGAGCGACTGTAGGGGTCAAAACCAAATGGCTTGTGGCGTTCTTTATATCATTGGAAAGCTCTTGGAACGTAGATCTCTAAAATGCTCTCGCATTGCTCATTTGGACATTTGAAACATAAGTTATGGCCAAAAGAAGGGCTGGGAGTCAAATTGCCAGTTTGACTCCCGACCACAAAAAGTTGGGAATCGACCTGATTTACTTAGCTTCAGGGGGCATGCCACATATTGTTAGAAATCTCTCAACGAAAGCTACAACTTTGCTTGAGACCGCACCTCAATCAGAGGTCTGCTCGCAAAGTTATGGGGCTCCAAAGTCACAGGAGTCCCCGCTAGCAGGATTTCGAGACTCCCACTCCGGAGTCCCGAGAGAGAAGAGCCATTTGGATGTAGGCTCCATGGCCAGCCACATAGTATACTATAAAGGGGAAGGTGGTGGCTTCCCCCAAGTCCGGGCCATGGTGAGTCTTGTGTGTCCATGTTGCCCGTGGCTCGTCCTAGCACCAAGGGTGCTTCAACTATGCACTAACCACTTTGTGTGGGTTGTGTGCAGGCTCGTGTGAGTGAGTGAAGCTTGTCAACTCTTCCTAGTCCCATCCCGGAACTCCAACACGCCCCTCTACCCCTCAAAGTGTTGTGAGCTAGGGAACGTGCCCCGACTCCTCCCTCTTTCGCTGTGTTATACTTGGGCTCACAATTGAGTCCTTTAAGGAGTTGGGAATGCGTCACAATCTTTGCACTTTCTTGTCAAATATTCATCTTATGTACTTTTGTATGTGAGTATAAGATTCATGTATGCTTGAGTGTGTTTGTATTAGGGAAACTATTAAAGGGTTTGATTTTAAGGGTGTTTGTTACTGAATGTACTTCTATTAATGAATATGTATGCAACAACAAATCCTTATGCTTGTGTATGTGCATGTATCATTATTTATGTCTACTTGTGTGTTTGTAAGTCTCTATTTCATTGTATTTAAAACTCTATTTGATTACCACAGTCCATATCTATGTGAGATTGTCCTTGAAGTATCAATCATACTAAGACTATGATTTGCCTTCTTTGTGTACAATTAATCATTCAATCTATTTGTGTCACTATGTGATTAGCCCTTTTTGTGTCATTGGCATTGTTTGTATGATTGGCCTATTTGTGATTATACTTCCTTATGTACAATTCATCATATAATCTATGCGTGTCTGTTTGTGATTGGACATTGCCTTTAGTTAGTTGCCCTATGTCTACATTTGATTCAATGTCCAATTCTTAGCATGTGAATCATCGAGTCTTGATGTCATTGTGTGTAAAGATTACCTATGTAGTTGTCTACATGTTTTTGTACTTCTCATTGGATCCATCTAAGTATTATTTGTACCCATTTCTATCTATATTCAGAATATAGCATATTTATATCTCATCTAGGAAAAAATTCAGATAAAAACCATCTCTAAAGTTTAATATAACATATTTACTACTTTTTTGCAACACAAATTCTCGACGAGAAAAAGACCTCAACATCAAACGTGAGAAGGATTGAGATTTTTAAAAAATTCAAAATGGTTGACGAACCCTCGTAAGTCTTTTCATTTCCTGAACTAGTTCAATTAAAGCACTTGGCGGCCACTAAATGCTCGTAGTTCATATTTTTGAAAAATGCTTAGTGGTTGTTGAGTGTTTCTCAACTCATATTATAGAGAAACACTTAGTAACCACTAAACGTTTCTTAGTTCATTTTCAAAAAATTGCCTTGTGATCGCTAGATGTTCTTCAGGTCTTGATGCCGAGAAACACTTGGCGCCCATTAGGCATTTTTAGGTCTTGATTTTAAAATGTTTGGCGGTCACCAAGAGTTCCTAGGTTCTGATGCTAAGAAATGTTTAACAACCATTAGGCGATTCTTAGATCATATTGTTAATAGTTTGGTGGCCACTAAATGTTTTTCAATTCATTTAAGAGAGCACCTAATGATCACATGCATTCCTCAGGTCATTATGTTGAGAAACACCCAATGGTTGCTAAGTGTTCTCAGTTCATTTTCTAGAGAATGCTTGACGATTCTAAGATCATATTACAGAGAAACAATTAGTAATTGCTAGGTGTTTCTATGTTCATTTTGAAAAGAACGTTTGGCAGTCACTAAGCATTCATCATGTCATGATGTTAATAAATGCTTAGTAGCTATTAGGCATTTTTTAGAATATTTTCCAGAGATGTTTAGCAACCACTAAGTGATTCTTGAATCATATTGCTAGGAAACGCCAAGTGGCCATTAGGTGTTTTTCAGTTCATTTTTGAAAAAATACCCTATGGCAACTAGGTGTTTCTCAATTGAGATTTTTGAGAAAACCCTAACAACTACTAGGAGTTTTTCAGTTTAGATTTTTGAAAAACACCTAGTGCCCACCAAATGTTTCCAAGTTCAGAATTTAAAAAAAATGTTTGGCAATTGTTAGGTGTTCTTCATGTCATGTTATTGAGAACTCATGGCGGCCGCCAGGTGTTTTTCAGTTCATATTGTTGAAAATGCCTAGCAACCACAAGGCATTTTTCAATTGAGATTACTAGGAACACCTAGTGGCCGCCATGAATTTTTCAATTGATAATTTAGAAAATGCCTCATGGTTGCTAAGCAATATTTAAGTCATATTTTTGAGATTTTTTTGAAATGCAAGTACACATTTTCATTGTTGAAGAAGGTTATTGCTAAGTATTTGGGGTTCAACAATTTGTATCCTCAAGTACAACTTGGAATTTGGAGCCTCTTGAATAATGTATTAACTTGTGGGGCAAGGCTGACGCCTAGATAAGAGACTTTAATAGAGTTCCATTTCATTAAGAATGATAATGAAAGCTTTGTCAAGAAAATGCCCATCCACACTTTAAAAGTTTGGGCTCATGAGCTTGTGATGGTTGTCTTCACGTTCGAGGACTTGTGTAAGAAGTAAGTAGTTGGCCTCGTTTGCCCAATTAACAGAATAAGCGATGAACTTGCCCTAACTAGTGTTGAAAAATGATTTAAGCTTAAATACATGAACGAAAAAATCATGTAGGATGTTTTTTATCATTGGGACAAGTTTTTCGAAGTTCTTCAAATTGAGAAGGAAGAATTGGCACGAGACTCCCAAAGGGCCTTTGAGAGCACAATGACTAACTTTGAGGGCTCAAGTAGGCCGTGCCCAACAAAAAAACCACCTAAGGAGAAAATTGAGGTGTACAAAAAAGAAAATTTTGACAAAATTGGTAGTAGGAAAGGACGAGAAGGCATTTGATGCGATAGAACGTCGACTTGTGGATGACACACTGGGCGACGAGTTTTTAAATTGTTTCCTTCTTAGAAATGACCTAGTTCTAGGTGTTACTATTGACGTACATTGTTTTAAAAGAGCACCCACAAACATTGTATATTGGCCCTTTTCAGATATACATAAGGATAAGATTTAAAAAAAGAAGAAGTAATATAACAAGTTTGACACAAAAGTGCCATATTTGCAATTTTAGAGGACCCCAAAAAGTCCAAGTCATATTTTGCCACGGAAGTCAAAGAAGTGGGAAAACATTTAGAACTATTAGTTTTTAATTGTTGGAGGGCAACACATAATTGTTGCAACAAAGGTGCATTTTCTGAGCACCCTTGTTCTTCTTTGACATCCTTACTTGTTTGTAATTTGGGAATCACACTGTTGAAAGGAATTTAGTAATAAAATATCATTGCTTTAATAGGAACTTGTGGAGGACCCCAACACAAAAGACCACCTTTGAAAGATTACACCAAGTTCCAAATCATTGTCATGTGGGACACAAACTTTGTGAAGATATGTAACCTCTGAAAAATATTGAACAACAAGGATTGTGACCTTGGCATGAAACCTTCTTATAGGGAAAACCTTGCATGTGCTTGTTAGATTTCGGATGTGTATTGAAGGCCACATCTGAATTTGGATGCTTTTCTTTGACACTTTTACAAATATAAGGTATTATTAAAATGATTTTATGTTATGACTTATTTCTCGGCCTTTTCCTTTTATTGTTAATCCTTGTTGTTTTGCACGTTGTGCAAAAAATTGAAGAGACATTAAAGCCTGTGTTGAACATGGAATCCACAAAGGAATGCATGAATATCTTGTTGTTAATAGAGGCAGTGTTCCAGCTATGGCAAAGTGTCCTCCTTGAATGGGAGAAGTGTAACATCCTTAATGGATCTGAAGATATACCAACATGTCCTCCAAAACTGATTAGAAAATCTACTTTCAATTACTTAAGTAACCTGAAGGAAACACAACTTGAGAATTTGGTGAAGGGGTTTTTTGTAAAAACAATAACTTTCAGGGAACATCTAACCAAAGGAGGGAGGCTGGAACTAAAGTCTATGTATGAGTTTACAAGGCTTTTGAAGTGAAAGGCTATGATTGGAAATGAAATAATGATTCATTTTGGTCATCTGAAACCAACAACTAATAATCAAAGGCCTTATTTAGATGATGAATGGCACACATTGAAGGAGAAGCAAAAGTTTGACAAGATGTTATTCTCTATTTTGGACTTGAAGTTTAATGACGAATTTTATTTTTTTAAAAAAAAGGCTGAACCCCTTAGATGAAGCTCCACCTTTGGGGTTTAAACAATTTTTGGAGAAATGGATCCAAAGTGGGAATGTGGAAGATGTTATAGTAGAGGCCATTCTATTGGATAGTCATTACAAGTATGACAGAGTTGATATTGTGTCAGGCCTATTGGATATTATTGATAAGGAATCATTGGCATAGTTCTTGTAGGACAATGTGATGAAGACCATTGTCGTTGTCTATACAACACACAATATGACAGATGTTCCCAATATTTGGAAGGACCTTGATTGAGTCTTTTCTTATAGGACTCGTCAATGCCAAGGCCAACTTTACGGTCATTGCTTGCTTATGTGACCACAAGTCATTCAAGAGCCTATTCATTACTATGAGCAAGTCAATTTTTGTTACCAAGATTCGATTTGAATTTGGGCAATACATGGAATGAAAAGGAGAGGTTCCATTTCAGTCGATGAGTTTACTGAACAATTTTGTGCTTATGTACGCGTATTTGTTCCCTTGTAAAATTGGAACAAATGTGGTCATTGATATTCTCGCAAGTAAGAAATTGTCAACATTAATTAAAAGCCCAATTTTTGTGTTTTTAGAAGATCGATAATTATATAAGCATGAAGTTTCCCCAAAAGCAATATTGCAAATTTTGAAGCTGATCATTTTGAGCGGCATGGTTTGTTTGAGTATCTTTGGTGGAGGGGTTGTGACTCTGTGATTTTATGTTTTTTGAATGGATATCCCTTAATTTAAATGTTTTTCTTCCTGATTGTGCTTCGTAATTCTTAGGAAAATAAATGTAAGGTGCTTGAAATCATTCTAGAAGATCTCGAAGGAAATTGTGTTAAAATGATGGTTTCAGTGTTTCTTCACATGTTGATGAATGTCATGAACTTAACCACTCGAACCAATTTTGATGATCACAGAGGGTGCTCAAACTAATGTTGAGGATGAAAAAGATGTTATCATCATACCTATTGAAGAAGAAGTAGCGAATCAGTCATAGACATTTGACCACCTAAATCCATCGGAGGTGGATAAGAAAGAACTTGGCTATGCTATAAGAGGTAAAAATAAGAGAAAGGCCTCGAGTAGTAATAGCTAGCCGGTGAGTAAAAGCCAGTCGGTCAGGAAGAAAGGTTGATCTTGGGGGCAAAATCTAGAAAACAATGATAATCACATTTCGTTAGCACCAAAGGTGAGTCCATTGGCATGGGAGGCCAGTTTGGTAGCTTACTAGGAGGCACTTGAAGAATCGAGCGGCCATGATCAAGAGGATTCGCCAAAGGAGGACAATGTGGTTGCATTTGTAAACACATTGATGGTCAATATATCCATAGCTTTGTCATTAGGGCTAACCTTGGCTATTATTGATGCAAATGAAAACTAGAAAGTTGGTGAGGAATTGTGAGGTGTTGAACCTCCATCAAATCCTTTGAATTTGTATAATTTTGTAGGGCAAGTAGAAAAGAAGTTGACATATTAAGTTGTGTGATTTCTAATTCATTTTAATGAATGTATAATATCATAATGATGTAAGGGTTTTATGTAAGGGTGAGCTATATTTAGAGGTGTGCAATTTTTTAACAAAATCTTTGTAGTGGAGCAAATTTCCTTTAGTCGTGTTGTCATATATACTTTAGGACATGATGTTATATTATGTTCTTCCTTGTTTGACTTAACTATTTGACCTTAACCAACAAGTTAGGTCAAGTAATCACTGTAATTCTTCTTTCTATAACATGGTGTCAAACAACTATTTATAATTGAGTTGAAGCTAAATTTGATAATATGCTTCAAAATATTTAATTTAATGGTGTGGAGAAAATATTGTAAGGTGGGTTTTCGGCCATATAATTCCTTACTTGGAATTGTGTTAAGTATTAAATTTTGCAATGTATATAGGGGAGGATGTCATATAAGTTTGACTTTCTTGGCACTCTTTTATTGACTGGCCCACGAGCTCAACACCCCTTTTTGGTTTCTAATCCAAAAATTTGTTCATGCTAAATCTTGCTTTTTCCAGTTGTGCTTTTTAAATCAATGGGAATGTTGGTTTTGAAATATGCTTCAATTTTTTGAAATTATAGGTTATGTCATTTGTATCTGTGTCACCGTGCATTGAGAAGCAAGTGTAATTAATTGAAACTGTTCGTGCAAATGCCTTGCATGAGGTCGATTTGCTTTAATTTAATCCAAATACGAAATTTGTTTTGCAAAAGATTGCAATGACTTTTGATGTTGCAAGTGATAGTCACCAAAAAATGGCAATGACTTTTGGTTTTATAGAGGATGGTGGACAAGAAATTACACCAACTTCTGGTTTTCTTAAAGATACTTAACATGAAAAAACTAGAATGACTTTTGGTTCTTTTGAGCAAATTTGGCTTGTGTTGGAGATGAGTGATTATCATTTGATTTTCAACTTGAATGGTGTTCTTGTGGCAACTGGTGAAGGTCAAAGTAAATCCCACTTGGTTGTTTTGAGGCCTGGTTTGAAAGAGTTCCTTTCTATTTGTATAAAGAAATTCATGATTTACATATGGTCATTAGCAACGAAGAGGAACTTTTCGAGGCACTTGGATATAATCATCAAGAGAACTGTCAAATTCCTTCCATTTTCTAGAATATTGGACCAAACTTTCTACTTTCGAAATGATCATTTCTTGTTGGAAAAGCCTAACAAACATGTTTTTCATAAAAACCTAAAGGATTTTTTTCATTTTCTCCCTAGTATGCCCTTTGAAAATACCTTGCTAGTAGATGACACATCCCACAAGAATATGTTTAATCCTCCTTGTAGTGCCATTTTCTTCAAGACTTTTTATAGGTTTCACATTGATGGTAATTATTTGTTCCACATTGTTCTCCCATACTTGGAATTGTTGCATTCATCTGGAATGTGGGTCTATAAATTTGTAGAATTGAATCCTTTCAATAGCATTATGAACATGCCTCCTAATGACATACTTAGTATGAAAAATTGAATGTTTGTTGTTTTACGAAATGTGATGAAACTTTTTGTAACAAAATTAAATTGAGATTTGTAAAAAAAAAGAGGTGAAATATTTATTTTTAATTTCTAAATCATTATGCATGGATGGTTTAATATTTTGAATTAACATGGGTGCATGTTTTGTTTTCATTAATTTTGTTTTCAAGGTTAATTGACTTTAATCCAATTTAATATATTTGTCCATACAACTTGGCCATTCTCAAATGCTAACTAGTTTTCATTTGAAAATTGTGGATTTCAAAATCTTGTTTCTAGGTTGCCAAAAATCATTCAATGATTTTGTTTGCATGTGGCATGGTGGCCACTAGGTGCCTCATGCATGCAATTGAATATCTCCCCTATATTGTAATGGGTTTTTTTTGTTTCCTTTTTTTTAGTATTGTTGTGTTGCCTAGTGGTTAATGGATATAATTATGGTTTTTCATATTTTATATTTAACCAAAAAACTAATTATTTTAGCACTTTAATTGATTCTTTTAATTTTGGATAACACATTATCATTCCATGCATGTGTAAATTTTTTTGTTGATAAATTTTGTTGTTGTTTTAGTTACATGTGCCCTTGGTGCCGGTGGCACCAATCAAAGGCAATTCAACACATTTGTGTCTACATTCATCACCTCTTCGACCAAAAAAATTGTTGATTTTTAGTGTCAATGGCATGTTGTGTTATTTCCCACCTTTGGTTATTTTGCAAGGAAATGTTAGAGTGTTTGGAAGAAATGTTGATAGGGCCAAAGTGGAAGTTCGAATTGGAGTGGAGATTTTTCTTTCTAAGATATTTGAAAAGTTTAATGTTACAATTTGGTCTTGTATGAAACTTGAGGATGTGCTGGAAGTTCTTCCAATGCTCATGGTTGAAAATTTTGTGGATCAATTCATTTTCATTTGGGGACGTGAACAATGTTCCAAGATGGCTAATCAAATTTCACCTAGGTCCCATTATTATTTGAAGGATTTGAAACACATTTATTATGGTTGTTATGGGCTACCTTAGGGGAAGGAGGATCAAACGTTATTGATTAATGATGAACCTAGCAAAACGTTTCAAAATGCCAAATGGGGTGGTCATTTTCTTAGATCATTCAAAAATTAGATGTTGTCAAAGAACAAGGTGTAATGGTTGGACCTCACATCTTGTTTGTGGCCACCCTTGGTTGGATTACCATTGGTTAAAATGGTTCAAGTTCATTATGATTTTATGGTCAAGTATTTTAAGCTTCGATTAAGTTCCTCCTCGAAGAAGTATTATTGGTTATTTTAGTATATGGGTAATGGTAATGGCGATGTTCGTAATAATGTGCCCCTTTTAGGTATTATGTATTCACTACTAGAAATTTTGGGTTTTGCAATTATCGTTTGCAACTAAAATTCAGTTGCATGCGACACATGCAATTGCAAATTTATGTAGTTGCCTAAGACAAGTTGCATATGACATGTAGTTGCATGCGACACTATGTATGCAACATGTGTATATGGTGTTAGTATACATGTTCATACACACATACTAATCCAATGTAGTTGCACCTTATGTGCAACTTTCCTTGCAACTACATGCAACTAATCAAAATATGACACATGTTTAAAAATTAGACAATTAGCTTGTGGACACGTGTCATTATTTAACTTTTTTTTGTTTTCAAAATTAAAAATTCATTGGATTAATCTCAATCATTAAAGCTTTTGCCATTAGGATGATGACATTTGGCACACCATGGAACGTTCATTGACCATTTGACACGTGTTCAATATTTTAACACTAATTATATGGTGACACGTGGCAATCAAGGCCCACCTATTTTTAAAATTTTAAATATTAATTAATGAAATCTAAGTCATCCAATTTATGGCTAATAAGATGTTGACACGTGGTGCCTAGGTAGGTAAGTAGATAATAATTAAACCCTATTGAATAAATAGGTTTATTTAGGTATGTAAGTAGGTTGAAAAATAGCTAAGCTTAGGTTATGTAAGTAGGTTTAGAATAATCTAATTTTATTTTTAGGTTTGACCATTTTATAAAGGTTAAACTTTTTTCATTCACTCATCCCTAATGGCACTTGGTATTTGGTTTCAACATAATTATTGCTCCTAATTATATACTAAACTAAATAGAATCGGAAGCCAAAGGATATGGGTTAAAACATTCCATTGCAAACCTCATGAACCAACCTAGTTGCACATTAAATGTAACTATTGTATTATAGTATAATAGCCAAGGGAGGGCTCTGTTGCTTTTGGTGTCAAAAAAAAACTTGAAGCCCTCTTCTTGGCGCATCTAACACATTAAGAATCGTTGAAATGAGAAAGTTATGGCCCCCCAAAGTAAAAGGGGTCAAAAAACTCAAAAAAAAAACTATTGAAGCCGGTTCTTAAACACCCATAAAGTTCATTTTATGTTGTTTTTTTGTTTTTAGAGTTCTAATGTGATTTGTAGGACTTCAGATGGCACTCCTACAACACTTTAAATCGTTTAAAATGAATAAAAAATAAAAAAGTTATGAGCTTTGAAAGTAGGAGGGGTCCTAAGAAAAAAACAAAACACAAAACGTTTTATAACTTGGAAAGCTTATTTTTCTTATTTTTCTTCTTGTTAATTTTTCAACACTCCCTTTCTTTTGCACTTCAAAGGTGATTATAGGATATTAAGTAATTATGATTACTTAATGAAAATATGATTTTAATATTATTATCTAGTTTAAATTAATAATTGCTTAGGACATTTGTATACTTGTAGGTTAATTAGTGTAGCCTATTTACATTAATATTTTAACATAAATAATAAAACTTAAATATATAATACCTATTAATTATATATGTAATTTATTATCACTATAATTATAATAAAAATTTAATCAATAATTACGATTTTTTTAAAAATAAAATTTTACTATTACATATTAATTGATTTTGAATAATTTTTTGTTTAATCAAATGTACATTTTCTGAAAAAATATTCCAAAATAAAATAAAGTCAAACATATTTAAACCATGGTTTAGTTTAACTTAATTTAACATAATTTATTTAGCAATAATTAGTTTAACCTAACTTAATTTAACCATTGTCAATTTTAGCCTAATTTAGTTTCGCCATAAATATTTTAAAATAATTTAATTTAACCATATTTACTTTATCTTAATTTAATTTAAGCTTAATTTAGTTTAGCCACAATAAATATAGTCTAATTTATTTTAGCCATAAATATTATAGCTTAACTTAATTTAACCATAATTATTTTGGCCTAACTTAATTTAGCCATATTTATTTTAGCCTAGTTTGATTTATCTTAATTTAGTTTAGCCATAATTAATATAATATAATATAATATAGCCTAATTTTATTTATCCATAATTAGTTTGGCCTAACTTAATTTAGCCATAGTTAATTTAAATTAATTTAATTTAGCCATGGTTAATTTTAGCCTAATTTAATTTAGCCATAATTATTTTAGCCTAACTTAATTTAACTATGGTTAGCTTAGCTTAATTTAATTTAATTTAATTTATTTTAGCCATAATGAGTTTAGTTTAACTTAATTTAACCATGGTTAATTTAACTTGATTTAATTTAGCTTAATTTAAATTAACCATAATTAGTTTAACCTAACTTAATTTAACCATGGTTAGTTTAACTTTTTAGTTTATTTAACCTAGGTTAGTTTAGGCTAGTCTAAATTTACATGGGGTTAACCTTAGTACTAGAAGTACATAATATTATTTTATATAACTTATGTAGATATATTAAGTATAGTATTTAAGTATGTGTAAGTTTAGGCCATTATTTTTATGACACGTGTCCATGTTGTACACATTTAGTTACATGTTAGTTGCACACACAACCGTATGGCCCAAAAATTATACAATACCAAATTTGTAGTTGCAAACATGACCAAGATAGTTACAAATGACAACCAGTAGCATGCTAGTTGCAAATGACAAGATTTCTAATAGTGATTCTAAATCATTTTTTTTCATCTTTTCATTTTACTTTCATTTTGTAAATCATTTTTTGTGATACATGGTTATGTTTTTTCATATGCCTAAGATTTTTTAATATTAACTTTTGTTTGTAGTTGGTTTGTATTGTTATTCATAGATTGCATGATGTTGTTTGCAGTTTTGAAAGGGAAGAAAAAATGTTGGCCATTCAATTTTTTATTCCAAGATGGTGCCAATGTTGTTGCATATTTGAGCATGGACAATCACAAGACTATGAGGATTTGACATTATCTTTCATATTTGAAAAACTCTCTTTAGGGTTTTTTTAAAAAATGATTTTTTAGTAGTGAAGTTTTCATTTCATGACTCTTGGAGAAATTAGTTCAAGTGTCATCACAAACTTGCCCCCTCTTTGTATGAGTGCTTTTACAACACCTTAACAATATGTTCAATGTTCAATGTTGATACAATCATTGATATGATGTTAAAGTGACATTGTAACAACATGTCTTGAAATGGCATTAATATAATACTAAAACATTTAACATCTTATTAATATTAAATCAATGAAAAAAAAATGACCAACATTGGCACAACATACATTAATAAGTCATCAAATTGATGACTATATGTTGAAGATTCAATGCTAATATGGTCATTGATACAATATGTTGATGGCACTATAACAATATGTATTGAGTTAGCATTGGGATTGTTTTGACATAATTTACATTTTTTCAACACACATTCAAAGAATAAGATCTTGTCAATGCTGAGACAACACAAATCGATTAGCTATTGAATTGATGTTGTTACAACCTTCATAAAGGTGCAATTTCAATGTTGTTGCATATCATATAAAATCAACACATTAAAAATGTTAAAACAATGGTACTCATTGTCACAACATTAATACAATCCTATAAAATGCTGCAATATCAAATGGGTAAATAATGAACATTGATTCAATATAAATCAAATCTTGCATTCGATAAGTGTTAAAACAACTAATAGCATTGTTTTGACATTGATTCATAGCAAATCAATACAACATTGCATTTATATTGTTCCATATAAATTATATAAAATATACAAACATTATGTATAGGTAAAGTGAAAAAAAACTCCAAGTCTTGCACTTTACAAGCTAGTCTTATTTTACAAACTATTTTCCTCGAAATGATTCACATTGATCACATGAGTTGGAAGGTCAAGCCTAATCTTAAGATTGATTCTTCGGATTTCTAAATTTTTTGGATTCTAGTCATTTTCCTGTCACCAGTTAAACAGAATAGCAGCTCGCCCTACCGAGCTCATCACATTCCTAGGTGGAATGGGCTTTGCTCCACGGTATTCGTCATTCAGTGGCATAAACTCGGGCAGTATGTGTTTTTTTAGTACCTATTCCACTGCGGGCTGGGGCAGTATTGAAGGCAGAATTTAAGTTTTATAAGCGGGCAGTGCACGTAGAGCGAGAAAAAGAGTGAGAGAGAGAGAGAGAAATGGGCATTGTTGTCTTGTGTCTCTCGCACTTCCTTCTTCCGCCATTGCCGCTGTTGTCAGCAATTTCAATACTTCCAAGGACATTGTGTTGCAGGTTAAGCTAGATGGAAGCTCTTCCAATGCTCTGAACAACAAACGGCTGACGGGATTTGAACATTTTGGCGAAAATGTGGTAAGACCTTAAAGATTCTTCTTCTTCTTCTTCTAATCTTCGTCGTCTTCTTCTTCTGATGCATGCGTGGAAGCCTGAAGTAATAAAGCTGGAGCTCTTTCTGTCTGATATGTAGGCAGAAGTAGTTATATCCGGAATCTGTGTGAGAGAGAGGGGGGA
>Ga0209611_10007110_pt1 | contig 18030 bp, 17 predicted proteins | sample S1TSphgellanicum_3_FD_187693 | JGI IMG/M metagenome (GOLD analysis project Ga0209611, IMG submission 187693) | Host-associated microbial communities from peat moss isolated from Minnesota, USA - S1T2_Fc - Sphagnum magellanicum MG (SPAdes) (version 2) | ecosystem: Host-associated > Plants > Peat...
AAAAAACACTAAAATGTAGCATGATTTTGTACTTTTGTTATCAAGTTTTTTACATTTTTCAAACTTTTGAAACTAGGTGACAGAGTTTAAAGAATAAGGGCTAGCTGCTACCTCACCACCTTCTGAGAGAAATTTTAAAAACTTAAGATTTGAGAAATCTTGTACTCAAAGTTAAGAACCTGTTAATTTTTCAAAAAATTTGATGATAATTTTCAACCATATTCCAACATCCAGCAATTCCAACATAGACAATTATTGATTTGTCATTTAATTTGGGCTATGGACCCCTTTGGGACAGGTACCCTAGAATGAAAATGCTTTCAACTACCACCGGGGGCAAAGCTTCACCCTCAATACAAGCAAGTGGGTCCTTGTGTAGTTGGTCCAAGTGTGATCATCTTCAAGGCTAGAAGGAATACAAGTTTTTAAAAAAAAGCCTCTCTTCACGTCTCTGACTTTTCTCAAAAAATCCAATAGTGAAAAAAATATTTAAATTCATTTTCAATGACATAAATCACTCCAAATTCAATGACTTTTTGCTTCCTCGACCTGAAATTTATGAAACAATAAACATGCACATCACTTCATTGAGGGATTACCCAAGCCCCCCTCCCCCACCCCCCCCCCTTTCAAACTTTCAAAAAGCTCAATGAGGGTCTTGATGTTAAGGAGGGTTAAGGTCAGGTCACAAAACAAGCACCAATCTTAATAAATACACATATTATCATAAGCATTGTCATTATACAAAACTATCGGTGTAATAAGTGCAAAGCAACAAAGTGAGCTCAATAAACCAGCCATAAAATGTTCCTTATTGTTTACATAACACTATGAAACTGTCATAAAAACCAATCCAATAAGTTTGAATTAGTAGCTCCCACTTCTTTCAAATTTCCAGTTTTCAGTTCATAGATCTACTTCATTATTACTTAGGTATCCCAGTACCAATTTACAAAACCAAAATAAATAAATTCCAAAACTAAAAAAATCCAAAACCAAAATTTCATTTTTAAAAAAAAAACCCCCCCCTTAGAATGGTTGCCATCCATTGATCGTGTACCCCATGGCACATCAAAACCAATCATATATATAATTCTCAAAACTAAACAACCAAAACCAAAATTTGTTTTAAATTAAAAAGGAAAACCACGGGTTCAGAACAAATACCCTGGGGTTCAAAAGAGGCTCTGGTGGGTAGACACCTCTAGACACGGTGAAAACCGGATCGAGAACCGGATTGACACGTTGGCTTCAACTCTCAACACGTTTCTTCAAATTCGCAACTTGGCCCCCAAAAAAAACCCTAGAATGGTTACCGCCGTCCATCGTGTAGCCGTGGCACATCCTACGGCGCACAGGAGGCGTCAGCACAGTGTGAAGCAGCAGCACGTAAGAAGGAGCGATACGCGAGAGAGAGAGGACAGAGATTGCGGGAACGGGACGTTTGAAGGGAATGTGGGGAATTGCGCGGAGGAAATGGTAGAAGAAATTGCGGATTCGGAACGAGAGAGGAGACTGACAAAGCAGCGCATATGCGCGTGTTGACGGACAGACGGACGGACTGATAGACGGACTGACTGACTATATTTTGCGTGTTGTTGTTGTTGTCATCCTCGCATTCGCGCATCGTCTCCCGTTGTTTTTTTTTCGATTATGAAAGGCGGGAAGTGTAAAGGATGTTCATCAGAAGCCAGATACGGGGCTCTGGACCTCGACGTCTTTTGTGGAGTACTGTGTTGTTGCTCATTGCTGTTGTTGCTGTAGGAATCAGTGCTTGGCAGATGTTGCTTTTCTCGACGCGTGGAAGAAGTTCGTCGTGTGTAGCTGCATCAGTATTTGTCTTGCAACAAACTGGATCGGTATTGCCCTCGGTTGCTTTTCCTTCACAATCATCGTCAGCATCCTCGTCCTCTTCCTCTTCGTCACTAGCGGTCGGTAGCGTGAGGAGTTTTCAGCCTGCTGTTGTTGCTGCTCGTGGCGAGCAGTCGAGCAATGGTAGTAATGGACTCGCGTTGCACAATATTGTGTTCGGAATTGCGGGAGCGTCGCAGCTATGGGAGAAGAGACGGGAGTTTATCAAACTGTGGTGGAGGCCAGAGGAGATGCGCGGATTTGTTTGGCTGGAGAAGCCTGTGCAGCTCGGGGACGGGGAAGGAGAGAATCTCCCTTCAGTTCTTGTATCAGGTAATACCGACGGTTTCAGATACACCCATCCTTTGGGACATCCATCGGGAATTCGCATTTCCCGAGTAGTCTGCGAGAGCTTTAGGTTGCATCTTCCCGATGTGCAGTGGTTTGTCATGGGCGACGATGACACTATCTTCTCCACAGAGAACTTAGTGCGTGTTCTGAGCAAGTACGATTCCAGGGAGATGTATTACATCGGCAGCAGCTCCGAAAGCCACAAACAAAACGTCCATTTCAGTCACAGTATGGCATATGGTGGTGGAGGATTTGCCATCAGCTATCCTTTGGCGGAAGCGCTGACGGCAATGCAGGATGAGTGTTTGGAACGTTACCCTCATCTTTTTGGCAGTGATGACCGCCTTCATGCTTGTATCACTGAGCTCGGCGTGCCTCTCACAAGAGAGCATGGCTTTCATCAGGTCGGTTGCTCCTTCCTTTTGGCTCCTAAATAGGAACAACATAACTTGGTCCTATTCACCCAGGAACAATTAGAAGTCCTCCTCAAAATGAATAGGCCTGACTTTAGTGAGTTGGTTGCGGCCCTCAAAGGAGGAGCATCATTGCTTGTTCCAGAGTAAGGCAATTTGTGGTGTTTTTATTGCCCCTTCCAAATTCACAAAGATTGGTGTCCTCTTGAAATCTTTGACAACAAAAACATGTATAAAAATTCATGATTGGTTATCTATACTAGTCACTTCATTGCAACTTACATTAATGAATTTTATTGTTTGGATGGCCATTTTTGTGGTTGCCAAGACCACATTATTCATGCATCCTACCATGCCCCAACCACTAGTGTATGTCCAATGGTTTTTAAGATTGTTTTCCACCTTTCAAAATGATAATAACCCATGCATGTTCTCAAAGTTAGAGATGGGTCCACACAATTCCAAAAGATGAAAAAGGGTTGAATTACAATTTTCTTTTTTCTTTTTAACCTTAAGGTAAGACTTCCCAACAACCTTGCTAGGACAAACTATGTTACAAATTTGCATTCCACTATATTTAGGGACAAATAATTTCTCCCTATGTTCAATTATGGAATAAACTTTGCATTAAACCATGTGCATTTTGACATTTGGTTTACCAACTTGTTCAACCCAAGGAAATTTTGTAACACATGTATCTTATAAGCTTTCATTTAACTCCCATTTAACTTTTTACATTTTCTTTGTGTTGACAAATGTTTTCTCACTTTTCTTTCTCATCTACAATTAGGTCAACAAGGTCAATTTTAAAATTTTCAAAATTGGTCATTAAAGAAATCCCATCAACAATTGCTTTAACATTAACATTAGCAACATGTGTTTTGCTTTTGTAGGAACTAAAAGACAGGAGGAAAATCAATTTAGAAATGCAAAAGCAAAATTTACAAAAAGTGGGATAAAACCACTAAAAAATAATCTATACTTAAAGTTTGATGGCAATTTGAAGGATGCCATGTCTTGAAATTTTGTTTTGTAATTCAATGGCCACCTACAAATCCCAAGACAATTCTCTAACCCCATTCATTACAAATGTCACAACCCCACTTTGAGGGAGTTGTGAGGTTGCCACTCACACTCCCGAAAATGGGACTTGGGAGTCCTTCGAGACTCTTGAAAATTCAGAGCACGATTGCAAGGGTCAAAACACCTTGCATTAAGACGTTCTTTATGCCGTTGAAAAGCTCTTCAAGTGTAGATGTCCAAAATGGCCTCGCATGAGCCATTTGGACATCTGAAGCACAAGTTATGGCCAAAAGAAGGGCCGGGAGTCAAACTGACAATTTGACTCCTGACCACTAAAAGTCGAGAATCGACCCGATTCCGATACATGCAAGTGGAATGTGACACACCGTTGGAAAGCTCTCGAGGAGAGCTACAACTTTGGTTTAGACCTCATCTTGATCTGAGTTTGAAGCGAGGAGTTATGAGCGTCAAAAGTACCAAAAGTCCAAACCGGGATAGTTTCAGGACTCCATTTTGGGAGTCCCGGGAAAAAGAGCCATTTGGATGTAGGTGTGGTGGAGAGTTATAGAGAATACTATATGGGGGAAGGTGGTGGCTTCCCCCGAGTCTGGGTTGTGGTGAGTCAAGTGAGTCCAAGTTGCCCGTGGCTTGTCCCAACACCAAAAAGGTGCAGAATGAGTTCTAACCAACTTGTTGGTTGGATTTGGATGCAGGACCGATAACTAAGTAAGCTTATCCCTTTTCCTAGTCTAATCCTGAAGCTTTCAACACGCCCCTTCTACCCCCTTTTAGTGCTGGAAGCTGGGAACAGCTCCAAGGCCCAAACTACTTCCGCAATTTGACATAGTTAGACCCTTTTGGGTCTAACAAGGGACTTGGGAGTGCGTCACAATCAACCCATGATGTTTTCAACTTGTTACAAAGACAATTACCAAAGTGTTTAGAACATAAGCTAGATGGTGTTTTACTCATAACTCATAGAAACAAGTATGATAATACATAATGAAAATGAAGCACAATAAGGTGGCAAGCTTGCTTGATGACATAATCATAATTAGTGAACGCCTCCTATGAGAGGAAACCTAGCCAAGACATGTACATCTCCATAGTTACCCTAGTTAACAACATGTACATTTCAATAGTTGTTGGTTGTGACGATAATTCTTGAACATTGGTGGATTATCAAGTGAAATACAAAGCGCTTTCAATAGTTTTTAGCAAAATCATTGCCATAAACCCTTTATGGGTGTCGTTTCTTATGGTTTAAGATCGCACAAAAAAAAACAATGGCACCACATGTTCATGAAAATAATTAATCTCACTCCGAATGCATATATGTTCAATGAAATGAACATAATTAATTTCATTCCAAGTGCATATTCTCAATGCAAGAATTAATTTCATTCTAAATGCACATGTTCAATGAAATCATTAACTTCAATCCAAATGCATATGTTCATGGATTAATTAATCTCATTTTGAAATGCATATGTTAATGAATTACTTAATCTTATTTCAATTGGAGATTAGTTTTGCATAGGAACAAAAAGTCCCAAGGGAATCTTGTAACCAAAAGAAAGGGGTATGAAGAATGTCACTTTATCACAAATCCAAATTCTGTACTTGCGATTTTTACAACTTATATTTTGCCATTTAGGCACGATTACAATACATTGGTGCTACTATATTAACAAAACATAAATCTTTTTGCCCATATGAGACTCTAGGTAGCTCATACTTGTCAATCCCTTCTGGATCGCTATGTCAATATTCGTCTAACTATTACCAAGAACAGTTCCACATTTTGTGAAGTTATGGATTAATGGGATCTGGCTTGAGGTCAGAGCCTTCTATGTTCATTTGGTCCGTTATGAGTTGCTAATCCGTCCTTTTACGCTATGATATAATGCAGGAATATATATACAACAATTGTGAAGATTATTGAAAACATGCTTAGAGATGTGTTTACATTCATAGTTTGAAGCGGCAATCGAGCAAAGATAGCATCCAACTTATTTTTATGTTTTGGAAGCTCTTTGTCAAACATGATGTTCTAGTAATTGTCATCAAAATCCATGACGGATCCACTGAAATTTAATAATGGCAAACGCATATTCTCTTGGTTGGAAAAAGGGTTAGAAGGCACCATTTTTTTCATGTTATTTTCTTGAGACATAGAAGTTGAAGCATGAGACACATCCACAAAGCTAAAGCTGGGACAAACACTATTAGAAGAAACACCATAAAAAAGAATAGTTTTAGAACTCATAACATTGGTGTCTTGAGCATGGATAGAAGCCCCCATAATAGTAGCAAGAGCAATTATTCCAAAATCGTCAAATCCATTGAGGTCATCCTACAATAGAAACAAAATAAAAATAAAAAATAAAATAGTAAATAGAAAATCACCAAACCTTAAAAAAATTTAAATGATGAAAATATGAAATTAAAAGAAAAAACCTAAACCAATAGGTACCTTCTGTTGATTTTCAAAATTAGACTAATTCAAGGTCTATTGATAAAAAATTAAAACTTTCAACATTTGCAAAAAGATTTACTAACATGTCAAAAGAAAAACATAATCAATTTTTTAAAAAAATCATAAACATAATTGTTTTAAAAAACTTACCTTTGTTTTTTTGTATGTAACCACCTTTTCAACAAATGCCTTCTCATAATGCAACAACCAACCACATATCAATTCACCATTAACAATTTGTTGCATATGCAATCTCACAAGTGTTTGTCAATCTGGTTGTACTTGCAACCACAAAAGAACACACAACCAATCAAAACAAAAATAAGTAGAAGGTCAAAATTAAAGAAAAACACATAACTACAAAAAAACCATTACACTTACTTGCCATGTGAGATAGAATTTTGATGACTTGTGACTTCCATCTTGTATTCCCAAGGCACAAATGTTTTTTCCATTCGAATAATTCCAATATCATGCCTAGTCTTATTGGATAAGACTTTATCTTTCAAATTTGGAGAGTTAGAAGTGAGAGTGTTCACAATTAACTTTAATGGGTTCTAACCAATAGGGGTAATAATAACCATATTTCATTAAAAAATCGCCATTTAAATTTAGCCCATGAAAACAATGGATGCAATCCTAGTTTATCATCAAGCTAAACAAGGTGTCAAACAATTTCCTTGTACATTTCAATGACATTAACCATTGGGCAATCAATAGTAGGGCAATGTCAATCTTTATAAAATTTAATAACATTTATTATCTAGTTTTTTGACATGCTTTGACAGAACCGTTAAACAACACAAATAGGTAAATTGAATAAGGAAAATTCATCAAAATCCACGTTGTGCAATTCAAAACACCCTTGATAAAAAATTTCTCATGCAAAAACATCGAAATCTGATATTCAAACTAGTTGGAGATGTAGGTTGACACATTGGTTGTGTTAACTTCTTTTACTCCTTTTCAATGGATAGAACATTGAACTTCTTGATTGATTTGCCAAAACTAGCTGTGGAAATTTGAAGTGTTGCTTTATCTGCAACAACTTTGACATGGTGGTACCTTGCATCTATAAATATATTAAATGGAAATGTAGGTGCTTTATCTGATTCCACCACTTGTTGTTTTGTAAACCTACTAATGCCACGAATCAATGACTGGATGTTGCAATTAAGAAAAAAATAAAAAAACGCAAGGAAAAAAACACATTAATTAGAACAACCTAGAACCTAAACCTTAAAACCCAAATACAAACCCTAAAACCTGGGTATTGAAACGTGAACCAAACATAAATTTTAAAAAAAACCTTTAAAACCTTGATTAAAAAACCTTAAACCTTATAAAAGTTTCAAATACAAAACCTTAAACACATTTCGAAGTGTCTACAAAAACAAATGTAAGGTTGGATGCATGTTTAATTGGAGGACAAAAGGAGTCATCTTTTTCTACCACTTACAAAACAAAAGTAGACAACATGTCCACCAAATTCTTAACCGAACCTTTATCTTTAAAAAGATCAGCAATCAACTTTGTCATGTCGAAACCACGAAGTTGCTTCCATTTGTCAAAAGCATTCATTGCCTAAACTTCAGCATGTTTGCTAACTCTCCTCCCACCCAAATTCACATTCTCAACTTCTTTATCATCAAGATCAAAAAATCGTGATTTCATAATGGGCTCCCTAATAGGAGATTCATAACCAACCAGAGATCTAAAACCTGAAACTTGACAATTACCATCAATAACAATTACAGATGCAGGAGCGTAATCATCATGGTTCAATTACCTTATAGGATTAGTTGTATTATAATGAACATGAACATCATAAGGATCCAAATGTAACAAACAAATAAAATGAAATAGGAGGATTAAATATAACAAGAGGATCAATTACCACATATTAAATTTCAAAAGTAGGTTCACCAATAGATTAAAGTGTACCACAATCCAAAAAGGTATCGAATTGTTCATCAAGATTTAAATCAATGTAAAGGTTGAACAAATTCCCACATTCTCCTTTAGGATCTAATTGAATACATGGATTATCGATAGAATAACAAACATAAGGTTTAGCAGGTTTAGGGCTTTCAAAGCACTGCACAAATATGTCATCTCAATCAAAGGACCATAACAATCCATCACTTAGACTAAAAGGTTGGATATCCAACTATGAATTGGATACATTGGATGATGTAGCATGCCATGTATCTCTCAATATTTCAATAACATCCCCTCTTCCAGAACCTTCAATACATATCTTCTTCCCACCTACTTCACCAACAAAACACATTGTAAAAAAAAATAAAACAAACATAAATTTTATTTATTTTTAAATTAAAAAAATAAAGATGAAGAAGCAATTACATGGAATGAAGAAATGATGAATTGCAGTTGGGATTTGTAAAAACATAAGCTCTTGCATTAAAAAAAAATTGCAACAAGAAGAGGAAAAAAAAACACCTACACACATGGAACCATAAACAAATTAAAGAAAAATAAAAACAAAAAAATATAGAGAAACAAAAAAAACAACCAAAAAGAGAAATGAAATATAAGGAAAGGAAATGTAGGAACATTGAAGCTCCTAGGATGCTAGCAGTGGCGCAAATGACATCACACCCCAAAAATGATGATTAATAATGTTGAAGAAAGAAAAAACCAAAAGCATGCACCCCAACAATGTTGATCAACATTATCGAAAAAAGAAAAAACTAGAAGCACGTTGGCATTGTACACAATAAGAACCGTAGAAGGAAAGAATAAGAAGACGAAAACCAAGGATAAGAGAAATGGTGAGCTACTTGTTGGAGAAGATGAAATGATGATCGTAAGGAGCATTGTCTCATGTTGTTTGCTAAAGTTGAAAAGAAACGAAAAAGAAAAAAGACACCTTAAGGCGCTTTACAATGGAAGGAGGAAAAAAATCATGAAAACAACTTTAATGCTTCATGCAAGTGAAGGCCATGAAAATAGAAAAACACTTTCACACATAAAACCATAAACACATTAACAAATAGTAGAAACAAAAAACAACATAAAAACAAAAAAACAACAAAAAAAGAAAACCAATAGTAGGGATAGGAAATGTTAGAACAATGAAGCTCCAAAAACATCAACCATGGCGTAAAAGACATCATGCCAAGCATTGATGATTAACATTGTCGAAGAAAGTAAAAACAAGAAGCGTGCACCTAACGAATGACAATCAACACTATTGAAGAACGCAAAAATCAAAAGCACATGCCCCAACAACGACAATCGACATTGTTGAAGAAAGCCAAAAGCATAAGCATTGTAGAGAGCAATCTAAGCATAGAGAAGAAGGAGAGAATGACTAGACAAAAACCAAGAGAAGACAAATGGCAAATTGTTTGTTGGAGAAGAAGGCAAAGTGACAATATAAGGAGTGCCGTCTTCTGATGTCCTCTAAAGCGAAAAAAAAACCAAAAAGAAATGGAAGGACACTTTTAGGGCATCTTTACAACAAAATGAAAATGAAAAAAAATAAATTAGTGCTTTATGTAGGTGAAGGGTCTGAAAATACCAGCCGAGGGTGGGTAAAAAATCCAGAAGAGTCTATTTTCAGACCCTTCTCCCATACAAAATGCCTATTGTTCTCTTTTTCCTGTCACATGGAGTCAGTATCAATTGAAAAAATGACTCAGGGTTTTACATACTGCCCATAATGACAAACAGCAGGCTGTAGACAGTGGATTCTGCCAGGTGAGCATGCCCTGGGCAAGCCAGTCTAGTGTGAAATGCCCGTTTTCTCGTTTTCCTGTGATACCTGGTCGGTATCAAGGGAAAGAATGACTCAAGGTTTTATATGTCCTGTAAAGCCCTTCACCACGTCCTGCCTCGCTTTGGCCCTTATTCCAGGGAAGCCAGCAGCCTCGGGCTTCACCTAGCACAAAAAAAACCCAGATGAGATTTCTGTAGTGTATTTGGAGTGCATGTTACTCAACCTATTTGTTCCTCTGCTTTCGGGGGCATTTCAAGATCGTCCAGTGGGCATTCCATTTTATGAAATCCCTCATTTTTTTCCCCAGTGATACAATGGATGATATCATGGGAAGAAAAAAATGGAAATGACCCAGAGTTTTATGTACAGCAAAGCCCACAGCCTTGAGCTTTACCTACCAATTGCACACACAGTCACATAGTTTCACAAATATACTCAATGCACACACATAGTCACTGGACACACACATTGTCACACACACTCTTTTCCGAACATTGTTTACACACACACTGTTATGCACATACACTGGTCTAGGGCTTAACCTAAGAGGAATAGATCTGAGCTTAACCTAGATCTTGATTTCAGAGGACTGTTAGGTTACATGCATGAGCTTATACCAGAGCTTAATCCATCTAATAATTAGGGCTCCCATCCGGATCTCAATTCCTGTTTCACTCCACCTTAGTAGTTGTATTTGGAGTACTTGACTATGGATTCTGGTAGAGATTCAACATGCTGCATTCGTTCTGGCCTGTTGCAGCAGCTGTCACATGTCCTCCCTCTTGTAAACATGTTTTTGAGTACAAAATAAGGCTTCTAACTGGATAGATGGATGTGAAGAGTAGTGTTGCTAGTTTTCCACTCAGATCGACAAGAAGAATCATCACTGAGGACAATGCAGCAAGGGTTTGCTGCAAAGTAAGTAATGTGCTGCTGTGACTTGAAACTTTGAATAGAACTCAGATGCTTTGATTTCATGAAATTAACATGAAGTTGAATCCTAAACCTACTGTTTGTTTTGAAGGAAAAACATATTGAAGTAGGTATGAATTCCATCATTCAAAGTTTTTCCTTCCATATCATAAGTTACAAGCCCATTGAGAATATATTTCCTCAGTCTCATCAATGCTCAATTTTGAATGGCATCCCTATCAGGTAGGACATGTTAAGGCTACCTTCCATATTCAGCTACTTTGCTGGGGATTTTGCAATGCCAGATTCAAGGCTTGGGGTCTAGGGTTTGAAAATGTCGACCTTTTTCAGATATGTGCACAGAGTTTTGAGCTGGTAAACTTGCTGACTCAAAGGTGAAGGATCTAAAGCTACAAATAGTGTGGTTTATGTTGATTCTTGGAATCCTACCAGATTCCTGCATATACGAATGAGAGAATAGCGTTTCACACCATCTCTGACACAGAGATCAAGAGAGATATCTGAATTATGCAATAGTTGTGGGCACCACACAAGCACAACTGCCACTAAGTTGGGCACATGTATGAGATTGCAACTAACCAGGACAGGGCCCCTTTGGAAGGCAGTCTCATAGTGGTTAGCCCCAAATGATGCACTTCTTTCTGCAATGCAACTTTCCTGTCATATTCTGCAACACCCTGAGGGCAAGAATGACATGCAGTATCTGTAACAAGTTCCAGTGACGGTAGGTGCAATAGCAAGTTGGGCTTTCAGGCACTGCTCATTAGATCTAGTTATATTCACTGCAATGGGCAAGGACTGCAACTGTTATGCTCCTATCAATAAGGCACAAACTGATCCATAGCAAGGGTTGGATGTGAACACTGTAAATATTGACATTGAAGTCATCTACTCACAAATCACTTGAGTAAACTGATCAAAGTTATGATTTGATTTCTATCACAGTCAGCCCATGCACTTGCACTTGGATTTTTGTGCAAAACTGGTTGCCAGATTACTATTATTCACCAACGAATTGCAATATGCATTGCAGAGGGAGAACACAGACTGCTCAAGCATTTGTGGATCATCTGTATGGTTTGAGTCTGTGGAACAGGCTCCACTAAGGTATGGCAATGCAGGTCATGCTCCTGCATCCAGGTTCTCTCTAAATTTGGAGACTCTAGTAAGCATGAAAGGTGAAAATTTTCTCTCATTGGCACATTTGGGGTGAGCATGTGAAGAGGCAAGCAGTGCACTGGTGTCCAGACCAAGAAAGACCATGCATGATTTTGACTGTTTAAATTTGTGAGCATCATGGAGCTCCAAAATCCATGCACTCTAACAATGGAGTAACTCTTGTTCATGAGACTACTTCCTTCTCCCACCCTTCTTGAACTGCTGATTCTTGGGCACTGACCTTTCCCTCCTGGTGAACTTCCTGGTGAGCTTTTTGGTTCTCTTCTGAGAAACTACTCTTTGCTTTTTGTTAATAGATATGGACTTCTTTGGTAAAGTGGTCCCCAAAGGAATTCCAGGGCAGGTGGCTCGTCATGGGTGATTGTCTGGGTCTACATCTACAGGTCGGTGATTGTCTACATTGTCTGGGTGATTGTCAGGCTCCAAGCTACACTTAGTGACAATCACTGTGGTATTGCCATCATCATATGTTGTTGTCCTTGCAACTGAACAATACATCAGTCAATCCTGCCAAATCCCATGGTAAGGTACATGGATTATCAGTAGGGATCCTCAAGACAACCACAAAAGCAAAGATTGCAATAAGGAAGTAAAAGCAGAAGTTCACACCTCTTGAAGGTGACACAACCTTTAGAATACAAAGACAGAAGTTGCCAGCTTTAGTTTTCTTGATGAAGCACAGCTGATTGCAACATGCTCAGCCAAATTACATGATCCAAAAAACTGCCTCCTCCTAGAGCAAACACCCTGGTAAACTCCAAATGAAATACAGCACACTTGAGAACACAACCAAAGAGATCATTAACAAGTGGCAAATTGCCTATCAATCCACTGCACAAAACTCAAATTGAAAACCAAAGTGAAAAAAGAGACAGGATGGGGAACCTCTTTTTGTATCTGGAACCATTTTTGCCTCTCTTTAACTTACATTTCTGCTTCTGCAACTTTTTGTCTCTTATTCTTCCTCTTCCAAAACCCAGTCAAGTATTCTCTGTCCAATTGAAAGTGTTTCTATATCAGATTAAGAATGGTCAATCCATCATCTCAACCTCAACATCAAGACACTTTGCATGGGAATTTCCTATTTCTAACCCAAAGCATATCTGTGTGCACTGCCTCAGCCATTGGAAGTTTCCCTGGGAAGGAAAGCAGAAGGAAATCACAATGTTCCAGGAAAATAAGGTTCAAAGTCATTGTTGCAACTTTGAGGTAGCAATGAACACAAGGAAAAATAGCATCTGATCACAGCAAAAACAGAAGTTCAAAGTTCAAATCATAGACTGCTCACTAGTTTTGTTACCAAATAAGCTCTTGAAAGGAATATCTGCACATTCTACATCCATTAGTCACTGCATCTAAGATCTCACAAATTGATCACTTCATCAATGCAGTTGTGCATGTGCCTCCCTCCACCTGCCACTGTGGTTCAAACCTGCATTCCAACAAAAACAAACTGCTTGATGAAAAGATATCTGGGTCCTAAAAAATGGATATGGCGTCAATATTGGGAGGTGAAATATGAAAGGTGCCAAAGTGTGCAGCAACAAAGATTGAACACCTCCTGAGCTCTAACAAGATGAACTTACAAGGTTACTCATAGAGACATCTCCATAAGTATTGCAAGGAAATGCACAGAGGCATCTCCATAACTATTGCAAGGTTACCCACAGAGACATCTTCATAAGTATATTGAGAACTTCTCCATATTCATGATTTAATTCAACCTGAATACAATTGAGAGATAATCCAATAACAAGGTGTAGAAATTGCAGTTCTGACAACATAGCAGCAAACAGGAAAGACAGGAGATTTAATCCTGGAAAATGCAACAAAAGCCTGGGGAGCAGATTGAACAATAGCTACCATTCCACACATGTTCAGTGACCTGCAAAACCAAATATGCAATTGCAGAGACCACATATCCGAACATCCCCACAGACTTTTGTCAGCTCCTGGAAGTGGGTGGAGATCAATGGCACATGTTGCTACCCTGCCTGATGAGTTTCTCAATAGATGAATATCTGTGTAGATTTGCAAGTACAGCCACATATACAAGATTCTGCATTTTTTGTCAGCTCTGTGGGTGTGGGTATATTTTGAGTGTTTTTATGTGCTTTCCTTGGGCTATTGTAATGGTCAGGATTAAACCACTGTGATCTACTTGCAAAAGACATAGTTTCTATGTTAATATTGTTGCACATGAAAGGTTTCTGGCATATTTCCACCTAGTTAGTAGTCACACACATGATGATGCTAATATTGACACAAAAACTTGTAACCAACTAGAATTCATGTATTGTTTCAACAACAAACATTGATAAGCTTGGTCAACAATTTTTGCATGCAATGGGGCTAAGCTACCATATCTATACATGTGGTTATTGATCTTTGAAGTTCAAAGGATACGGTTTTACCTCAAGCTAAGGCAACTTTCACAAATCACAGCATTTCCATGAATCTTACCCTTTCAACTTCATATGGGTTTATTATTACTTGCATCAAGGTCTAAGAGATCCAATTGCACTTCACATTTTCATCTTCTAGATGAAAATAATAATTGATTATAATATCAGAGGTTGCCATTAGTCACCTTCCTTGTCCATGAATGACACAAACTTTATTGCCATCAATACTTTTAACATCCATAACTACAAACAACAACCAACCCACACCAATATTTGCACCAACCCAAAGGAGATTAGCTTGGGTGTAAGTATTTCTCAAAGTCCATGTCATACTTCAAAACTAAAGCACATCAAAATAAATTCAATTCACGTTTCCACACTGTTCTTGTTAAAAATTGGCTATATATAGTGACTAGCCTAATTGCTAAATGGAAAACAATTTAGCTAAAAACATGAAGGAAAAAAGTTAGGAAAAAAAAAATAGCCAGATCGCCCCTGTCATGTTGAGGCAATAGCCACTCTGCAGCACAAACAACAACATTTGATGCCATCATTAGATATTAGCAATGATGTTAATATTGCCATGCAACTACATCTAGAACACACATCTTAGGTCATATAGTCACCAAGCTCCACCTTCATCCTCCTTTGTTGCCAAAAAGATTAGAAAGTTGCCCTCCTCATTGCCAAACTTCTTAACTTTGTTTGAAACTAATGTAATGCATGCCCTATAGCCAAATTTTACTTGAGAACAATTCAAGTTCTATAATCACTGGATTAATAACTTTTTATCACGTATAGAGCATATTAAGCTGCATTAACATCTGTTTTAGAGTTGAAAATACTCCCACTTTGCATTCACAATTTACCCATTCATTCCAAATATCTATATCTCCACAAAAGAAAACACGGTTCCACACTCTCTTCCTTACAGGCAGAGCCAATAAAAAAGGAGGCTAGCCACTGAAGTACTACACCTGTCCTGTGTCCATATTGCTTTTTGATGTAGCTCATTTCTTTCACACCACTCTCTAGTATAACGAATAGCCACAAATATTAGTAGCTGTAATAAAATAACAGAAGTTAAGCTGAGTAGTAATACCTAGGTATTTTGTATTATTGAATGAGATTACTTGTAAAAGGAACTGCATTTCATTCTGCTTACAGTTCAAATTGGGAAGTCTGAAACAATTTCAAAGCAAAAAGAAAATGAAAGGAACGGACTTTTTAAAAGGGCAACACCTTCAAGTTTCTGGACTGTGCAGGAGGAGCGCAGATATTTTACACTGTAGTTGTTGATTAGGCCAGGGACTATGGCATGACACAGAAGAGTTCAGAATCAATGAATTCTGGCCTGCATGTACAATAATTTGCTTCCTCTTGGGTATGTACATACAGTTCTCGGTGACAAAGTCCTGGCCCTCTAATTGTCCGTGTACAGGCAGGTACCTACGTCACAAGTCCTGTGCTAAACAAGGAAGAATCAAGCGCCCACGGTAGATTTCTGAAATGGTTCTGACTCCTGTGCAAAGTACTGCAGAGTTAAGCATCCCCTGTTGTTCTGTGTTCAGACTTCAGCCTCAGAGTGAACCAGCATCTGCAAGCAAACCATGCAGGTTGGCCTCTGTGTGAACAGGAACTTACACATTTTTATTGTATTCCTGTCCCATAGCTAACTAACATGGTTAGCTATGTCTGAACCATCCACTTGTATCTTACCAGCATTGGTATGGTATTCGGATTGGGTCCTGCTAGTAACTTTCATATACTGATTTTGGTTGATATGAGGCAAATCCATGCCTGGCATCAAAAACTAGTATAAAACGAGTATTATCTGCAGTCCTTACCAAGCTTGGATTGGTACAAGGTTGGTATTTCCTCAGGTCATATTAGCAGGGTATGGCCCCTTTGATACCAGTGCATAGACCAAACTCTATATCATGTGCAGGGTACCAGACCAACACAGCTATCTACCTACCATGTAAAGCACCATTGCAATTTTCCTAGTGTATATTTTTGTCACTTCTCAATTGTAAGATCCCACTGACCAGTCAACAGGACCTTATGATTTTGGGACCTTACAATTTTGTAAATGTCATGTTTTTCAAAACTTTCTTTAATTTAATCTTTTCAGTCAGTGTTTCTTTATGAGAGACCCTTCCAATATTTTGGGCAGGCTTGCACTGGGCCTGCCCGCCTCTTGATAGGTGCCTCAAATCCTGGAAGGGTCTATCTTTACACCCTTCATATATACTTACATTCCTCATCTACTTACCTATGTTACCCACCAGCTTACATAGGTAGTTAACTAGGTGATGTGAAAGTAGGAGGGTTTACATGATAGGTTACCCAGGAGATAACTTAGTTATCCACAACTGAGTTGAAGACAGGTTTTCAATGGATGGTGAAATGGTGGGCGCTGGGTCACAGACTTAGTGGATGCATTTCTGCAACATTACTACCTTCTCACATTTTTAAGAACCTTGAACTCTTCATGGACTTGACATAAAGTGCTTGAGGTTCAAAGAGCATGAGAAATGTGCACAATTTACATAAATAATGTGTTCAAGACATGGTAACAAAGCATTGCTTTCATGTTTCTCTGTCTTGTAATGTGCATTTGTAAGATATCTGGAAGGCATTCACCAATTTTGCTATTGATTACATGTATTGTATGGCAGATCATACTTTCAATCACAAGCCAACTATGTATCAATTGAATCATAATCAACTTGTACACACAAAAAATGATCTAGGTGGGTTTTAAAAGTTCAATGAAATGAGTTACATGCATTTGGTGAGAGGTTGTGTAATGAAAAACAAGGGCATAGGAATGTTCCCTTCACATCAATAAATTCATAGTCATGAACATGACTTAGGCAGCTTGGATAATCAATAGAATTCTTCAATTTGATGATTAGAACAATTACACAAGTCCAACCTCAAACTATTTTGATCTAAACAAAAAAATTAAATCTATGAGCCTATGGGGCTCAGAGCACTCCAATCTTACTCTCATCAGCTTCTACTGACAATGTTTGGTAGAACAAAGCACCCCTCCTTGTAAACTTGAACATCCTAACAGAACACAAAAACCCTGAAACAACTAATAACTAGAAAGACCTAGAGAATTGAGGTAAACAATGGAAGTGAAGATTTGATAATGATTCATACTGAAGACATGTTTTCTTTTAGAGATTTGTCATGTGCAACCCATCAACCCCTATTGGAATCCCATATGAAACACCACAAAAAATAGATACACAATGTGCATATGAAGGTCTTGAACAAGTCAAGCACTTTCTTCCCTCATAACCACATGAAACCCTAGACCTTTGTTTGCCAAACTTTGTCACTCTCAAAATCCCTAATGATCTTCATCATTCGTTTAATCATAGACTTCTTTATCATGAAATTGTAGTTGTCTAAAAGATGCATAGCGCAATGGAAGTAATTTTTCCTTTATAACTGACACAACCTCCACCTTTAGGCATTCTTCTTTCTAGTGTTCACAAGAGCATTTTTCAAAGAAACAAAACTAAAACTAGAAAGCCAAAGCCAAAACTAAAACAAAGGACCATTGAAAACGTAGTTGCTCGTAATAGAAACTTTATGGCCTTTATCAGCTCCCACCACCATTTGAACTTGATT
>Ga0209611_10007111_pt1 | contig 18029 bp, 17 predicted proteins | sample S1TSphgellanicum_3_FD_187693 | JGI IMG/M metagenome (GOLD analysis project Ga0209611, IMG submission 187693) | Host-associated microbial communities from peat moss isolated from Minnesota, USA - S1T2_Fc - Sphagnum magellanicum MG (SPAdes) (version 2) | ecosystem: Host-associated > Plants > Peat...
TGCCAGTGAAACACACAAGGAAAAAGGATAATTTGGTGACTTTCACCACAATTGCAAACAACTTTGTACTGAAATGATCTTGCAAAGGATGGCATTCAAACCTTTGATCCTGAGATTTGATGATGATGATGATGATGATGCTTTCCTACTTGCACAAACAAAACTGGAAAGAAAATTTACATAGAGCCAAAGCTCCCTACCATCATCAGCTTCAGAAATTAGGGTTTGAAGCTCTGTACTTGCCCTAGTGTACACCAAGCTTTGTAATAAACAAATAGAGCTGGAAAGCTAAAAGAAAAGAACCAAAGCTCCCTACCATCATTAGTTTTAGAAATTACAGTTTGGAACTCTGAACTAGCCCCCCCTATGCTTTGCAACAAACAAACAAAGCTGGAAAGCAAAAAGAAAAGAGCCAAAGCTCTTGACCATCATCAGCTTCACAAATTAGGGTTTGAAGCTCTAAACTAGTCCTAGTGTCCCCTAGGCTTTGTAGCAAACAAAACAAAGCTGGAAAGCAAAAACATAAAAGCCAAAGCTTCCTGGCATCAGTAGCGTCGCAATTAGGATTTGAAGTTCTAAACTAGCCTTAGTGTACCCCGGGTTTTATCAAAGAAACAAAGCTGGAAAGCAAAAACAAAAGAGCCCAAGCTCCCTACCATAAGCAGCTTCACAAATTAGGGTTCGACGCTCTGCACTGGCCCTAGTGTGACCAGGCTTTGCAACAAACAAACAAAGCTGGAAAGCAAAAGAATAGAGCCCAAGCTCCCTGGCATCATCAGCTTCACAATTAGGGTTTGAAGCTCTGCACTCAAGTCATGGGCTTTCAGGCTCTAGTGTAAAAAGGGGCTGAGCTGAGCACTCAAGGGGCTGCTCTGAGCTGTTGCACCGTGTGTTCCACAACAGCACCTTGTAGAATCTCCAAGTCTCTCTTGTCGCTTCCGAGATCTAGCTTCCAAAAAGATTCACCACCAGCTTATCGGTGTACCCCTCCTCCTTGAGAGCTTGCAAAAAATGTCGTGTGCATCTCGCACTACTCCAACCCACTTGGTTATCGTTAAAAGCTTTAAGACAATGACACTCCATCCTATCATATGACAATCTCCAATTGTCCCAGGGTTTTAATGGCATGACACCGAATGTTGCCCCTGGACAACCTTCCATGATACGTTGAGGGTTTTAGTGAGGCAGCATTCATGTGTCACATTCTTGGAAACAACCCCTAGACATCTCCTTGGCTCAGATAAGCTTCGGTTTTCTTGCATCGGTTCCCTTGAGCCCTTATTGTTTGAATGGTGTTTGATGACATGGGGAGTTGAACTCCACAATCATCGCTTGGCCTAAACCTCCCACACCACCTTGGTGCCCCACCAAGTTGTTATTGGCACGAGGTTGGTTTAACCCAAACAAAAAGGCATGTCATTCACCCCCCTTCAAAAGATTTACATCTTCATAGATGTTTTGACATGTTGCCTTGTCATGGAAAATCTTCTTTCATCACCTTTCACCCAAGTCTTCTTTTGAAGTGACTCCTTCCAACTTTAGGTTTATTTGTGTTCAGTATGTTTTCTTTAATCATATGAGGAACTTTATACATCTTTTGTGTCCATTTGCATGAACTCTTGTGACGACTTTGCACCCATTTGGTGTCACTCCTTTTGGGTGTCATACCCCCTCCTCACTTAGGCTTCCCATAATCGCTTATGGGGAAGGTCTTGTGTTTAAACTTGTTCTTTTGATAACCTCAACCATCACATTGGAATTTGGTTACCAAAGGAGCCAATAGATAGTGTTAGGTTGGGTTTCTTCAACCCAAATTTTTTACCCTTTTGGAACAAACATTACACACTAGAAACTTCACCCTCACAAGCTTATTTCTTAGTTTGGGAACATGTCATTTAATGTGTGTGCATCATTACCCCAATCATATTTAATCAAGCCTTTTTGGAATTTTTTTTTGAATTCAATTCCTTAGGTCCATTTCCATTGGTTGCCATTATCTCACTTTAACCTTCCTCTCATTTCTTCCATGAACTAACCCTTTATACATTTGGGACCTTTGAATGTAAACAAAGTTTTTTTTTTGGTTAAATTCTAATGTATGTCCTATTTACTAACTATGTTTCCCAAGAAACCTTTGGAATTTCAACTTTCACCCCCATTTTTAAAGCTGATGCCCTCATCAACAACTTCATGGGAGGCTTTGGGCCTTTCCTTATGCTTTTTTTTTCCTATTTCATGTCCCCTTGATCATTCTAACTCATCCACCGTTTTGGGAAAATGATCCAAGTGGCCCAACTTCATCCATTGTGATTCCTTGGGATGACATCCTTTCCATTTCACCAAATATTGTTTGCCAATATGTTTGGTGTGATTTATGGCTAGGATGCATTCCACTTCCCCTATCAACCTATGTTCAATGAGGTCGAATCTAGGATGGTAACCTTGGGTCCAAGGGAGTAGGATAAAGTGTTTATGTGTTTTTATCCTAGTTAGATATAAGGGGTGGGCGACTTAAGCAGTGTAAAATGAATGGTAGACTAGTCGGATTAAGATAAGGTAGGGTTGGTCCTATCCTTGGTTTAGACTGGCTAAATTCACTAGTAAGGTGTGGATAGGGTGGAGGATGTTTTTCATAAGTTTCTAGCAATTAAGGTTAGGGCATGATAATAATAGTATTTTTTTCATGAAGCTAAGAAGGAAGAAAATCATTGCTAACCTCTTTTGTTTATTCATGAAATGATAAGTGGGGCATGAAGGAAAAGGGGAGAGTGATGATGTTGATGTGATCTTTAAAGATTGGGAGAGATTTTGGCACATCATGAAAGGGTGAGTTATGTGAAAAGGTCTACAACATCATGGAATAACAAGTCTCTTAAGATATTGTCAAATCAACAACACCTCTACAAGACGGAGGTAGGATCATCAAGAGATGGTGATGGCAACTGCTCAAATGCAGATTTCATGAATGTTGTTACTTGAAGCGAATCGTGGAAAATTAGGTAAAAATACTTGGGTTTATTGTTGGATAGATGAGGTAGATAGAAAAGGGGAAGGAAAATGGATGGGAGGTTGTTGGGCCTAAAAATAAAAAGCGATGGTCTATCTTTTCGTGAAGATAAGAAAAAAAAGAATTAGGGGGTTGTCTCACAGAAGTAGAATATCAAGGGTTGTTTTGGGGTGTGGCAAAAAGCTTTGGAGGTGTAATCGATCATGAGATAGGATTGTAATAAAAAAAACCATATATAGAGACCATGTTAGGAGTTAGTTAGAAAAGGGTGGGAGGCTTAGGGTTGAAAAATGCATTGTAATCTCATTATTGGAGATTTGAAAATTGTTCTCAATAAAGACCTATTAAACATCTTGTAAGATGATGTTTGCATGAATGTGTTCTAGTTTAAGGTTGTGGCTGGTTAAATGAAGGGATAAGGGAGGGGTAGATAGAGGTAGGATTGTTATTTGGAGCAAACAAGAAAAAAAATAAAAATTATATATATATATAAAAGGGAGTTATTAGAAGGGAGGTATCTACTTGGCAAAAGTTAGAGGCTCTACATTGTGCTAGTTATGTCTCATAAGTACAAAATAATGGGAGTGAAACAACTTAGGTGAAGTGAATATGACCTTGCCCCCTATTTGTCTTTGATTGCATTAGACCATTACATTTGTAGGAGAATTATTAGAATGGAACGACTTAGAAATAAGTGGTGGATTAATTAGGGTGCACACCAAAAAAAATGACAACAAAAAGGATGAAAATATGGGTAACAAATTATGACACCCACTTTATGATCTTTAAAGAGGTAAGGGGGAGTGGCCCAAATCAAGGTGTTAAGTATCTTGACAAAAAAAATTTGACACACAAATGAATGAACCACCATTAAACTTTAACCTTTCCCCCTTTCAAGGAGAATTATGCAATGTGATATACAAAAGTGTGCACAAATAATGGAGCTTGAATGTTGTGTCATATCCAAGGGGTAGTATATCCAATGGGTGCCTGTTATAATGAACAAGCTTGCAGCAAGCGAGTGAGGGCATATTACATACCTAAGCACTTTCACCTACACTCTTCATTATGCTGATGAATTGCAAATTATGGTGGTTCTTGGCCATGTGCCATTGTTATAGACATGAAACATAAGGCCTTTGAGAAACTATTACCATAAGCATAACAATAATAGAGCAAAGCAGAGTTAAACAACCCATCTCAACGGTACTAAGCTAGTTAATAATTAGTTCTTTGTACCAGACGAACTTCAGATTGGTGGAATCCATACCGTGTCCCTTGTTATTGAGTTGGTTAATGGAAGTAGCGTGCTCCAAGCTCCACATGAGATGCTGAGTAGCAAAAGTAGGTAGGATTTTGGGTTAAGGTTTGAAAAAGGGGCAACATCAATTGAGAAAATAGTAATGAGTCGAGTTTTTAAGATTTGAAAGTGTACGAATAATGGTAGTACTACTAATAGTACTAGTGTTTAAGGTAAGGCAAGGTTGAACATACAGGGCAAAGAGATAAGAGCAAGGTAAAATGAGCATGGTAGTCAAGTAAGGCCCTCGAGTAGTAACATATGAGCAATGGTGAATATGTAGTCGAATCCATTTGCTATTCCCACCCATTTTTTGGGTTTTCATGAGTTTATTTCATGTGTCTTCTTATCGGTTTTTTCGCTTTGTTTATAAATACACCTTTTTGGGAACAATAGTTTTAGAATTAAAGAGGATTAAAAAGGTTTTCAAGATTGAGGTTTAAGGTCCTAAATTTTGACCAATATGTTAGGCTGGGGATGGGCATGGTAGACCTTGTGGGTTATCCATCTCCGAAATGTTATTAAACATTCTAGTTATCCCAATTGTCCCAACAAGCACTCAATGGAGAGCCAATTATCAACTTTTCCCCTATGCCCATATGTGCTTTAGCTTCTATCCATCCACCCATCATTCCCATCCCTCCTAGTTTACCTCGACCAATCCCTTCACATTTTTTAGGTCTGTCAGCCCCCTTTACGTCTCATTCGCCACAACCACTAGGAGCTTTTCCCGTATCTATCATGCGATCCTTTCTTTCGCGACCCCACATTCCTTGTCCCTCTTGTGGTCGTCTGTTTAATGTAGGGGGTTTAACACGAGACCAACTTTCATGCATCGCTCATAGGCATTTGTCTTAAGGGGAATGTTGTCCCCAACTTTGCCATGTTCTCTTCCCTTTTCAGCAAGGACATGGATCGCATCCATAAACATCATTGATGTTTTCCATTTGGGTTTACTGTGTTTTCATTCTTACCGTCATATCCCATATGCATTTCAAATTGACATTCAGTGGGGTTTGCATATCCTTTTATCTCAACTTGCATCTGATCATTTCAATGTTATAACATGGCATGTTTTTTTGTTAGTCCCTTCTAGTCTTTGTCCTTTCCTCCATGGGGTGGTGAAAAAGCCACCAAAAGACTTACACTCATTTATGTCAATACATGGGTGGCAACTAGGAAACATTAGAGGAGGAACACATGATTAAAGCATTCGCTCTAGCTTTTCGCAAATGTTTAAAGTTGACTCCAAATCCTACCCCATTTCCATTAACATGATTATGCTATGCATGGGCCCTTGTTCATGTAAGGGAATACGTTCAAACAATATGCGCATTAATTTTGAACACACATGTAGCCCCATCTAATGAGACCACGGGAGTCCTTCACCTTCTCCACCCACTTGTTGAGGTTGATCTCCCCCTTTTTGTTGATGATTTTCATCTTGAAATGAAGGTTATTCTAAATCAGGAAACATTTATTTCTACCTTGGTTTGTTCACCACGTCTTTCTTCCAATGGCTCTTCGGGTATGGTGTATGAGCTTTTACGAGATTGTTTTGTCCTAGAAGATTATGCAAATGGCTTCAAGTTCTTTTTCAAGGTATGTGGGCACATTGTTCAAGGTCATGTTCCACCTTTAGTACCACATTTGTTTTTTGCATTTCAATTTTTAACATTGGAGAAGCAATCTGGAAGCATGCGTTCCATTACAATTAGTGAGGTGACCTATCATTTAGTTGCCCACATTATAGCTATTTAGTTTAGGGATACTATTACGGAGCATTTTAGTCCTCATCATTTTGGTGTAACGATTTGTGGCAGTTGTGAGATAGTGGTTCATAACATTCAAGTAGTGTTAAATTTGCACTTGGATTGGGTGGTGTTATAAATGGATGTTTGTAACATTTTCAATCCGGTGTCACAATTAACGATTTTTCAAAAGTTACGATCTTCATTGGTTTTTTGGATTAGTTCTTCCCATTTGTTTGACGATTCTATGCATGCCCATCCCCATTGTATTTTTCCCAGGCTTCCCGACATGGGGATTTCATAGTCATTTCGTCAGAGTTAGGTACACGACAAGGGGACACATTGGGAGGAATGTTGTTTGTTCTAGTTCACTTTCACGCTCTTCGGCTTATAGTAGCAACCCACCCTATTTGTGTTTTCCCTTTTTTAACGGATGATACACATATAGTAGGTCCTACATTAAATGTGGTTCTTGCATTTTTACGATTACAAGAGGAATTATTAGTAATGGGTTTCTCAGTGCAACCAACAAAGTGTGTATCTTGGTTTCCTTAAGGATTGGACCATTTTATATCACTTCCTCTTGGCTTTTTTACTCCGATTCAAGTTTTTCATATTTTGGGTCACCAATGGGATCCATATCATTTGTTGAATCATTTGTGGCTAACCCTTTCCATGAGGATTTCAGGATGATATTTAGTCTCCCTATGCTTGTAGATCTTTAGGTGGTTTTTGTGAAACTTTTGTTGTGCTACACCCAATGCTTGGGCTACTTGCTTCGTACATTGTTCCCATCGCTAGGTATTTTGTAGCATTATGTTGAGTTCGATATTTATACCATAGTTACCTTGGAAAAGTCATTTGGTGCGAGATCTTTTGATGGTTTAATCAATCACCTATTTCGTCATTAAACCACTCTTCTTGTTTTTTTGGGCGGGTTTGGCCTCCCTTCTATGGTTAGGATTGTTGTCCCTGCATTTTTGGGTGTTGGGCACTAATCGTTCTTGCACTTGTCATTCATTTCTAATAGGATGATTGCCATATTCTTCTCGATGTAGTAGCACATGTTGAGACTAGCATTTCCCCATTCCAGATGACATTACAAGATGTCCAAGCCATGTTACCCTAAGGTGTCCACTCTCATGTCCCACCTTTTGAGAGCCTATTGGTTCAGTCTTATCCCTAGTTGCAAGCTTATTTGGCAGATCATTTACACGAGAAATTTTTTGCTTCCCCTTTAGTAAATGTTCCTTTAGATATTGTGTGAGCACGTCTCCATTTATGTGCGAGTCCAGGGGTAGGTGTTTGGTTATTAATTCGTCTTTCCACGCCAGTATCGACCCACATTCTTACAACATTACATATTCATCTCAGCTTGCCACATCCTATAGTTGCACACCTTTCACGGTGTTAATATGGTCATACCATCGACGATCTAGGTACCCATTTGCTTCGGTGCCCCTATGGGAGTGAGCATACATTAGCCCACGACACATTTCAAGATACTGTTGTAGCTATTGCTTTAGAAAGTGAAACACATGTTCACAAGGAGGTTTCCCACCTTTTCCCTCACCACATTCGATGAACGAGTGGATATTCTTATTAATAGAGACGACTTCTATACTTTGATGGACATTGTCATTGTTGACTTGATTCATACAAATACGGTGTAATAAGCATCAACGATGACAACACATGTAATGATGATGGTTGTTCAGGAGAACACACGATCTTACACCAAATGAACACTAGGCGATGACTTCATTCCCCTTGTTATTGAAACGTATGAATGTTTTCATTCTCATTTTGATTCATTATTGATTGTTTGTGCATATACCATTATTGCGCATCATCAGCAATCTTCTTTAGTCCACTCGATGCTCATTTCCCACTATTGATAACATGTGTCCATAGCCTTGTAGCATGCACAAACCATAACAATTCTTCAACGAGTTGTTACATTTGGGTGGGGTTCTTCATCTCTTCCACACATCATAGCTAGTGCATCTTTGGCAGTAACCAATTTGTGGGAAACGACAACTTTTTCGTTTGAGGTATTCTTTGTTACCATTGATCATCATTTCGTAACGATGGGTCATATTTGCATAGGGTTTTTTTTTCTTTAATTTTTGTTGAGTGTTGGCTTTCTTTTCTTCTTTTTTTGGTTGTCTACTCACACTGTCATTTGCCTTGTACTTTTGATGGATGGGTTCCAGTCCTTGATTTTTTTAAAATAATAATTTATACAGGGTTTTTCTTCTAATAAATACTTAGATCATGAATCTCTACTTGTTTTTCGTACATGGAACCACTTCCTGAATTTCCTTTTAATAATCTTAATATACACCTCTAATGAATTGGGACACCACTTCTTTTTGTTCCCCCCTCCCCCCCAGGGAGAAATTGGGACCCATTGCAGCTATTGGGCCAGAGCGACTGAAAAGGCTTTTGCTTTTTAGCCATAGGTATCGGGCTTCTTCTTCATTATACTACCACTGGCAGGCTACCTCCAACATCTAGCCTTGATGGTAGGTTCCTTGTCTCTGGACAAACTCCTCCATTGAATTTAGGGTATTGAATATGTGGCCCAGTTGTACAGCAAGCAAAAAGTACTTGGCTAAGACCATTTGGAGCCACAGGATTGACTCACCATAGCAAAAGGCAGGGGTTTCTTTTAGTAATAATGATTTAATTTTTAAAATTAATTATTTAATAAAAAAATAAATTTCTAATGCTGGATAAGAAGTTGTTGGCTAGGCTAGAGACAAGATGGGAAAGAGAAAGAAAGGGAACTGAAATTTGATTATGTGCATCATTGTGCATGTAGACATTAATGAACCTCACAGCTAAAAATATTGGAGATTTTGGGTTGGGGGGTTTTTGGATATGAGACAATGGGTCCAAAATGGATTGGAGAAACAAATGGCTCTCACTTGCTTTGGGTTTGTTCATGATGGGTTTTCCAGAATCAAAGTCACATTCATAACAGCAAAAGAAAAACAACCCAAAAAAGGAGAAAAGCAATGAGAAGAAGAAGATGATGTTGATGATGAGAACTTTGATTGTACCTTTTTGTTGTTGTTGTTGTGTGGAAGTCAGAGCATCTCATCTCTGTTTCAAGAAGTGGTCTAAAATGCACTTGTGTGCTCTGACATTATCCAGTCATGCAAAAATTTCCCATCTTATTAAAATTATGTTTGAAAATTTGACAATACAAGGAACAATGAAATTTGTTTGGTCCCACTTGGTTCAGGTTGTGGGGGACCTATGTTGCATGCTTTCAAACTCAAGTTCCCATCAAGTTCCCGATGTGTTCCTCAACATGTTCCCCATAGCTCCTCACTCTATCCCATAATCCATTTGCCCTAAGTTCTACTCTTGGGTAACAAGTTATATAACAACTAATTATATATAAGCAGCCCCAAAGAAGCAGATGACAACATATCCCAAAAATACATATGTACAAAATCTTGATTAATTTTTTTATTTTTGGTGATGGGCCAATCAAAGATGCCCATCAAAAAATTAATAATTAATAATTAATAATTTAAAAAATGATGTACAATTAATTAACATGAGTACACACTACACCCTTCCTAATTATCATCTTTCTAGGTCAATCTGGTGAATTTCCACATTGGATTTTTCTACAGAAAAACTGGTGTTATCTGATGGTGATTCTCTTTGGGAATTGATGACACAACATTATTGTGTTCTTGAATCGATGAGAATCAAGCTGTTCCTTCCTTCCTTTCATGCATGCAAGAAAAGGAAAAAAATTTATAACCCCAAGTAAATTAACCATAATTTATAAAGCATTAGAAGTTATTATTATTATTATATTATTCCTTTACAATGCCCAATGGAAAAGAAAGAAAGAAAGAAAGAAAGAATGAATGAATGAATGAATGAATGCTCTTCCAATCTCTGCACTACAACTCAGATGATCAATCCATCAATCACAACCCATCCTTTTCCTTTTTCCTCAGTCCTTTTTGTCATGACAACCACACAAATTTGCCTTATCTTGTGTGTCATATCCACCACAGTCCATACACTACTACCGAACACCCCTTCAAAAAAACACTAACTTGCCCCCCACAAAAAAAAAAAAGAAAAAGAAAAAAAGGTTAAAAAAAACTTTGAGAGGGTTTTACTCAAACCCTAATTATTTTTAAAATTTTTATAAAAAAATATACATTTGAAAAAGAAACCTAAGTTATCCACCATTTGTGATGGAAGAAATGCACAGGAAACACACAGAAAAAGAAAAAAGAAAAAAAAGGAGATCCACAAAAAACCCATTCATTTATCCTGCCTCAACCCTAATTATTATAACTACAACACACTTATTTAGCAACTAGTGGAGGAAAGAAGAAGAAGAAGAAGAAGAGGCTTGTTCATTCACCTCATCATGAACCCACTCCAACCTTCAACCCTAAAAATATACATAACACAGCTTAGTTGCAAAGCTGGTTCCACCTCAAGAAAACCACACCACCATCAATCAATCAATCCATGTATGTGTGCAGATAGACCAAAGATTCAATGCAAGTTAGTACCAGTGTTGGGCAGTTACCAGGTTTGTGGCCTGTTAGAACCATTGGTTCTAGTTCCAGTTAATACAGACCAAACTGGTTCCAGTTAGTAAAGACCACCAGGTCTGATTTTTGGTTCTGAACCAGAACCAGAACCAGAACCAGAACCACACCTAGAACTTGACTTGGTTCTGGAACTGGAAAATTTTGAAAATAAAAACGTTTGGGGGCGGGGGTGCTAACTGGAGGTTAACCAGCAGTTAAATAACCAGTTCTGGACCAGTTTTCCCGGAACAACCAGGTCTGATTTCTGGAACTGGAACTGGAACTGGAACAGAATTTGTTTTCAACAACCGGATCCAGAACCACAGCCGAAGTTCCAATTTGTTTTTGTTTGGAACCAAACCGGACCCGTTCTAATCTAATCTTCTTTTCTTCAAAGAACCGGAACCGGAACCGGAACCGGAGGGTTCCATTTTGTTTGGAACCAGAACCATTCTGGAAAAGGCGGAAGAAGAAGAAGAAGAAGGGAATTTTGGAGTTAAAATAGAGCGGAACAGTAGTCTTATCGTCTTGCAATTTGTGCATTTTGTGAGACATTTTGGTGCACTCTTTTGTTTTTGGTTTTGTTTTGTGTTTTTGTTTTCCTTCTTACTGTAGAGTTTTTTTTGCTTGCTTTCTTTCTTTCTTTCTTTCTTGTGCTTCTTCTTCTTCTTCCGCTTTGCTTTCGGATGTGAATTCTTCTTCGGCGTCCAATTCTGCCAAGAGCGTAAGTACCAGGACCTGCTACTAGTAGCTGCAGTGGGGAAACAACAACAACAACAACAGGCGGCAAGAGATTTGGTGACCAAAAGAAGAAGAAGAAGAAGAAGAAGGAGGCTTGTTTTGAAACCGGATCTCTGCATTTGAGGTAAAGTGTGTGATACAGATTTTTGTGGCCTTTGTACTTGCGTTATTTGTTCTCAATTCTTTGCAATTTGCAGTCTTACATAATAGCGAGAACGAGAAAGAGAGAGAAAGATCGTCTACGCGGAATGCTCTGTCTGATATCTTCCTGATATCTTTCAATTGTTTTTAGAAGCGTGCCGAATTAAGAGCAGTACCTGAATTAAGAAGACAGCTTAGTAGAGGAGGTGAAGCTGCTGTAGAAGAAGCGTAGCCTTGAATTGAAGGAGAGGTGAGAGAGTATTGAGGTCGTGCTCTTCCGAGGGAAGTGTGTAATTGCTGCAGTTTCAATTCGTTGAAACTGAAGGGATTTTTTCAGCTAAAGCTTCTTTTTTCTCTTCCTTATTTGCGTTTTGTTTGAACTGCAGCGGAGGAAAAGACAGAGTAGCAGGAGGAGTAGAAGGTTGTTGAAGAAGGTAACTGCTGAAGGAAGAAGAAGCCGGAGGAGCGGTTTGCAGGTCCTGTGAAGGAGGAGGAAGAGGAGTTAAAGGAGGAGGCGCGGCAATGGACTACTATCCGGCACCAGGGAGGAACCATCTCTTTGTGCCCGGGCCAACCAATGTGCCGGAACCAATTCTGAGGGCTATGAACAGAAGCAACGAGGATCATCGTTCCCCTGCCTTTCCCAAGCTTTCCAAGTCGGTTATCGAGGACGTGAAGGAGATCTTCGGGACCACTGCTGCTACATCCTTCATTTTCCCCACCACAGGTCTTGTTGATTCCCTTCCCGCCTGCCCTTTCGCCAATTGCTTGTCAGAGAGGGGGGACCAATAAGCCAAAGCTTTTGTGCATCAGTCTGTGTGTCTGTCTGTAGGTTCATGGAAGAAGAAGCTATACAATCTTTGCACTGTTTTTCTCAGCTGAATCTGGATAGAAAATCATGGATTTTCTTGTCTCTGCATTAAGTATCTGGTTTGCAGGAATGATCTCTCTCTGGCTCCTGCTGACAAACAAGAGTGACAATAACTTGTGTTGTCTTGACAGTAACTTGTGTTTTGCATCTCAAGTTGTGATTTTTGAAGATCACAACTGTGGTTTTGGATTTTGTTGGTACAAAGGCACTGGAGCATGGGAGAGCGCTTTGACAAATGTGTTGTCTCCGGGAGACAAAATCATCTCGTTTTTGATTGGACAATTCAGTCTTTTATGGATTGACCAGATGAAACGGCTCAACTTTGATGTGGATGTCATCGAGAGTGAGTGGGGAGCAGGTGCTGATCTCACACTGTTGAAGAAGAAGCTGTCAGCTGATTACGCTCGCTCCATCAAGGCTGTATGCATTGTCCATAATGAGACATCCACAGGGGTCACAAATGACCTAGCTGCTGTTCGAAGAATTCTAGGTGAGCCTCAAAATGATATACCCATCATCTCTCTGTTTTTCACATTATCCTCTGATGTGACTCCTATTGCACTGAACGCATTTCTACCAAATGAAGGTCTCCTCTGCTTCTAAAATATGTCCGATTCTGTGCCTATTAAGGTACCTATTGGAACAACACTTCTGTTAAAGTAGACTGCCACTTCCTGCATCCTAGAATGTTTACTGTACAGGTTGGAGTTAAGGGGGCCATCAGCACTCTTCAGATCCAAATAGGAGTTGACTTACATAGTTTCTGACATTGGACTCCTTTGACTAGTTCACTGTCCTAGAGAATGTGCAACAAATGAAGCTGTGAACCTTGAGATTAATCAGAGGAAAGTGGAGCCATCAGTGTAATCAGAATAGTTGACTGTCTACGAGCGAACATCAAATTGATCAATTCACCTCTTGGGAACAGATACATTCCTCTCTCCCCTGAGGACTTCATGGTTGTCTGAATGTTTACTTGATGTAAGTCCACTGGGGGTTGTGATGGTGTGCAGATGGAGCGAGGCATCCAGCATTGCTGCTGGTAGATGGTGTGTCATCAATTGGTGCCCTTGATTTCCGAATGGATGAATGGAAAGTTGATGTTGCTTTGACTGGATCACAGAAAGCCCTTTCTTTGCCTACCGGCTTAGGCATTGTGTGTGCAGGCCCCAAGGCTTTGGAAGCTGCAAAGACTGCCAAGTCGTTGCGCGTGTTTTTTGACTGGGCTGATTACCTGAAGTTTTACAAGGCTGGGTCTATCTGGCCATACACACCCTCTAGCCAGATGCTCTATGGTTTGCGCGCATCTCTTGATCTGATTCTTAAGGAGGAAGGTCTGCACAATGTCATCGCAAGGCACCACCGTCTTGGAGAAGCAACTAGGTATTGTGATTCTGTTTCTTCCAATGCAACCAAGGGACATTATACACTTGTCCAGATGACACATGCAACTTGCTATGCTGAAGAATTGCAGGGAAAATATGAGGGGATTTACCTCCAAAGTTTCTTGATGCACACAATCTTAGACAGTTTCTTCTCTATCGGGTTCTGATCATACTCAACATTTTCTTTGTTTTGTACCTCAAATTACAGGAAAGCAGTGCATGCTTGGGGCCTGAAGTTATGTACACAAAAGGCAGAGTGGAATAGTGACACAGTCACGGCTGTTGTTGTGCCATCTCATATTGATAGTGGCGATGTTGTAAAGATTGCCTGGAAGAAGTACAACCTTAGTCTTGGTGTTGGTCTCAACAAGGTCGCTGGGAGGGTCTTCCGGATTGGTCATCTTGGAAATTTGAATGAGGTATACATCAACTTGTACTCCTGGCTTCCAACATTCATAAAGCAGCTTAACATGTCTCCAATGGAAGGAAGGTGAAGATGGGGCCTGCAGGGGCGCAGGGGGTTGAGGGAAAGGCATCTGTTAGTTAAGAGGTTTTCTGAGTGTGATTCTTATTAACATTCATTGTGTTGCCTTGCAGCTGCAACTGCTTGGTGCTCTTGCAGGTGTGGAGTTAGCATTGCGGGATGTTGGATACCCTGTGACTCTTGGCAGTGGTGTGGCTGCAGCCCAAGCTCATCTGCAGAAAGCCACTCCCCTCATCACATCAAGAATTTGAACATCTTGTGATGGTCACATCAACAAACAAAACGCAGACAATAAATGGCAAGTTGGCAGCAGCAACAGAGTGGGAGTAATGCTGCATTAGTTGGATGAGTTGCCCCATGGGGCAGGCAATTGGGGAAAAGAATATGGTGTACTATGATTTTCTCTCCATCACTTAACTCCCTGCAAATTGCTGAGGAGCAGTTCAAGAATTCTCCCACTTTGCATAACAGTGGTGATCCTCGTAACCTTGTGTACTGTTCACCCATGGACAGACCTGTATAAAGTTTGGATTTGGTTCAAGCATGGCTGCTGCAAGGGCTTACTACTACTACTACTCATGGGATTCTCCACATGCAAAAGAGGCCTTCTCTCTCCCATTTTATTGCCTTCCATTGCAACTAGAAACCCTCAATCTGGAGAACGGTTGCAAATGCTTTTAAAAAATGAAATAAAAGTACACATCCATTACAAGCCTCTCTAGAGACAAAAACTTAAAAAAGTAAAAAAATAAACTTCACTTGAGGAGGTTTCCTTTGCAAAACTAATCTTCACAATTAGCTTCCATTGGCATGCTAATTACAAGACTAAAAGATTTGAAAAAAACCGCCACCTGCAAAGAGATAGTATTATATAAGCTGACAGAGCTCCCACATTGTTGGATATTGCATTCAGTAAATACAACTGAGTTCAATTCTTATATCTTTGCCAAAGACAAATTCTCTTCAAAAACTAGTTGGCAGGAAATAATTTTCAACAGACAAAACTATTCTAATTATTCTAGTTCTCTGCTTGGGAGCTGTTCAAGAGAGGGCAGCAAGTAATTATGTGTTAGAAAAACTCTCCGCCCATGCAAGTCATAAGTGGAGAGGTGTCTTTGCTGAATTGCCTGATTATGTATGCCAAAAACACTTATCAACAATGTTTTTCATGAGCAGATATATACAAATGAAAAACTGATACAAAATATAGAAATGAAGTGCAATATTTGCTACAAATGGCATGGAGAGGAAAATGAATGTTCATTTGTTTGGAATTCTTTGTCTCCAAAAATGTTATTCACAAAGCAATTTTTTGAACTCAAATTGAAAGCCATAGTCCCCTGCTCTCCGAGCAAATGTAGAACAAAATTTTGGTTTTGTGAAACTTCTGGTTGGCAAGATCTATAGGGCCCTCTTTACTCTTGAGCTGCTCACAAGGTATTAAAATACATTCAGCTTATCTTTTTGGCATAAGCTTGAACTGCCTTGGATTAAAGTGCACAGTATGCCCTGATGAGGTTATCTCACACATCAGCAAACAGATGATGGAAGCAAAAGCATCACGAGAGCCAAATCCAGAGTCTGCCCAGTACAACCTCATGAAAGGTCACAGCATCCAAGCTCTGTGCAATCTGAACAGTTTTGCTGGGGTCCATTTCCTTGTTCAACATTCTGATCACTTGCAGATCCCTTTCCCAACATAACTGCCTTCTGGAAATTCTTCGATGCAACAGAAGATTAGGGCCTTTGGCACTGCACATCGGTCTTGGCAAGAGGCAAACCCAGATTGGAGAGCTGGTGTGGATATATTGAGGTTCACAATGCTTTCCTGTTGGCTGCCTGAAACAAACAAAAGGAGAAGGTGTGTGTATGTACTGGTTTAGTAGGAATCATAGTCCACCAGTGTGCAAAACTGAAGTATACCTACAAGGATAATTTCCAGTCATACCTGGGTTCTCATAAGATTCAATCAACTACTTGCACTCAATGGTGCTGAATCACCAGGAGCATGTTTATTCACAATCTCAGACAACAAGTGGGAAGTTTTGTCTCCATGTCTGTGGAGTCAAATGTGTCCCGAGCAGGAGGAAAAGTCTGTGGCTCGACCCCTTAGTGAAAAATGCTGCATACAACCTTGGGTTTGTTGCAAACCCCATGTGAGTACCATTAGATTACCTGATCTCACAGAAATCAAAATGGGTTTTACCTGAACTTTGATAGAAAGAGTCAGATAATGTCCTACCTTATGATCTCAAGGGACATTTTGTGTTAGAGTCGTCGAGAGTACCCAGAGCCTTTACACGTCTTGCATAGAATCAATCCTACACACAAACCAAAACTCTTTCAATAAGGTCTGTTGTGCTCTCTACATAACCCATCCTTCAACTTACAAATCAGATTTTGGAAGAAAAAAATTTGGCAAAGAGATAGACAATTGTCCTAACCTGCACCTTTACAGACCCGACAATCGCCCAACCCATTCTCAGTCTTCATTTTCCCATCAGTGCAAAATACACACTTCGTTCCACCTATTCCATAGCGTGAAAAATAAATCAATCAAAAATATGGAAAGAAAAAAAAAACCTTCAAAAGAAAAGCATGAGTTTGAGTGAATGGAAAAAACATAAGTTAGACAAAGGGAAAAATCCAGCCAGTGATAAAGGTTTTCTTTGCCCCTCACCATTGCCACCACATTTGACACATGAAACAGGTTCACCCTGCATAGACAAAAAGAAAAATTGGAGCTCAGAATTCAAATCTCTGGCAGGGAAAACATGACAAAACACTGGAATATACATTATTCTTTGCGGGTTTCTTTCTTGGTCAGTGAACACAGATTGGCATAGGAAAGACCAGGTTTGTACATAAATACATTTCTTGCTGGTGTAATCCATTTCAGATTTATTTATTTATTTATTTATTCATGTTGCCTTCTAGATTCGTGGCTAATCAAAATATGGGATTTTTTTTCAAATATCAGAAACTGATTTGCAAGAATTGGAAACAAAAAACGGAAATTGACCTAAAACAACAAAACAAGAGAAAAACGTTTCCACTTTACCTTGAGTCCAAAATAAAGAGAAGCAGAAGTGGCAGCCAACACACTTGCACTGATAATAAGCGTTTGGACATTGGCAGGATCCATATCTGCCAAAAAAATCACCAGTGCAGCAGCAGCAGCAGGCTCCAGCATTACAACCTCACCTACTACTACACTACTCACCCTACTACTTCGCGACAAAAACAACGCACTTCTCCTCCTCTTGCCTCCTCTAATAAGCCTACCAATCCAGCCACAAGACTGCGAGAATCTTCGACAACGAGGCCGCCAATAACAAGAAGAAGAAGAAGGAAAAGAACTAGAACTAGAACTAGAACTAGAACAAGAACAGGAAGAAGGAAGAGATTGTTGAAGAAGGAAATCGGATTGTGGAGATGGCAATTCACAGGTAGTTGGCGAGGAGAGAGTTAGAGAAAAACAAGTGCAAGAGGGGGAACTTCTGGGAGAAGAGGAGGAGGAGAGAGACAAAGGGATGGAAGAAGAAGGGAAGAGTTGGGAGGCGGTGGCCATAGCCATGATTGCGTTTGTGTAGTCTGTGTTTGCGGGCGTTGGGGGAAAACAACAACAAGAAAAACTGTGGTTTTGTTTGCACGAAGTTATTAGTCAGTCAGTCTCCTCCTCCGCTCCCTTTCTATCTCCTCTTCAGCGCTTCAATTGGAGTCTACTAGCTAGTCAGTGATTTTTTTAGGGTTTTTAAAGGTTTTT
>Ga0209611_10007112_pt1 | contig 18028 bp, 16 predicted proteins | sample S1TSphgellanicum_3_FD_187693 | JGI IMG/M metagenome (GOLD analysis project Ga0209611, IMG submission 187693) | Host-associated microbial communities from peat moss isolated from Minnesota, USA - S1T2_Fc - Sphagnum magellanicum MG (SPAdes) (version 2) | ecosystem: Host-associated > Plants > Peat...
TTGATAAGGTTCCGCCGTCACTCCCACACTTTACGCCTACCCTAATTTGTTAAATAAAAGGCCTTAACCCTTTTTGAACGCAAGTACCACCTTGTTTGCACCTTCTTGGTTTTTTGTTGATGCACGCGCAACTAGTCATGGCGGACGATGACGCTCCGCCTTCAAATCCTCCAGTCGCACCTGTACAACAAGAAGAGCTTAAAGAAGCACCGCTTGACTTGAATGTTTCTCAACGGCCGCGCGAAGAAGAACCGCCCAGGAGAGTGGTGCGCACTCAAGTCGCTCGTTCGGTATGGGATCGTCAATTGTCTCCTAACCCACGTGCTCTAGCAATTTATTTGGAGTTTGTTCCTGCTCGTGGAGCCGTGCCAGAAAGATTTGAAGAGTGCCAGTGCGAAGATGATGATGTCCGTCTCCATTGTCGAACGTGGGTTCCTGGTGATGGCCATTATCGTTGGCTACGAGGCCCGATCAACCCACTTCCCCTGGAGCATCGAACCGAGTACCTCACTCGCACCATTCGTCGCATCCTAGATTTTCTACAACTGTGATCTATCCTTTAAGTCAGTTATTCAGTTGTAATTCACCTGAGGCTACTCAGGCGGAAGTGTTTAATACTTAAGTTTGAATTGATTCTATTTAGAAGTCTGATAGAAGTGAAACTAAATAAAGAGGTACTAGGACTACATCCTAACAATCTTACAAGTACATCATTAGTGCTTGAAGATTCTTCTACAGACTAGCTTAACCTTGTCATGGCGAAATGCTATTGTTAATTATGGGCTTGCATTTCCTATCTATCAATAAATCACACCTAATTCTACATCCCCTTTCCCTTCTCTTCAACATAAAAGGGATATTGTACTCTAAAAGGTTTACTAGGTGCTTAACTGATTAAGCGTTACATCAACTGAAATAAAGGAAGTATTATATGCCTGGAAATATCACAAAGGCTGATTCAACTATTAATAATCACTACTTGGAGGCTTATAAGCATTCCAATCATTAGTACTAAAGAAAATTACGGAACTAAGGCTTAACTAATTATTGAGCTATAATCCATGGCTCACAAGAGGCTTGATGGAAAAGCTTAGTGCATAACAGAACAAGAGAACGCTTGGGTGTGACAGAATTTTTGGGGAAAAGAAGAAGCTCGATGAAGGGAAGTGTGAGATTTATTTTTTTCCAGGAAGACTAGAGAGCTCGGGGGAGATAGAGGAGGAAATGATTTGTGGGAGCATAGAGTAGCTTGGCAGAAGGTTAGAACTTTCCGTTGCGCCTGATAATCGATCAAGTTACTGCAGAAGAATTGGAGAGAGAGGGAGAGTAGACGGCACTGGGAATCTGGTGTTTCAGTGAACATTTGATGCGGAAGTGAACTTGTGCTTTCGGGGATGTACATACTCTGCAAATGTAATGAAAGAATTTCCTGACTGGCGTCTGTGTGATTGGACAAAACTTGATCTGTTGTTGTGTAGAATGCAAGGCAGTTGTATGTCTTTGGGTCTTGTGATGTTCGTCTAAAAGAATGAGTAGGTAGTGAGGAGTGTTGTGTAAGATCGAAGGTCTGAATCGTATGTAAGCATTACAGGAGAACATGGGCGTCTAGGTTCATTGAGGGCGGCCAGTGTGCTGTGTGTTTTCGGACCCTCTCTTTTTCGGTTACATGGCAGCCTAAACCCAAATCTCTACATTCAATACATTTTTAAAGCAAATAGGTCTAAGACAAAGTCATGTATTTAAAAGCTTACCTTTTGGTTCTTGCGAACACACACATTCAACAATCAATTACCTCCTTTCTACAAATCATTAATGTTTTATCCTTATGATGAAGAATCAACTTCATCACCCACTTCAAACTCTGATGTTGAGCTAAAACATTGCTCACCACTTGAATGTCTTTCATTGCTTAAAGATGCACATTCATGCAGAGAGGCTTATAAGTTTTGTTTGCATCGCAAATTATGTCGTGGGTTTTGTTTTGACCCCTCATTGCCTTGGAAGGTTTTTTTGTCTTTACCTTCTTAGGAATTTTATGCACTCTACATTTGCACAAGATTTTTTTTTTAAAAAAAAAACATGGACCTCTAACTTCTTCACATTTTCTCCTTCACCAACATTGTCATTAAACATACAAATAAGTCTGAAACAAACACATGTGATGAAAGTTAAGAGAAGTACCTTGGGAATACGAGCAAGTTCAAAAATAGTAAGAAAGCTATATTTGCAACAATGTTCACAGCCTTTTTTTTTTTCATACTCGATGAGTTCATTCGATGTGTCTACACCTGTGACATTATTTGCCATTGAAACTGCACGAGACCACAATCATTTGAAACTATGTCACTTATCTTTAGATGCATCTCCAATGTTCATCTAGTTGTGTCCATCATCTTGCCAATTTCACATCCATCTAATGAACTACATACTCAAGGTTAGGATGAAAGTGGATGAACATTTTCAAGTGTAGGGAAGCAATGAAAGTGGAATGATTGATGAGTTGTCATGGAAAAAACCTAAAGAAAGAAAATGACTTAATTCATGAAAAGACTAGGAACCAAAACTTTTTGTAAAGCGCATTTGTTTGTGCATTGTTGTGCACATCATAGAGCATCTCGTCAATAAAATGATGGCGCCTTTTTTTGTCGAGCATCACAACCAATCAACCCAATGATCCAATGTGCCCAATGACAACAAATGTATGACTTGTAAGACTACTCTTCAACTTCATTTATATTCTTTATTTTTGTTTGCATTATGCTCCAATTTGTGCCCCTTCCAGGCCTACATGTAAGAAGATGTTGGTAACTCTTGTAGTTTAGGGTGTCATAGATTACAACTTTGATTAAGATTGTAGTGATGTTTTTAATCCTCTCCCTTGTATCATTCTAAAACAAACTCATGGCAACAAATGCTAGTTATGTTACACGCATTGGGCTTTGGTGGTTATAAGTAAATATTGGATGTTTGTATGTGAGGCTTAAAAATGAGTGTTGGATTAATCTGTAGTTAAGCAAAAGTTTGCATTAAACGATCTACATTTCAATCAAAGGTGTGCACACTAAACTTGTAGTTCTATGGCAACTGTACATATTATTTTCATTGTAAAAGGATATGCCTCCAATTGAAGCAAACCAAACTGCAAAGGCAATGTCTAATTACAAAATAGGCATGAGATTTTTTTATGTATGGGTATGGAACTGCCTTTCAGTTGTTTGCCACAAACCATCTTTCTTTGTTTTAATTATCTACTAGAAACCATTTTCTTGTTATCATGCATGTAAAGCAACTAAAAGCATCACTTCATCACCTCTTTGTGGCAAAGTTGATGATTTTCATAGATGTTTGTAAACATGAAGGCCATTGTATAGTAAGAAATCAACATGTCGACATTGTTTGATCTAATGTGCAGGTTAATAACCTTTACAATGTGAATATTGAAACGTTCGGGAAGGTGGGACTATTATTCTTCTTATTTGTTAGTTGTAAAAGTTTGATTTATTGGGTGGTCAATAAATGTCATCATTAGAAATTGCAAAAATAAATCATAACATGTAAAATTTATCTCTTTGTTGGTTTCCATTTCAAATCATGGATCATGCATTGTCATGGGTAGGGTAATACATATTTGTTAAATTGACATATAAGATATCAATATCTAATCAAGAATATGTCCATGTATGTGCTAAGCATATGTCCTAACTTTGAGTCTTCCTGGCTTGCTTACTTTCTTTGGTTATTGTTGTTGCCTAACATGCTCAAAGAGAAAAACATTACTACAGCTCACAAGAGAATAAGTGATGCAATGTGGGAGACTTTGAGTAGGTGCCGGTATGGAAATGAATCTCTGGCTTAGGTAGATGACAAGGCAAAAACAGATGGCAAGGAGTTATTCATTCCACCACAAAGTCTTGATAGAGGTGATCAATTTGTCAAAGTTGATTACAAATCCGAAAAAAAATTACTTCTTTGCAAGTTTTAGGGTATTTTCATGTCGTTATTTAACAACTTATAGAACATTGCCACCTTAGTGAGAACTTAAGTTTGCCCAAAGCACCATCCAAAGTCAAGGATGTGAAGCAAAACGACAATTGAAGCAAACTAACAATTGTAAGAATAAACATAAGGCTAGGGCTAATTTTCATCATCCATTGTTCTTGTTAGACGTTGATATCTTGGAATTCAAAGCTAGGAAATGGATGATTTGAAAACAATGATCCAAATGGTAAAGCACGACAAACATTTTTGGATGGAATTGACCATGATAATGGTTGGGGTATCAACATGTATGTGAAAGTTGGGAGTTTAGCTACATGGCAATTATTGACCATGTTGGATTACGAGACCAAACATCTTTCATGAATTTATAAGGGCTTGACAACTATTGCCATGTTATATTGGATTGGATTACTATTCTTATATCTACTTATAAATATTTGAAGTTGCAAACATTAGTGAACTATGTGTCTTATTACTAAAGTGGCAAAAGTTCATCATAGTGGCTAAATGTTTTTGTAGGGGTGTCTTTTACACTAATCTATGTTTGGTGATGTAATTCAAGTTGAAAATTGATAAATCAAACGTAGATATCCATTGCTCTTGGCCATTGTGTAATCAATCCATCACATTGTCCATGATAAAATAAAAAAATTACTATTTGGTTTACTTTGTATTCTAAACTAACGTTAATATAACCAAATGGCCTAGAACTCCAACACGCCCCTCTACCCTTCAAAGTGTTATGAGCTAAGGAGCGTGCCCCGACTCCTCTTTCTTCCGTTGTATTCTACTTGGACTCACATTTGAGTATTTCGAGGAGTTGGGAGTGCATCAGGCACGTTCCCTAGCTCATAACACTTTGAAGGGTAGAGGGGCGTGTTGGAGCTCTGAGATGGGACTAGGAAGAATTGACAAGTTTCACTCACTCACACGGGCCTGCACACAACCCACACAAAGCAGTTAGTGCATAATTGGAACACCTTTGGCGCTAGGACAAGCCACGGGCAACACGGACACACTAGATTCACCACGGCCTAGATTTTGGGGGAAGCCACCACCTTCCCCTTTATAGTATACTCTGTGGTTGGCCACGAAGCCTACATCCAAATGGTTTTTCTCTCCCAGGACTCCTGAGTGGGAGTCTCGAAATTGCACCGGTTGGGATTCCCGCGACTTTGGATCCCCATAACTTTGCGAGCATACCTCGTATCGAGATGCAGTCTAAAATAAAGTTGTAACTGTCGTCAAGAGCTTTCCAATGATATGTCGCACGCCCTCTGCAGCCAAGTAAGTGGGGTCGATTCTTGACTTTTTCTGGTCGGGAGTAAAACTGGCAGTTTGATTCCCGACCCTTCTTTTGGCCATAACTTGTGTTTTGGATGTTCAAATGAGCAATGCGAGCCCATTTTTGACATTTGAGTTTCAAGAACTTTTCAATGATATAAAGAACGCCACAAGCCATTAAGTTTTGACCACTGAAATTGCTTTCTGAAGTTTCGGGAGTCCATCGGAACTTCATCACCCAAAGTTGCCTTGGGAGTGTGAGGGTTCACTCCCTCACACTTTCTCACACTCTCGGGAGTATATGATGTGATTCCCGGACTTCTTTTTGGCCCGCACCCTTGCGACCTTTTTGCCTTGACTCCCGGGCTTCCTCTTGGTTCGCAACCTTGTAACCCTTTTGCCTTGGTTGCGAGCCCAAAGTTAGGGTTACGATAGCTACCCTTTTGGTTTTTGTTGATGGAGATGAGAATTTAGTCATGGCAGATGATGTTGCTACACCCCTCAAATCTTGTAGTTTCACTAGTAAAAAAGGAAGAGCTTGAAGAAGCATCGCTTGACTCATTGTCTCTCAATGGTCGTGCGAAGAAGAATCATCCCAAAGAATGGTGCGTACTCAAATTGATCGTTCGGCATGGGATCATCGATTATCTCCTAACCCACATGCCTGAACAATCTATTTAGAATTTGTTCATGCTTGTGGAGCTGCAACAAAAAGGTTTAAAGAATGGCAATGTGAAAACGACGGTGTTCGTTTTCATTGTCGAACTTGGGTTCCTGGTGATGGCCATTATTGTTGGCTACGAGGCCCAGTCAACCCCCTTTCCATGGAGCATCGAATCAAATACGTAGCTCGCACCATTCATCGCATTTTGGAGTTTTTGCAATTGTGATCTATCCCCTTAAAGTTGTTTACTAAGTTGTAATTCACCTAAGGCCACTCAGGTGAAAATGTTAATACCTAAGTTTGATTTTGATTATATTTAAAAGTCTGATAGAAGTGAAGACTAAATAAAGATGTATAAGGACTACATCTTAGAAATCTTTCAAATACATCATTCGTGCCTGAAGATTATTTTACAGACTAACTTCATATTATCATGGCGAAATGTTATTGTTAATTATGGGCTTATATTCCCAATATATCAATAAATCACATCTAATTCTACATCCCCTTTCCCATCTCTACAACATAAAATGATAATGCATTAAAAAAGGTTTACTAGGTCCTAAAATTAACTAAACCTTGCATCAATTTAAATAAAAAAGTCTTCTACGCTGAAATATCCAAAGGCTAATTCAACTTTTAATAATTATTAATTGGAGGTTTATCAGGATTCAAATCATTAATACTAAGGAAAACTATGGAACTAAAGCTTAACAAATTGTGGTATTATAATCCATGACTCACATGGAGGAGACATGAAGAAAGAAGAAAGAGCAAACCACATTAGCAACCACAAAAGCAACACAACTAAATCAAAAACCACATAAGACATTTTCATATGCATGCCACATTTGTGATTTGAATGGACATAAAATGACAAATTGTCCAAAGTTTGGTGAGATGAAGAAGATGTTACATGGGAAATTAATGACAATAGTAGAGGTTCAACTTGTTGAGACACAAACAATTATTGCAAATGTGAATGTGGTGGATGTTAATGTTACCACAAAAAGTAAAGTAATTGAAGAATAGGTGTTTAAGGATAGAGAGCCAATTGAAGAAAAGAGTGTTGCTGATTGGGATAATGAAAAATGGTTAAAGAAGTCAATGGTGGAAATAATTCAATAAATTAAAAAAATACAAACCTAAACAAAAGGGCCATCCACATCCATGGAAGGATGGAACACAACTTGGTCAAGTATGCCAAATACTACTCCTGTGGAGACACATAAATCTTAGGAGGTAGTGAATTCACAAGAAAAATTGATCATAGTAAAAGAGATTTTTCTAGATATTGGTAAGTAAATGTTAAAAACAAGTTATTTGGGATAGTTATTTAAATTAACTCCTAATTTTTAAAAATATCTTTGGTAAAAGCTAAAACCAAAAAAAATTCACAATTTAAATAGAGCGACCATAGATAAACAAGTTGGTTTTTCAATACCAGAGGTAAGGACAACTATTGTAGCAATAGATAATCATATGGTGGTTATCCAAGTACAAATTAGGAAGAATATAATAGAGGATGTGTTGTTGGATGGAGGTTTTAGAATTAATATTATCACTGAACAATTGAAATTGAGGTTGGAGCTTCCAAAGCCTAAACCTGCAACATATAATTTGAGGATGGCAAATCAAACAACCACAAAACCAACAGGGTTGATCAAAGATTTAAAGATATATGTTCATGGCATTCCTTAACTACATTTATTGTACTTTAGAATAGTGTGGTAGATTTTAGTTATTCCATGTTGTTGGGAGACCGTGGTTGAGGGATGTTAAAGTGGCACATGATTGGGGGAGTAACACTATTACCATCTAAAGGAATGCAACAATCAGAACAATTATAATCACCAAACATTTGGGAGGTGAAGTAAAAAGACCATAAGTGTTACTATGTTATGATTATCAAAATGGTATCACAAATGAAGAAGAATATATCATCTTTGCTACAAAGTCAAAATTATTTTCAATGGGAACAATCAGTTTACCTAAGATAATTCAATTTGTAAAAATCACAGATGTGGAGATCATGATACAAATGTGGACTAGTATTTTATAACAGGAATTTGGAGTACATAACATAAAAAAGAAAATAGTTAGCAACATATATGAGTTAGAAGTAACTTTGGAGGATAAGATGTATTTGAAGATGTACTATAATCATCAACCAAGGAGTGTTGCAATGGATGATACTCTAGCAAAAATCAAAACATAGGAATTACATATAACTAGATGGATGTTAACTGAAGATCAACAATTGATGAAGCTAAATCAAGGAACTAATGTAGAACCATAATTAGTGAAGATTAATGCATAGCAGGATATAGGCAAGGTGTTCAATTAGAGCAACTATTGAAGGAGTTCAAAGATGTTTTGCATGGACATATAAAGATGTAAAAGGGATTCCACCAAAATTGGCATAACACATAGTTGAGTTGGACACTATACTAGCAGCACATCAAGCTAGGTACAAATTTAATCCAAACTATGCTACAATAATCAAACAAGATATAAACAAGTTGTTAACATCTATATTTATTTAATTTGTAAAGGAGGCTACATGGTCGTCACCCATTGTAGTAATACCCAAAAAAAATGGCAAAATTAAAATCTATATAGATTTCAAAAAACTAAATGCTGGCACAAAGAAGGATCCATTCCCATTACCTTTCATAAATGATGTGTTGAACACAGTAGCAGGGTATGAGGCATATTCTTTCTTAGATGGATATTCAAGATATCAGCAAATCTCTATAATTTTTCGATACATACAAAACTACATTTATTACAGACTAGGGGGCCAAAGGGCAAGTCAGTAAATCACTAGTAGTTTAGGAATTACAAAGTTGTAGACTTGCCCCTGCAAATTCTTTTACAAATGAGTGGAATGCAAAGGGTTTGCCATACTTAATAAAATATCTTGCCATTATATTTGTTAATTACCAAAGGGAGATGGTACAATATTTTAACAACAAGAATGTTATAACATTGATGAGAGTAGAAAGGGGTAGAAGGTAGATTGGGCACATATTATATTTAATAATCTATGTAGTGAATTAGATCAGTGGTATAAGTATGTCAAGGACAATAAGGGGGATAAGAAAGATACCTGTCACTTTGCTTCGGTATTAGCAAAAATCTTTTGGTATCTATTTGTGCATCAAAAGGAGAATCCACAAAAACCATTGAACTAGGGAGGAAATGTAGACAACACTGGAAAACAGAAAGAAGGCTACAATAGACTCTCCAAGAAGTGTTCTTGAGAGGAATAACATAGTTAACGAAGGAGGAATCTTATGCTCATGAGTGAAGAAGGAACAAGAGAGCATAGATGTAAGGGCATAGAAATGATGAGGGGTAGAATGGAACCATTTACAATGCTAATAGTGGTATGAGCAACTGGACAGACTACTGAAGAACCATAGATGATATCTCCACAGGAAAGACAACTGAGAGAACAAAGACATGAGGTACCACGAATGACATCTCCACATGACAAATAGTTGCGGGAGTAGAAGTAAGAAATACCACATATGACATTTCCAAAAGAGAGACAATTGAGGCAACATAGACAAGAAGTTAAGGGGGAACATGAGACAAGGTTTCCAAAGGGTGAGGAGCATTTGCACTTTGATGGGGATGTATATGAAGATTAGATGGAGACCATTGTAAGTCCACAACATTTGCAACAACAACAACGATAGACATAGGAAGGTCTATATGCTATCGGACTACAGATGGAGAGAATGGAGACATAACCTTCTTTTGTAATGTTTAGACCATCAGAACTATAGGTATTAATTACTAGACCAAGATTTGCATAAGGATTTCCATTTGAGTTTGGGCTAGGGAGTAGATTGGTGCAAGAGGTGGGATCATCTATAGAAGGATCTAAAAATCCTACAACATAAACAAGTACACCAAAGTCTATGGAGGAGGTAGCTACAAAATTAATGCAAGCAAATAAGCCAATTGAATTACTTCCGACCATGGCAATTGTGAGTTTGAATATGGGGAATTTGAATATGGAGATGAACAATCTGAAGAACAAATTAGCTATAAGGGAGAAATAAAAGGCAATACTATGGGAGGAATTAGTAAAAAGTGAGACTTCCAAAAAGGGTATAAGCATAATGTGGAAATCTAAAGGAAGAGCATGGTAGAGGCTGAACTAAAAATTAAAGTATTCATTAAGAAACTATAGGATGAAAATGAGGAGCTCAAGGGTAATTTAACACGGTTGAAGTTATAGGATGAAGAATTGCAAGATTTAAGGCAAAAGGCTAAAATTTGGGAAACCATAGAGAAAAAGTGGACAGAGGTGTTGTTGTTTCATAAACAACAACAGGAAGCTCTGGGTAGTCTAGTGAAAGCACTAACTAAGGAAAAGAAGGAGAAGGAAAGTTATGATAGATTTGGAATTGGTGAATCTAAATAATGTATCTTTATTGCAATCTGAAAAACTTAGAAGAAAGACAACAAAGGCAAAAAAAGAAAAGTTGATGGAGGAAAAGAAGGCATACTACAATATCTACAAGCACAATTGGAGATTACATAGGAATAGAGGAAGAATTTGGGCCCAACTAGTGTCAAGAAAAGGCTAGAGGATTATGAACATATGCTACAATATTATACCCTAATCAGGATAAAGAACAAGATGAAGGATTGTGAGGTATAATTTGAGGAATGGTGAGAGGTTGTAGAGGAATATTTTACAAAGGAGTTGGAGAAGAATTTGGCTTAACATAAAGCTAATGAAAGAATTTTGAAGTACAAGTTGGAAGTTTATCAAAAGAATTTTCCAGATTTTGTTTGTGGTAATCCAACAAGTACAGACACATCGAACAAGGATGAGGAGGCTGAAGCAAGGCCCATTGGAACAACTTGGGAGGAGGAAGTGCAAATTGAAGAACCACAAAAACTCAAAGGAGAACTAGCTTAGGAGGAGGGGGCTAGGAAGAGAAAAAACCATAGATAATTCAAGAACAAAAGTAGGTACTAGAGTCTATTCCAACAATAGAAAAAGAGGTATCCAAGATACAACCGTTGGAAATAAACCATAGATTAAGTGGAGAAGGAGGTTAAAACTACAAAGTTAAAAGTGGGTACAAAACCATTGGTTGTTGAACAAGTTGAGACTACAAAGATTATAATGGAGGAGATAGATGCTTAGAAAGTTGTAGAATACATTCATTTCATTTTTTGTCATCTTCCATAGATTTCAAGGACAAAATCCAAAGTATAAAGGGGGTCATGTTAAGGGGGTAGGATGATTACATGGTTTGGATGAATAAGTCATTTAAGTCATGGAGTGTTCATGGAACATTGTTGGTTTGAATTTTGAATTCTTATTGGTTCTAAATCATGATGATGTGACTTGGGACTATCCAAAGAGGGAAGATCTAGGAAACATGAATTCATTATTAGACACATAGTTTAGAGGAAGTAAGAATAGATATAGGTACTTTGTAATAAAAAACCACAAATTTTGTTTTTGATAGACCACATATTTTATTTAGTTGTTTTGATTTCATTTCCACATAGCATGGAATTTTAGTAATATAGAAAAGCATAGATTTTTGCAATGATTTCTATGTTCATATTGTTGTGTGAATTTTTTGTAGTATTAAAATATGATGGAATGAATTGTAATCTTGTCATGGAGTTTTTTACAATGTATTCTAAAGTGCAAATTCTAGTTACATAAAATAATCATGAATATGGTGTTTTAATGAATGGCAAATATAAATGTGTTGATAATCAAAGCAGAAATAGTGAATGTATGCATGTGAAGTGCAAATTTGTTGTTACAGTAATGTGAAATAATTATGTAGGAATTAAATTTCACTTCTCCACTAGCATGTATATTAGTGTTTAGTGCATGAATTACGAAAAAACATATTATTGATTTGCCATTACATATGATCCACAAATGTTGTTCCAAATTATGTAGACACCAATTGCCTTAAACCCTAAACCCATGCCTTTTTAGACTTGTTGCCTCTTATGGCCTTTATGAACTAACTATTTTGAGCAATGTCATGAGAAGTGGCCTTAAGAATAGTTATAATGACTAACTAAAACGATCCATTCTTTTCTTGATGTTTAGGATCATATGGGCATGGAGCATTGAATTAAACTGATATTATGTACATCAAATTATCAAATTGTTATGCCACTTGTCACATATACATTAGAGACTTTGTTTGATTATAGCATGTATGTATTGAGTTTGGTGCATTATGAAAAAACATGCTATTGATTGCCATTGTACATGATCCATATTTATTATTTTTCCAAATTTTGTAGATCTACCAATTGCCCTAAACCCTAAATCTAGATGCCTTTCTTGACTTGTTGCTTCTTATGGCCTTTATGTTGATATTTTTGGGTAGTGTCATGAGAATTGGCCTCATGAAGGTATAGTCTAAGACTTGAAATTTTTCATATTGTATTATGCCCATATTATTACTGTAATTGACTATTTTTTTTTATCAATCCATGTTTGCTACAACCCAAAACATTGTAGGCCTATCCTAATGAGAGGTTGCATTCTGTGTAATTTGGGAGAGGTTTTAAAATCTACAAATTTTCAGGCATCTTTGAAGAACTATTTGGGTTATAATTCATTTTGAACAATCCCTTAGCTTGTGTGCAAATCTTCTTAAGTTCATGGTGCCTTCAAGATATTATACTACATATTTGTTGTGTACTAAAACAAAGTGAGATTGGGAACCTTGCAATATGTTATATATTATGAGTTTGAATGCTCACAAGTCATTTTTGTGTTGATGTTTATAGCACCATATGAGAGGGTATATGGTGTTACTTTGTTGGTAATGACCAAGTTACAATCCAAAAGCCTTATTGGTTGACCAACAACTTTGGAGAACCATTTAAAGAGGTTTTTATGGGCTTTGTGTAGTTCCATAACATGTAGGTGCAAAACCTTGGTCTAGCTAGGGGTCATGCTGCCTTTAACTTAAACCAATTTGAACTTTACATTATGGTCATGAAAGAAGGTGATCTCCAACCCTACTAGATCCTCAAACAAGTAGATGGCATGTTTTTATTGAGTTATCTGCAACATGATGGCAAGTTGCATGGACTATTGTTACATTGAGTGATCCATAATGATCCACAAATTATGGGAAAAACACTAGCTAGTGGTATTTGGTCATCTAAAAAAGCCATTTAATCGCCTTTTTTGAATAGTTTATTTGTTCCAAGGCCTTTATGCATAAACCCTTACTATCACTAGAAGAAAACTGGGATTTTGTAACCAACAAATTTGCGACTAGTTGCGACTATTTGACATTTACAACTATTGTTGGTTATATTTACAACTACTTTTTGCATTTGAAGCCGCTTGCAACTACTCTATGACTAACTTACGACTAATGGATTTTTTCATCCTTTCATTTGGATAGTTTTCAATACAATTTCCATCCAAGAAGACCCCTCTACCTACCATTAGTTGCAAATGTCACCAAATGAGTCATAGCCCTGTGAGTATTCCAAATGTATTATACATATTTTAGGCATCTCAGATGATGCACCAAAATCTGGCATAAGTAAGAAGACTTAAACCCCATCAGTCCCTAAACCCTAAATTAAACCCTAAACCCTAAATGGGGTGCTATGAAGTTGATATTCTTGTGGGCCTACTGGGATGCAGGAAGGAGACGAGACCGAGCGGGGAGAGGAGAGGAAGGGAGAGGGAGACAGAAGAGATTTGAGAGAAGGGAAAACAGAAAGAGAGAAAAATCATGTAGCCGATCAGAGGCGGAGGCGGAAGAGAACAATAGTCCGTATGATTTCGGGGATGGATGCATCTGCAAGTAAGGCGAGCTCACTGGACATCGAGGCGGAGGCGGAGGAGGGACGATTCCACGGCCTATAGCGAGCACCGGAGAAGAAAGGATTCTTCATGCTTGTAACAAACGAACGGCATGAGGAGCTGCAGTAGTTTGTGAGTGCATCATGAGCTATGTTGGAGACCTAGAAGAAGATTGCAACAACTTTAAAGCGTTGTGCCATAGAGCTGGAGCAGCAGCGTGACAACAACAAGAAGACTTGGAAGACTCGTTCATTTTCCTCTGGCATCTTCAACACAGAGTTCGCCACACAATCCCTTCTCTACCAAGAATTTTTAGCTTCACGTTGCTTCCCCTGCGATCCAGAAATTTTCGCCCCGACATGGATACTGCCGACTTACGACAACCCCATAGTACCCCAACGCGCAGCTTATGAACAGCAGATGCCAGAGCTGCCCAACAGAAGAGTGTACATGAAAGCGGCAGCTGAACCTCCTCCTCCTCCTCTTCCCACCACGTACTACTGTCTGTACCCCAAAGTTCAAACAGTCACGGACGGACCTAGTGTGCGCACTGTCGTCGAGGAGCCCCGAGATCGAGTTGTGGAAGCCGGAGTTCCAGTCGTCTCCCAGGATGCCGTGAGAAGAGAGTCGCAGCTGCCTCCTCCTCCTCCTCTCAAGAATCTGGTACACACTACTGTTTCTTGATCTCCCTCTGCATCTCTGTGCATCTCTGCGCCTGCCTGCGAAATCTTTGTTACATACATAGCTTGAAAATGCATCAGCGATCATCACCCACCCACAGAAGTAGATTGTCTGGTAAAATCTGTCAAAGACGATAGGTTGTAGCTGCTTGGATCAGGAATCTTTCTCCGTCTTCTGACACAGACTTTGCTGCTTTTTTTCTACAGCCAATCGAGCTGAAGGTGCCACTGTGTTGTGAGAAGTGTGAGAAGAAAGTCTACGACAAACTTATGGACTTATCAGGTGATGATCTACTTATTATTCATGCATGAGTGAGTTCTTCAGAGCTTGGTGTAAATTGCAGGTTGTGATCACTGAATGCAGAAAGGAAGAATCGGGTTGCAGCAGGAAAGGTTGTGATGTCTCCATGCAGAAAGGAAAGAATGGGGTGCAGGCTGCATAGGCTGTGATCTCTGAATTCAGAAAGGGCGCCTATTGCTCACCATCAGATATTTCCGGCTATCACAGGCCCGAATGTGAGGATGCCATGGCTCTTGTCAATGACATCCTAGTCCTCACTCTACGATATCCTTTCACCACTTTACTTGCCTCATTTGTACAATTTGTGCAGAGAATCCATACACTGCTTCTGGATCAAACGCCTCTGAACTCTTTTGATATTGGGCTTGGAGTGGCATTTCAAAAGAGTGTCTAGGGCTGCCCTCCCCATGACTTGGGATGGTCGGCCTGCGCAGAAGTGCCGGAACAGATCATGAGATCATGGTGCTGGCATCATTTGTGTGCTCTAGCCACGAGATGCAGTATTGAACATGTAGTGCTGGAGTTCCCTAAATTGACAGGGTGTACCCGTTGGGACTGTTGGCTTGCAATTATCCGGGAGGTGATTGTTGCTCACCAATTTATTCGTACATTCCAGTTGGAGGGTGTTGGTAAAGCTGAAGCTCTAGCAAAGGCAGTGCTGGGTATTGCTCGCTTGAGAGCCACAAGGGAAACTTCACATGTCTTGCCACCAAAACCAGAAACCTTGCTTACATATTCCTAGGGAGAGGAAATGCCTGCTGGGGACTTGGTATTGGTTGTGTTAGCAAACACCTTGCATCATCTGGAGGTGTCAACAAGCAAGTAGTTACAGATCTTGATATCAACCAAGGTGGTCGGATTTATGCCAACTCAGCAGCATCTATTGTAGCCGGCTTTGGATCTTCACCTCTGAAAGGAGTTGATAAAGGCAAAGAGGCATCTGTTCCTATTGGTGAGGTCCTCATAGGTGAGATGACTCCTTTAGAAAAGGTAATTGTGCAATCACGGGATAACAACAAAAGAGTTATGCTTGCACAAGCAACAATAGAGGGGGGGTGCGAGTTGAGGGCATTGGCACAAACCTTGCAGTCTTGAGGTATATTACATTTCTTTCAAGGGAGGATATAACATGGATGAGGTATCTTCCTTTGTTCTGCTACTAAACAAACAACATGTTATGTGACAATGTTTGACCAGACTAGTATGGCTCCTCCTGCAAGTGGATTGATGATGTTTAGTGGTTTTCTTCTATCTGTTTCCAGGAATTACTTTCTCCTTTGACAACTTCTATCACATGGCTTCAATCGGTTCTAGTATGGGAGGAGCCCTTAAAATCTATCACTTTCTGTGTGATTGTTTCATACATTATCTACAGGTGTTATTTTCTTTACCTTATTATTGTTGACACAGTTGTTTCTATCAAGAACTGGTTGAATGAAGTCAGTTTCGCAAGGAGTCTTTTGCCTACAGTGAGAAATCGAATGGGATAAAAGCTAGCATCTATTTAATTCTTGCTTAGGGTTGTTGTGGTGCCATTGGTCTCAAGGACATTGGGCAAGTCTTCTTTCAGGTTTGAGTGATTTGCTTGGGCTCTTCATGGGCTATGGAGCAGGTTGTGAGGAAACAACCTGGTGGGCAAAGGTTATGAGAAAAATATTTGGGCATCTGGTATGTACCTATTTCTTATATAAGTTGAGTTTTACCCCATGTAGGAGTTCAGAATATTAAAAATGGGATTAGGTCTAGGATGTTCACATAATCAGTTTATGAATGCCAACCTAAAAGTTGATGAAATCAAGGTTAATCTGAGAGTTCTAAACCTTGGTCCAAAAATGATTTTTGTGTAACCTAACCCTGCACTATGATGGTGAGCCTCTGCAGGATATCATGTTCTTGAACATATTAGGTGGAATTTGTGGATGGGTGTAGACAGTGGAGGCAGAGTGGATATCAGTGGACCATGTGGCACATATCAAGCCTTCCGATGGGAACTCAGCTACTACATAGTGTAACTTCTTATCATTTCTTAGTCAATATACTCTCTAAGTTGAAAACTAAGAGAACACTTTTAGACTGCTCTGCTAAGATAATCAAGTTGTTAGTTGTGTAGTTCTCAGAGTTACAGAGTTTTTGAGGTTTCAAATTAGAGACCTTCTGACTGAATTGTCATGCTTGCTACTAATGGGAAAGCTTTGTGGGCCCCCTGGAGGAAATGCAGTGGCAGCCCATTTGACAGGTATGCACAATGCCATAAAGATATTAAACAGTCGCATCAGAATTCTACACCACCATCTTGTGTCTATTCAGAAAGGTATGTGACTCACCCTGTGTCACCCCATATGCATTCATCCACTCAAGTGTTGTACAACATTATGCCATGAGCATGTGGCCTTTTGGAGATACACTTCTTAATTCCTTTCATCAGTAGACAATTGAGCCCTCGTACTGATTATGAAGATTGTTTGTACATGAGAAGCTCCATATGACCATTCACTTCTACGGCAAGTTTCCAGCCTAATTTGCAGACTACCTGTAATTGATTCTTCAACATTTCAGGATGATTTTATCATGGTATGTACTCATTTGAGGTGGGTTGAGCATTGGTTTCACGTGTCAACCTCACAATATGTGTATCACTTTACTTGAACGACAGAAACATTGGTGAATTCTTTGTGAATGTAGGTCATGATGGGGCCGTTAATGCCAGGGTTGATGGCACATGTGAACAGTGCAATGACACACTTGGTGTTGGATATCCAAACATCTACTTGCTCCTTTTTGGACTTGGATCATCTAGTTATTCAAGTTAAGTATTGTTGATTACATTAAGGTAGGAACCCATGTTCAATACAAAACATTTTTCCATCTTTGAAAAACTTAATGTGAATGTGCTCATTAAGTTTTTATTAGCTCAATGGAAACCATTTTCCATGTCCATTTTGTGTGTGATTAGTGAGCCATGGTAACCCTAACACTAGAACATTGTTAATTAAACCCTAAAATGCTAACCTCAATTCATAATGTTAAACTAGGGTCCATTATTCCTTTTCAATAAAAATATTTTCCAAATTATTTAACATCGTCTTGTGGCAAGTTTCTATTCTTCGATCTTTAAAATATGTGGCAAATTCATAGTTATGACATTCTTCATTTTGCACATTAAAATTCTTTAAAATTCTTCATTTAGCACCTTGTCATAACATTCTTTACCCGCGAATGTTTACCAAATTACACTGGTTGATCTATAAATTTTTTAA